>WNFD01002091.1_pt1 | contig 32247 bp, 27 predicted proteins | sample 5400491 | NCBI WGS metagenome assembly WNFD01 (sample SAMN13153343, study PRJNA577476) | soil metagenome | isolation source: 120 cm saprolite under Douglas fir tree site 2 hole 2 replicate 2 | place: USA:California | collected 2015-04-18 | reverse complement strand
CTGCGTTCCAAGAATCACGGCAAAACCTGGTCGGCCCCACGGAATGCGGCCACGATAACGCCTCTTCTCAGAGCCAACGAGAGCCCGGTCGTCGACCCCAAGACGGGACAGTTCGTGTCCAATGTAACCAATGTGTCCTTTGCCGTGGACCGGCGCAATGGCAACCTTTACGCCGCCTGGGAGGACGGGCGCTTCAGTAACTTTCAATACCCCGACACTGCTTTTGCCATGTCAGCGGATGGTGGCTTGACCTGGTCCGTTCCGATCCGAGTCAACCGGACCCCGCTCGACATCGCACCCGCGAACCGCCAGGCTTTCCTTCCCTCCATCGCCGTGGCGGCGGATGGAACGATTGGCGTGTCTTACTACGATTTCAGGTTCAACGATGCCAACCCTGGACTGCCAACCGACCACTGGTTGGTCCTATGTCATCCCTCTTCCGCCCGCCCCGCAACCAATCCAGCCAACTGGGACAATGAGGTTCGACTCACGGACAGCTCGTTCAATATGGAAGCAGTGGTTCCGAAGGTTCTGAAAGACCGCTTTTTCATAGGAGACTATTTCGGACTGGCCACTGCCGGCAACGATTTCGTATCCGTCTTCATTCAGCCGGACCACGACAACGTCACCGGCGCCTTCTTCCGCAGGGGCAGGCCGTAAGAGACAAGTATCGCTGTTTTACGTTGACCTGAGGGCCTCCCGGCCAGTACCGGATGTTTTCAAGAGGAGATTCGAGTATGAAGAAGCTCTCGGCAGTACTTCTCGCAAGTCTGATTCTGTTCGCGCGGCGCGCGGTATGCCAGGAGGTCCCGCCGCTGGTTGAACTCTCACGACCGAACGCTGTAGGGAGCTGCGACACCGGCTTCAAGGCTCCGTCTAGCCCTTGGCCCACGGACGACGCTGGAGAGCCCGTGGTGGCAGTGAACCCGATCCATCCGAACAACATGGTAACTGCGTGGATGCAGGGGCATTTCCTCGACATCATTGCGGCGGTCTCGCTCGATGGAGGCCAAACTTGGCAGCGTGTTCCAATCCCACTTACGACTTGCTCAGGCGGGCCTTTCCTCGGTACGGGCGATCCGTGGCTTTCGTTCGCACCGAACGGTGACCTTTATGCGGTCGCTGTAATAGGGAACTCCCTTTCGAAGAGGGGCATCGGTGTCAGTAAGTCCGGCGACGGCGGGTTGCACTGGTCGGTTGCGCTTGTGATACCGGAATCGGTTATCGTGGCCGATCATCCCTCCCTCACCGCAGACCCAAACGACGCGCGATTCGTTTATGCCGTCTGGAACAACCTCGGCACTGCAGTATTTTCGCGAACGACTGACGGCGGTCTCACCTGGAAGCCGGCTCGTACCATCGTCCGGAACAACGTTCCGCAAAGTTACACTCAGTTCAGCCAAATACTTGCGCTGCCCAACGGCACTCTCTTGGACATTTACGAATTCAAAGAACACCCGAAGTCCGACAAACCTGTCGTTAATCTGCAAGTGCGGCGTTCCACGAATCACGGCCGAACCTGGTCGGCCCCAAGGAATTCAGTCACCATAACGCCGCTTTTCAGAGCCGGTGTTGGGTTCACGTTGGTCGTCGATCCCAAGACGGGACAGTTCGTGTCCGATCCAACCAATCCGTCCTTCGCCGTGGACCGGCGCAATGGCAACCTTTACGCCGTCTGGGAGGACGGGCGCTTCAGTAACTTTCAATACCCCGACACTGCTTTTGCCATGTCAGTGGATGGTGGCTTGACCTGGTCCGTTCCGATCCGAGTCAACCGGACCCCGCTCGACGTCGCACCCGCGAACCGCCAGGCTTTCCTTCCCTCCATCGCCGTGGCGGCGGATGGAACAATTGGCGTGTCTTACTACGATTTCAGGTTCAACGATGCCAGCCCTGGGTTGCCAACTGATCGCTGGCTGGTTCTCTGTCAACCATCTTCCGCCAGGCCCGCAACCAATGCCGCCAACTGGGACAATGAGGTTCGACTCACGGACAGCTCGTTCAATATGCAAGCAGTCGTTCCGAAGATGGTGGGGCAATTCATAGGAGACTATTTCGGACTGGCCACCGCCGGCAACGATTTCGTGTCCGTCTTCACTCAGCTGGACCACGACAACGTCTCCAGCACCTTCTTCCGCAGGGTCAAGCCGTAATCGGGCTAGGGTTTGAAGCCCACGCTGCGCCAAAGCTCGGCGCAATCGTACATCTTCCCGTCCGCGACCACGTATTTGACGTTGCGAATGTTGTGGATGGACTCAAGCGGATTGCCGTCCACAAGGATCAAATCCGCGCGTTTTCCCGGTTCGACGGTGCCGACTTCCTTATCGAGGCCCATCACCCGCGCCGGCACGACCGTGGCGGCCTGAATCGCTTCCATCGGCGTGAATCCTGCCTGGACGTACAGTTCGATTTCGCGGTGCAGGCTGTGGCCCGGAACAGACTGGTCCGTTCCGGCAACGATGGGTACTCCAGCCTTGTGCAGCGCCCCCGTGATGGCCACGAATTTTGCAAACCTTCTTTCCTGGAGATCCGCAACAGGCGAGGGGGATCCGACGTCTGCCAGGATTGCAGCAAGTTCCGGTGCGATCTTGGCAATACCGGGCTCAAAAGTGACGGGCGGCTTCGCTGTAGATTTCGTCATTTTTAATTCAAGGTTCGCTAGAGTGGGGTCGACAACCGTTCCGTGCTCGACAAGGAACGCGAGCGCCTTCTGGGTTTGAGGCGAGTTGAGATCCAGCGGAGCGATAGCTTTCATTCGATCAGCTCCAGTTGCTCCTTGCGGCGTGCTTATCATCCAAGCGATGTAATAAATGTGATTGATCTGGTCCTGCCCTGCTTCCACAGCTTCGAAAGCAGTGATGCCTCCGGGCACGTGTCCCGTTACTGTGATTCCCAAACGGTGCGCTTCGTCCGCTACTGCCTTCAACTCCTCGATTCTTACGGAACTGTAGATTTTCATCTGCTGGAAGCCCGCGTCGTGATACCGGTCGACCCACATTTTCGCCTGTTCGGGGGTGTCCACACGTGCGACGCCAATCGCGTTCGGGCCGGAACCGTCCACAATACCCGCCAGTAACAGCTGCGGGCCCAATCCCTTTCCGTTCTTGATCGCGTCGCGGACGGCGGTGATAAATTCGAGTTCGTTGCCGCAATCGCGCACTGTGGTTGCGCCCGCCGCGAGATAGATCGGGCCCCACTCGACCTGTTCGAAGTGCGCGTGCATGTCCCACAGGCCAGGCAGAACGGTTTTCCCGCGCGCGTCCACTTGGGTGGCTTCGCGGGGAATCTTTACTGTCGCGCGGGGGCCCGCCGCGGCGATGCGTCCCTTCTCGATCAAGACCACCGAATCGGGAACGGGCTCGCTGCCCGTTCCGTCGATCAGAATTCCGCCGACCAGAGCCATCGAATCGGAGCGGCTGCCGGAAATTCCCCTTGAAATCTCGGCGAGCGCGGCCATGCCGTCCGCTCCGGCGACGCCGACGAACTTGCCGAGCGCGCTTTCATAACCTTCCCGGATGGCTTCGAAATGGTCGAATTCAGCGTCGGTTGTGATTGCCGCGACGAGATTGTGGCTGGAGTCGAACCAGAGCGTCTCGCGTCCCCAGATCAATCCTTCGACCGCGTAGCGATGGAACGTCTCGTTCTTTCCGTTGACGCCGACTGTGTCCTGCCCGCGCGGCTCGATCTTCACGCGGCCGGACGGAAGCGTGGCGAGTTCGGCAGGTGAGCCATGCGTGGCCCAGTAACGCACCATAAGCATCTGCATCGTAGCCGGGGCGTAGCCTGCGATCGTGAAGAATTGCTTCGGCCGCGCGGCGTTGGTCCATTTGTCGCGATCGCGAAGCCGCACTTTTTCTAACTGTACTTCCACGGCTTGATCAATCGTGGAGAAGCGCGCATTCTTGCCCTTGATTTCGAAAGCGGAGGGCGTGAGATCGTTCGCAGAGCGAAACGTGGCGGTGAGCGGCACGGCCCCGCCGCGATCGGTAAAACTGAAATCGATCTTCACGGAGAGCGACTCGCCGTTGCGCGTGATCTCGTAGGTTTCCTGCCCGATGGGCTGCTCGAATTTGTGCAGAACAAATTTCCCCTGCTCGACTTGCTCCGCAAGGGGTGCGGATGGCGGCGCGGCCATTGTCTTTGCGGACGGCGCTTGTTGTGGCACAGCAAGCTTGGGGATCGCAAAGACCGAGGCACACAAACCCGCGAGAACCAATCGAAGAATGTTGCGATCGCGAAAGTTCATCTCTCCTCCCGTCGATCGTCGCTCCTTTTCAAACCAATCGCCTCATACAAACCGGAATTCCCGATTTGGGCCCCTGGCTTGTGCAGAGTACGCTTCTCCTGCCCTGGACACAACGAATTGGCCCCAAGAGGAGGCCCCAGGAAGATCACGGCAGACTTGGCCCATAGGGCAATCGGCCCAAGAAGCGTCGCGAAACCGGCCTTAAACGGGGCTTGGAGAAATAGATCGCGCCTAGTCGGCTTGTGGAAACTTGCCTTCACAATAGCCGTTTCTGGACGAATGACGCGCAACACTCCTTCCAAGGCATCACTCCCTCCCCCTAAAGGGAAAAAGTGTCACTCGCAAGTAATGCAAAGAGCGCAGCCAGCAGCATGCCAAAGGCCATCCACTCTGATAGTACCCGGCTAATACCCCGCACTGGCCACTCCCTCCACTTCGGCCTAAGCGCGCCGCCTAGGGCGTCGCAGGCCTCCGTTCCGGGAGTGGCCAGAGAGACGCACGACATGCTTTAATGGCTAAACCGCTGGCGAGCAAACCACGCCCGAAGCTATTCCACTTAACATATAGGTAAGACATGAATTTTCTCCTTTTTCTTGCCCCATTTTCCTGGGGCACCCAGAAGCGAGAGGCCGCTGCTCCCAAGGCAAGCGGGTGCTTTATGGGAGGGACCTGTGCCGTTCGGGAGGAACCGGGAAAGCAGAAGCCGCGAAGCTGCCGGGCGCAGGAATTGGCCCGAAGCCGTGCCCAGGAAAATGCGCGGCAGAAGAAAGGACGGCCTAGCGAGCTCTGTCCGAATCGGCTTGAGAGGCAAACTCAGCGTAACGAGAACGCACCAACAATCCCTGCGAAGCCTCGGCGTGCTGTCAGTTACTGCCCAGACTTAGGCTTCTCTTGTTCGACGAGTCGTTCGAAATCCTCGCGTGTGTATGATTTGCCTTCATATTCGAACCGCACTGCATCATTTTCGAAGAACGTCACGGTATCAATTTCTCCGCTCTTCAATAGCGTCACAGCACCCTTTTCCGCGAACGCTTTGACATTCCCATTTTCTCTGACGAAGCGATGTATATCCTGGTATCTTAAGGCCATCTCGGGAGTCCTCCAAAATCATTGTACTTGCTTCAGTTGTTAATTCTTTGGAGTAGAGTGAATGACGCGCGATAAAGCCGGGACTTCGGCGGTAACATCAGAGGCACTAGTTCCAACGGAAGGATGATTCGGAGGCACATATGAGAATACGCCTTTGCTTTGCGGCGTTGATGTTGATGAGCACGCTTGTATTGACGTGCCCCATTTCACTTTTCGCGCAGGAGCCGACCTTTCTCATTCCTGTAGAGATGAGCTGCCCGGGGCCAAGGCCGACGTATCCTTGCGCGGTCGCGCGTTGCGATCCGGACACCAATAAATGGGTGATTACGCCCTTACGGAGAGGTACGGCGTGTGTAGATCGCGTCGGTGAGGCAAGCAGTTGCGATGGGGTGAGCTTTTTTTGTCCGCTAGGATGCACATTTTCATTTGCATCAAAGTCAGCTGCAAATATCAATCTTTTCTCTCCTCGGTTCGAGCATTTGTACCGACACGGCGCGTTTCCGACACGTGACGCTTCAGAGAAGATGGCGTCCTGGGTGAAGTCGCGCCCGCCTGTGAAAGGCATGTTGCCCGAGTGCAATGGGGTGCTAAGTTATGGCGGTGGCATCGATACCATTGGCGTTACGAGCGGCCAACAAAAAGTCTATCTCGTCATTTTTGGGTCGCAATGGGGGACGTCGAGTACCGACGGCAATGGAAATACGGCGCTGTCAGGGGACACATTGGGCGCGGTTCCTCTCTTACAGGCGTTTTTCAAGGGACTTGGAACTGGTGGCGAATTGTGGTCGGGCACCATGACACAGTATTGCGACGGTTCAGGGATGAACGCAGGCGCGACACGCTGTTCATCAGATGCCAGTTACGTGCCCTATCCAGCGACAACGGTTCTTGCTGGGGTCTGGTACGACGACTCATCCAAATCGCCGGACACCGCATCGGCCGGGCAACTCGCCACAGAAGCCGTCAATGCTGCCGGTCATTTCGGAAATAAAACACCCGCCTCAAATCGCTATGCGCAGTATTTTATTCTGTCCCCGCCGGGAACACATCCCGACGGATTCAATCTGCCCGGCAGCACCTTCTGTGCTTGGCATTCCTATAACCGCGACAGCCAATTCCTTCCAGGACCAATACCGTCAAACTATGGAGATATCGCTTTTACGAACATGCCTTACGTCCCCGATGAACCCGCATGTGCACAGAATGCCGTGAACCCCGGCAATTCCGGTGTACTCGACGGTGTAACAATAGTTGCGGGCCATGAGTATGCCGAGACCTTGACGGACCAGAATCCAACTGGCGGCTGGACGAATTTCAACTTTGGCGAAAACGGAGACGAGTGCTTGGGGATAAGCGGACCGGGTAAGGCTACGAACGTGAAGATGGGGAACAGAACGTACGCACTTCAAAGTACGTGGTCGAATGATACCGGGCGGTGCGAAATATCGCATGCAATTGTTCTTCCGCCCCCTGGGTGCGAAGACGTTGTTGTGCCAGACGTGACAGACGGCGATCCCAACAATGCCGAAACCGTCCTCAAAAGCGTTGGGTTAGTGCCGGTGCCACATAAACGTCCTGGCACGTCAAATAATGACGCTGACACATGGGTTTACGCGCAATCTCCAACAGGCGGGACTTGCGTGAAGGTTGGACGAAAGGTCAGCATCTCCATCGAAAACAAGCCCGTGAACTAGAGTTTCAGTCCCGAGGAAGCGTCGAGGCCCCCGCTTCGGAGCTTCACCAAAGAATCACCAGAAACCAAAACCCTCTGCCAGCAAGCCGCTCATCGACTTACTCGCAGAGGGTTCACAAGCCGATTCTTCGGAGCCAGCCCCGTCGGCTCGGCCCTGGATCTTTGCACCAGGCGCGACCCCGATGCGAAGGATTCTCACAGTATCACGCTCTGCTCGTTGGGAAGGACACCGCTTTCAAATCACGTTGACTTGCCCTGATGTCAGGAGGCGGAGTAAAAGAACCCTGTCCTGAGTGAGTTCATATGGCCGGTTTTGAGACGTCCACATATGGCCGATTTTGAAGTGACCACCGAGGGCCTTTGACTTTGTTTTGCGATTTCGAGAGTTCCTCTCGGACAGCAGTAGCTATCTTCGCGGTATCGACTTTGAGGTGCGCCGCCGTGCGTGCAAGGTTCGTGTCTTTCCCAAGGAATTCCCTCGGGTTGTAACCGGGGCAATATGAGGTCGGACACGAGAGCGCAGACAACGAGAAAACGATGGACGTCTGCGGGGTTCATGCCTTTCACGGCAGAGATCGCAGTCTTCTCGTAGTCCACGGTTTGAGCGCCCCATGAGGTTTTGCTCTTCTTTTCTTCCCATGCGTAGAGCTTCGAGAGACGGCGGTGGTTGTCATGCCCCAAGCGCCGAAAGTAGTCGAGCGCTACCATCTCCAAGTCGGGCCGGGAGAGAACGTCCGTAGCCTCTTACGGATGGCTTCGAGGACTTGCACCCTCGACTGCTTCTCGACGCGCTCGGCGAGCACTTCTTTGATTTTTCAGGGTTTGCAAGTACAAACCCTGAAACCCGCTTCCGTTGGGATTGTTCCTGCGGTGTCGGCTGGTAGCGCGTCACGCGGTTGTGAACGTCGCATTTCTCGGTTAGGCAAACGTAGAAGATGCTGCCAGCACCCTTGCCGTCAATGAGGACGGCGGCTTTCGTGTTGGGGCACTCCCCTTTCGCTTTGGCTCTGCGGTACTGCCCTTCAAAGAGCACGTCTTTGGCATGGCCGTTTGCCTGCCATGCCGGAGCCTGTGAAACGCGCGGAGGCTTCTCCCCTTTCTCTTCAAGCGGCTTCACCTGAATTTGCACGAGTGCTTCAACCTTGGCCCGGTAGCACTCGCGGTCCGTGCAAATGGACTTCTGCCGGACTTCGGGAAAGAGAAGTGGGTTGCTGCCCGTTCGTTTCGGGCATCGGGCGCACGCTCCCGCCGTTGGCAGAAGCGTTTCGTCCTGCGGGTCAAACGGCGCGTTCGTGAGGTCAAGATGGATTTCGCGCTCAATCCAAGCGCGAAGCTCCCGGACCGTGGTCGCCTCGGCCTTCTTGTCCTTCAAGATGGCGGCGGCGTTCCGATACTGCGGGAAGCATTCCTGTAGAGCGCGGCGCTGGTCGTTCGGCTGTTATGTGGTCGACTACATAACAACCGTTATGTGGTGGCCGTGATTATGTGGCATTCGGCTCGGGAACCGGCGCAAGAAGAGAATCGAATTGCAACCGAATGCCACATAACTCTACTCATTACAGGGCTCGGAGAAACGCCATCAGTCCTTTGTCCCGATGCCATGGTTTCGCAAGTTTGCCGTGTTTCACTTCGCAGAGGGCCAAGGCTCGGGCTTTCGTTTCCAGATCAATCTCGGCATAGACGTTGGTCGTGTTCAATGAAGCGTGGCCTAGCCACGCACGGATGGTATTGATGTCCACGCCGGCATGCAACAAATGGGTAGCGGTGGTGTGGCGAATAGTATGGGGGCTCACACGCTTTGCTCGCAGCGCCGGCAGTCGAGCTGACACCTTGGCGGCATAGCGTTCGACCAAACCGTGAACTCCAAAGCGTGTTATGGGTCGTCCGCAGCGGTTAAGAAAGACGAAGTCCGTTACGGGGCGAGCATCGACGAGTGGAAGAAGCACGGTGACGGTTTTGGACCAAAGTGGACAACGACGGAGTTTGTTTCCTTTACCCCGAATCGAAACGGAGGAGAGTCCCGTGCGAGGAGCGACTGCAAACTGCAGGTCTGCAATCGTCGTTTGCGCAGCTTCATTGGCACGGGCACCAGTGTTGTACAGAAACAGCAAAAGGGCATAGTCCCGTTGCCCCTGCGCTGTTGTGCGGTCGGGGGCAGCGAGCAACGCTTCCATTTCTGACTCGTCAAGGTAGCTCGCAGGCGAGCAAGAGGTTTTTTTGAATGGAATCGACTGGATTTGGCCGCACCACTCAAGATGCTCTGGACTCCACAGGCCGATGAAGTGTGCCAGAGCGCGGACGGCAGCCAGCCGCTGATTGCGTGTCCTCACACCACAATGGCGGCTCTCTTCCAAGTCGAGCAAGAACCGACGCACTCGCGGAGCAGAAAGCTCATTGACCCTGAGTTGGTCGGCGGCTTTGCGAGCTTGGTCGGCGACGTCCCGAATGAGAAGACCGAGCGTATCTCGGTAGCTCCGCTGCGTGTTGAGAGTGAGGTTACGCACGCTGATGAGGTATTCCAGAAGGAACCGTCGTATCCAAGGACCGAGGAGAGCGGGGTCAGTCATGGACGCCCCCATTGAGAGCGTGCTGCTCGAAGCGCTTGCTGGCTTGCGCTAAGAGTTCCGGTGTCATCGACAGATAGACCGAGGTAGCTGCCAGATATGCATGGCCCAGATAAACGGACAAATGCGGCAGCAAGCGCTGCACCTCAGCGCCCTCCCGGTACCACGCGACGAGACGGTGAACTGCGAAAGTATGGCGCAGATCATGAATCCGAGGTTGGTAGCATGCGCCGTCAATGCGATGGATGCCGACATGCTTTCGGATCCGACGGAAGTTTCCCTGGAGGGTAGACATGTTAATAGGCCCTCCGTTTCTGGCGATGAAGAAAGGGGCGCCGCCGTCTTGTGAATGGCCAGCAACCTTACGTTGGGTAGCATAGGTGACCAAGGCTTTCAGCAGTTGTGGCCCCAATGGCACGAGGCGGGACTTGAAAAATTTCGACTCGCGAACCGTTACCACTCCGGCGGCGAGGTCCACGGCCGCTTGAGTCAGGGCGAGTGACTCTCGCACACGCAGACCGGTCCCATAGAGAAATAACAACAGGGTTTGAACCACAAGAGGCTCCAAGCGGCCGCGATTTTTCTGATACGTCAGTGCGCCCTCCAGCAGGCGTTTCAATTCTTCCCGAGAATAAATGTAAGGAACGAAGGGTTGCGGCCGCTTGGGAATGGCCACGGGCAGCGGAGAGTCTTTCGCATAGCCCCGAGTCAAGGCATAGCGGTAGAAACCGAGAAGCGCACTGTGTTTCACATGCCAGGAACGGGTGAGGGGGCCGGTGCCAGCCAGGAAGGCGTCAACTTGGTCTGCACGAACCTCGTCCACATCAATCCTCTTGCCCAAAGAACGGCAGAATGATTTGAGCACCTTTTCATTGGTGTGGAACCGTTCCCCGAGAGACTTGCGGAAAGCAACATATCGGGTGACGACAGTGTGCAGTTTCATCGGAGTCCCCCCAAATCGACATCGGCAACCTGGCGCAGGTGCGGAAGATCAAGCTTGGTGTAAATGCGCGTGCTATCCACTTTGCGATGCCCGAGCAGATCGCCGATCTCTTTCAGGGTCAGGCCGCAATTGATAAGACGCGTGGCACAGGCATGGCGAAGGGCGTGAGGTCCTCGTGGGCGAACGGCAGGCCCCAAGAATTGCCAGTTATGCCTGACGATTTCAAAGACAGCGCTGCTGGTAAGAGGGCGGAAGGGGCTGCACAACGTCAGAAAGACCTCGCGAAATACTGTGCCCGGTCGTACCTCTCTAAGGTAACGCAAGATGGAGACGGCAACAGTAGTGCACAGCGGGAAGGTCCGGGTGCAGCGAGTCTTGCTGCGCCACAAGTGGAGACGGTCGTTTTCCCAGTCGATGTCTTCGAGGCGCAGCGAGCGGACTTCACCTGAACGCAAGCCGTAAACAGCCAGCAGCATGAGAATCGCGCGGTCACGAATCGAGGTTGGGCGATCACCTTCGGTGTTTGCCAGGAGGCGTTGAACATCTTCCCAGGACGGCGCGGCAGGCAGTATCTCATCTCGGAAGATGCGCGGTGCTTTTATGGCATCCGCCAAACCGCGCCGGCACAAATTCTGTTGTTCAGCGTACCGGAAGAAGGGCTTCAAGCCCGAAGCATAGCTTTGGATTCCGCGACGTGTGTATCCGCCCTCGGTTCCTTTGCGAGCTAAGGCTTCATCAATTTGTCGGATCGTGATCTCATGAAGAGCCCGCTTCGGGTGAAGGGCCCGGCCGAGAAAGTCCTTGGCAACCCAAGAGCGGGTTATGATGGTTCTGGGTGCCAGGCCCTTCTCTTGGTCTAAATACTTGGCAAAATCAGCGACAAGTTGAGCAAAACGGTGCGGCCGGGTTTCGGAGGCCTGCAGACGATCCAAGAAGCGGAGCCAGTTGGTAGCGACGCAAACGAAGCACGATTTGCTTTTGCGTGAGAAACCCCCTTTGATCTTGTGGTGCTGGACGTGACGACGCGCCCACTGATGGGCTGCTCGTTCAATCTGCGTGGTGCTGACTGTTCCGTGGGGTTGCAGATTCAGCCGTTCGGTGACGACCAACATGTACTGAGCAAGTTTTCGCAGCGTGCTCCGCGGCGCCCCCTGTTCGGCTCGGTGGCGGAGATAAGCCAAACGAACTTCACGGAGCGGGCCGGCAAGTTGGCGCCGAAGGGCATCTGAGCGTTCAAAGATCTGGTCGAACATGGTCGAACCTCCTTGCGGGATGAAGATTCGACCAGTATGACTTCGCGGGGTACGTGTACTCCGTGACGGCTCGTTATGTGGTACGCAAATGAGGAAAGCGTGTCAAAAATAGCAGGTTCGACATCCAGACCCCATTTTCACAAGCGCCGCATTAATGGTTGCAGCCGTGCGATCTCGAACGCATGACCAACCGTCAGCTTCGCCTCGTAGAACTGTGTCAATCGCAGGCGACCGTAGGACATATGCATGCGATTTGCTCACCTTCGCGAGATAACGGAACTCTGACGGAATGTCCATCCGGTGCCGGCGCAAATAACTATAATAGCGAAAGCTCATTCCCGAGCAGTCTATGTCACTGAGTCGATGGCTTCGGCCGCCGCGTTACCTTCTTACGCTATTCCTGGCGATCATGCTGGTGCTAGCGGCTACCTTGGGTTGGCTGGGCTGGCGGATACTGGAACAGGACCACGCTCTGGAAAACCAGCGGACCCAGGAACGGCTCGACAACGCAGCAGACTTGATCGGAGCATCGTTGCTCCGCAAATTCTCGGAAAGCGAGGACCAACTCACTGGTCTCTCGGCTCTGTCGAACCCTGAGTTGGGTGCCAGAGCCTCAACACTCAGTGGGCAGCTGGCTGGGACTGCGCTCATTATCGTATTTCGCCCACAAGCCGTTGATGCTTATCCCCAGACCAGTTTGGTCTATTACCCTTTCCTGCCATCTGCGAAGGAGCCTCCGGCCAGTGTGTTCGAAGCCGGTGAAGCCTTAGAATTCCAACAGAAGGATCCTGCAAAGGCCATTGCAGCTTTTCGCGAGTTATCCCGCTCGAAAGACCCGCCGATCCGTGCTGGAGCGCTCGTGCGTCTTGCTCGCAACCTTCGCAAAGCGCAGCAGCCCAGAGCGGCCCTGGACGTTTACGACCAGCTCGAAAGAATGGGCGCGACGTCCCTCGGAGGATTGCCCACCGAACTCCTCGCCCGCCACGCGCGTTGTGTCCTACTCGATCAACTGAAACGCATGACCGAGGTCCAACGGGAAGCCCGGACGCTTGGTGCCGATCTACATAGCGGCCGATGGCAACTCGCCCGGGGCGCTTATCGCTTCTATGTGCAGGAGGTGAGCCGCTGGTATACCCCTGACGCCGAGCTTCAAGCGCGCGAACAGGATGCGCTTGCCAAGGCCGCGGCCGTGGAAATTTTGTGGGAAGAGTGGCAACGCATCCGGCGAGGCGAAGGCCTTTCTGCAGGGCGTCGCAGTCTTCGGATCTTTGACCGTCCCGTGCTTCTGGTCTGGCGGACGACTTCAGATCGGATGGTCGCACTGGTGGCGGGGTCAGGTTATTTGCAGCACCAGTGGTTGTCAGCCTTGCAGCCCTTGATGGATCGCCAGGGCGTGCGCCTGGCATTGACCGATGCCGAGGGTCATCCGGTCCTAGGTCAATTCTCCGCAGCGCCAACTCGGCAGGCAGTACGGAGTTCGGCCGAAACGCAACTGCCATGGACGCTGCATGTGGCCAGTGGCGATCCCCAGGCGGAGTTGACTCAGCAGGCGAATCGGCACCGCCTGCTGCTTCTGGTGTTCACATTGGTAGCTACATTTGTGTTGGTGGGTATCTACTTCATCGCGCGGGCGGTAACACGCGAGCTAGAAGTCGCGCGGCTTCAGTCCGACTTCGTTTCGGCTGTCTCGCACGAATTTCGGACACCGCTGGCTTCTCTTCGTCAACTGAGCGAACTGTTGACCGATGGCAGGGTGCCAAGCGAGAAACGTCGGCAGGAATATTATGAAGGCCTTCGCCGGGAAAGCGAGCGGTTGTACCGTCTAGTTGAAAGCTTGCTTGACTTCGGACGAATGGAAGCCGACGCACGGGAGTATCGCTTTGAGTTGCTTGAGACCCAGTCGTTCTTTTGTGGTGTGGTGGAGGAGTTTGCCCAAGAAGTCAGGGAACGCGGCTACCGGGTGGAAATCGCACAGCAGGGTTATCTGCCTTGCGTGAAGGCCGACCGGGAGGCTCTCGCCCGTGCGCTGTGGAATCTTCTCGACAATGCGGTGAAATACTCGCCGCAGTGCAAAACAGTCTGGGCGGAGGCCGCCTGCGAGAACGGCCAGATAGCGATCCGCGTGAGCGACAAGGGCTTGGGCATTGCTCCGCATGAGCAGAAGCAGATCTTCAAGAAATTCGTGCGCGCAATCAGTGCTAAGGCAGCCGGTACCGAAGGGACGGGCCTCGGCTTGACGATGGTCCAGCACATTGTTGCGGCCCACGGCGGGCAAGTGCGCGTCGACAGCGAGCCCGGAGTCGGCAGCACGTTCACCATTCTCCTCCCGAGCGCGAAGGAATAAGGATGACTCGAATCCTGGTTGTGGAAGATGAGCCGCCTCTCGCCTTGGGGCTTGAGGACGATTTGAAGCTGGAAGGGTACGAAGTTGAGGTCGTAGGCGACGGCGAGACGGCAAGCCGGCGGGCTCGGGAGCAGCCGTTCGACCTGATCATTCTCGATGTGATGCTTCCTCGCAAGGATGGCTTCGAAGTGTGCCGCGAGTTACGCCGGGCCGGGCTGCGCACCCCGGTCATCCTGCTCACGGCAAAAACGCAGGAGTCTGACAAGGTACTGGGCTTGGAGCTGGGGGCGGACGACTATGTCACCAAGCCTTTCAGTCCGCGCGAGCTGCGCGCGCGCGTTAAGGCAGTACTGCGCCGCGCCGCAGGAGAAATGCCTGAGATTTACCGGTTCGGCGACCTGGAGGTGGATTTCACTCGGTGCGAGCTGCGCCGAGCCGGGAAGGCTGTTGAGATGACCCCGATTGAATTCAAGCTCTTGGCTGCTTTCATCCGCCATCGCGGCCACACGCTCAGTCGCGATAAATTGCTAGACGAAGTTTGGGGCCGCGAGACCTTCATCACCGACCGTGTTGTGGACACCCATATTACCAACCTGCGAAAGAAGGTCGAGCCCAAGCCGAGTGAACCACGGTTCCTGGTCAGCGTGCGCGGAATGGGCTACCGCTTCGACGGCTGACCCAAGAGCCTTCAGCAGCCGCGACTCAATCTTTGCACAATCCTGACACGCCCACCATCGCGGCGAGACATGCACGCCTTAGCCTGGTCGCACCCTGAGGGGAGGAAAACATCATGAAACCCACGCGCACAGGCTTGTTTCTGACAGTGGCGGTTCTGGCTGGGCTGCTGGCGACTTCATTGGCAATCGCCCAGAAAGACGACCAGGCCGAAGTGCTGATGCAAGCAGCTCACCAAAAGCAACTCGTGGAAGGTCAGATGGAAGAGGCCATCCAGCTCTACAAGCGCATTGTTCAGGAACACGCTGGGAATCGCGCCGTGGCGGCGCAGGCTTTGCTCGAGATGGGCCAGTGCTACGAGAAACTCGGCAACGCGGAGGCGCGAAAGGCTTATGAGCGCGTGCTGCGAGAGTACGCCGATCAGCCGGAGGTGGCGGAAGCGCGTCGGCGCCTTGCCGCGCTTGGCCAACCGGCAGGCTCCGGCAATGGCTCCGAAATGGTGACCCGGCGCGTCTGGGCCGGGTCCGACGTGGAAGCCGGGGTCAGTCTTTCGCCCGACGGCAGGTATCTCTCCTGCATAGATGGGACAACGGGAGATCTCGCTCTTCGAGATCTCGCCACGGGGAAGATGCGGCGCCTGACCAAAGGAGGGTCCTCGACCGATTTTATGCCCTCGGCCATATCGCCCGATGGCCGGGAGGTCGCCTACAACTGGTTTACGAAGGATGGGTCTCAGGAATTGCGCCTCGTGAGCTTGGACGGCTCTGCGCCTCGGGTTCTCTATAGCAACAAGCAGGTCTTCGCCTGGGCGGGCGGTTGGTCGCCAGACGGAAAGTACATCCTCGCTTCGTTCTACACGATCCCCAACACGTTCCAGATTGCCCTGATTTCGGTGGCGGACGGCTCGCTGCGCGTTTTGAAGACGCTCGACTGGTTCCCGACAAACGGCAAATTCTCCCCGGACGGGCGCTATATCGCGTATGACCTTGCACAGCAACAGGACTCAGGCAACCGGGACATCTTCGTGCTCGCTGCCGACGGCAGTCGCGAAATCCGGGTGGTAGAGCACCCCGCCGATGATCACCTACTAGCTTGGACGCCGGACGGCAACCACATCCTCTTCGCCAGCGACCGGTCCGGAAGCACGAGCGCCTGGCTCCTTCGCGTGGTGGATGGGAAACCCCAAGGCTCGCCCGAACTGGTCAAGCCGGACATAGGGCAAATAATCCCGATAGGGTTTACGCGGTCCGGTTCCTTCTACTACGACCTTGTGACCGGCACGACCGACATCTACACCGCGGAGTTCGATCCAGCTACCGGAAAGGTACTGACACAACCGCAGGACGCCACCCAGCGGTTTGTCGGCTCAAACTCCTCACCAGCCTGGTCTCCGGATGGCCTATCTCTGGCCTATATTTCGCACAACCAGCATTGGCTCGCCGCGCCGCGCTCCGGGGACATCTCCATTCGCTCGGTCAAGACAGGCCAGGAGCGAGACCTCGACGTTTCGGCCAAGCTCCCGTTCCTGTGGGGACCTCTTAGATGGTCGCCTGATGGGCGATCGATCCTGGTCGGAGGCAAAGATAGGAAAATCCGGCACGGTCTGTTCCGGGTCAACGCTCAAACCGGCGAGGTCATGCCCGTCGTCTGGTGGGGGGACTCAGAAATTTCCAACCCTGCCTGGTTCCCCGACGGCAAGAGACTGCTCTACAGCTACAAGCGCGATGAGTCGGATATGAAAACTGACACCATCGTCATCCGCGACCTCGAGACGGGGCGAGAGAAGGAACTCTTCCAATCGTCCGTCGGCTCGAAGATCGACGACATAGCCCTCTCGCCCGATGGCCAAGAAGTAGCCCTCACGCTGCTGGAAAAGGGAACACGATCCTCAGCCCTGAAAGTCTTCCCGGTAGCCGGCGGAGATGCCAACGAGCTCGTTCGGGCGAAGGAGCCGGAGGCGATCGTCGGAGACTCGCTGAGTTGGTCGTCCGATTCGCGCTACATCGTCTTTGGTAGGGGCAGGGCTTCCAGCAATGCGCCGAAAACCGGGCTATTCGCGATCTCTCCCCGCGGCGGAGACCCTCACGCATTGGGGCTGGCCATGGATTTCGTCCGCGAAGTTTCTTTTCATCCGGACGGTCACCACGTTGCTTTCGCCGCGAGCGCGGGCAGGGACAAGATCGAAGTCTGGGTGATGGAGAACTTCCTGCCGGCGCCCAAGGCGGCTCGGCGACCATAGGAAGTGGTACAGGAGGGTTTTCGGAGGAGGCTAACATGGCAGGCACCAACCCAAAAACCCGATTCAGTAAGGTGATGGAGATCCTTCTGTGGCTTGCCGGGCTGGGAGTGCTCGCCGAGAACATTTTGCTTTTCCTGCAGAACCGGCGCCTGAACGAAGCGTTAGCTCCCCAAATCACTGCGGGAACGCAACTGCAGATGCTCGCGGGGATCGCGTTCGATGGCCGTCTGGAGCCAGTGGCTCTTCCCGCGGCGGGTTCCAAGCTTCTCATCATAACTTTTTCGCCCGGCTGCCCAGCTTGCCAGGCAAATCAAGACGGCTGGATGAGGTTGGCAAGCGCCCTCGAACAAAGAGGCGTCCGCGTGCTGTGGGTGAGCCGTGACCCGATCGAAGTCACCCGAGACTACTGCTTGGAGCACGGCATTCGTCTCTCCGAGACGTTGTCCGACCCGCCCTACAGAACCTTCGCCCAACTCGGACTCGCACGGGTCCCCAATACTCTGCTGGTGGGAGCCGAGGGCAGAGTGGAGAAGGTGTGGGCTGGACGCCTGGATCAGGCAGGCTGGGACACGATGTTTGCATATTTTGGCGAACAGCAAGAGCGGGCTTCTCCGCTCCGAAGTCAGGTTGGCGCCAACCCAACCGGCTGCGGGTCGGAGCTGTCCCCAACGTCCGCCAAAAGTTGTAAGTAGGACATAGATCACAAAAAGGAAGGAGAAAAAGAAATGCTAACGCGAATACCTAAAGTGCTTCTGCTCGTGGCGCTCCTGGCAGCTTTCGTGGCCAGTAGCGCCCCGGTTTTTGGAGGCTCACATATATGCAGGTGTTTCCTGGACACCGGAGGAAGAAATCTTGTGCCCCCGGGAGGATGTCATTTCAACCAGCTCACTTTGCAGTGTGTCAATACGAGCTGTCCGGGGAGTTGCTTTTAATCTTGTCTAATCGCATGCGGCCCAGGGTCCGCTAGCGGAGGGTTCACCCTGGATCGGAATAATCCTTTAAGGAGGTCTAAGACTATGGACAGACTAAGAAAGCGGTTTGTGATGCTCGTTGTCCCAGCGGCACTGATTCTGTTCGCATCGTTGCTCGCGGCGCAGGGGCCGCCCAATCCATGTGCGAACGTGTGCTGGCAGAACTATCTGAACGCGGTCCATCCTTGTCACGGTGATCCGGCGTGCCTAGCCACGGCACGGGCAGCAGCTCTGGCCTGCGTCCAGGGTTGCAACCTGTCACCGAAGGCGCAGTAACAGTAGCCTGCATCGGCGGTTGTCTCTGACCACGGTGATTGCGGATGCGGTCGTTGCAGACGGGCCTGCACCCAGTACGATCGCAGTATTTTCAATAGTGCTCTTGCGGCATGACTCCGGATGGCTCGTTCGGGGAATCGCGTCCGCATAACGATGTGTGAGACGGGGCGGCCGGAGTAGAACCTGTCCCGATGTCCTGTATATTACTGGTCATCCGTGAAATCGAAACGGAGATCCTGGTTATGATTGCGTTGCCGTATTTTCCCGGCACGAAGATAGCAAGGCCTTCGCCAGCGAAAGGCTGGGCCACTTGCCAGGGGATTTCATGGAATCGTTGATAGAAGTTTTGAGTTTGATCGCCACCATCCTGATCTTTATTGCTAGCCAGCTTTTCTGGGTCCGCCGTGTTCGCGAGCTCGCTGGGAGGCTGATCGCGAGTGAACGCTGGCGCAGGGGCTTGGGGGCAGCTGCGTTGATGTTGTATCTTTTCCTGTTCGCCTTCAACTTGCTCACTTGGAACACGGACAGCAATAAAGGTTCTGCTTTGACCCTCCGGGCAACCCTTCTGGAAGCGCCGTTCTGGTTGTGGTTCGTGGGTTCAGTGTTCGGATTCTTGATCGCAATATCGTTGGGGACTGTCGATCGCGTCGCGCGCGCTCTCAGTTGGGTTTCCAAGAAGTTGATAATTCCTCGCAGGCCTGAGCTGCCCTCCCCCGGCAGGCGGCGGTTCCTCGAGCAAACGGCGATTGCCTTGAGCGCTGCACCCTTTGTTGCCGGGGTCTATGGGCTTTTCTATGGCCGGCTTAACCTTGAAACCACCCATCAGCGGATCAGGCTCCGGCGCCTGCCGAAGACCTTTGAAGGTTTCCGCATCGTCCAGCTTTCCGACCTCCATATCAGCCCCTTCATGACCGCCGAGGAGATTCGCAGGTACGTGACCATCGCGAACCAGTTAGAGGGGGAACTCGTGGTTTTGACCGGCGACTTCGTCACCTGGGATGCCGCAGCAGAAGGAGCGGTGGTGCAAGAGCTTTCAGCTCTCAAGGCGCCGTTCGGCGTATTCGGCTGCCTCGGCAACCATGAGATCTACACTGAAACCCAGGATTCCATCACGCGCCTTTTTGCCGCGAAGGGGATACACATCCTGCGCCAAGCGCGTGTGCCCGTCCAAATGGGGGGCGAGGCGCTCAACTTGATCGGCGTGGACTTCCAGGGTCGCCACGGCCCGCCATTGCCGCCGCGTGCGTACTTGCGAGGAGTCGAGCATCTTATGATGGCAGACACGGCCAACATTCTACTCAGCCACAATCCCAACAGCTTTGATCGCGCTGCTGAGCTGGGGATTGACTTGACTCTGGCCGGGCACACCCACGGCGGCCAGTTGTCGCTCGAGTTCGTCCACCGGGGCCTCGCGCTCGGCGGCGGGGACTATCCTTACTTCACCGGATGGTACGAAAAAGCCGACAGCCAACTCTACGTCAATCGAGGAATCGGCACGATTGGATTTCCCATCCGCGTGGGTGCGCCGCCGGAGATCACGGTCTTCGAATTGGCCAGGGCTTGATCGTTGGTTTCTGTAGTCCGCGCCAAGGTCGGGGCTTTCTCGGGAAAAGGGAATTGGAATGGCAGGGTCGGCTAGCGTAGCCAAACCGGAGTCGGGATCTGCGCGCGCATATCGGCGCGTCATCGGCCATTGGCGCATGATCGTCGTGCTGGCTTCTACGTCATATATCCCGACGAGTTCGGCGTCTTCTTTGACCTGCTCAGCTTAGTCCTGCTCGTGATTTTTATCGCCGGCCAGATTTTCTGGATCAAACGCATCATCGATGTCGCGGCGCACTTCATTCCCAGCCATATCGGTCGCACCCGGCTCGCGGTCGTTGCGGCGTTGATCTATCTCTTCGTGTACGCCTATAGCTACCCGGGCATTCAATCCACGAATGATCACATTTTTCGAATCGGCTACGACCGGCCGCTGACCGTGGTCGCGGAAGCATTGTTCTGGTGGTGGTTCGTGGGTTCGATGCTGGCCTTTTTCTTGGTCCTGGTTTTCGGCGCAGGTGATTACGCCGCGCGGGCTATCACATGGACGTACACCAAAATGCGAGACACCACACGGCAGCACGCAAGTGTGGAGATATCAACTCCAGCTTCGCCCAGCCGCCGCCGCTTCCTGCGGCAGAGCGCGGTCCTGGTCAGCGCCACGCCGTTTGTGGCTGCGGGATATGGGCTCCTTTACGGTCGCCAGGATGTGGAAATCGTGCCGCAGCGCGTCCGCCTTGCGCGTCTGCCAAAAGGCTTTGACGGTTTTCGCATCGCCCAGCTTTCTGACATTCACATGGGTCCCTTCACTACCGCGGACTACACTCGACGCTGCGTCGCGATCACCAACGGCTTGAAGCCCGACCTCATCGCACTGACCGGCGACTACATTGCTTGGAACCCGGGGCTGGAACGGCACGTGGTTAGTGTGCTGGCGGGCCTACGCGCGCCACATGGCGTTTTCGGCTGCCTCGGCAATCACGAAGAAGAGAGCGACACTGAAGAATACGTCAGCGGCTTGTTTAGTGCGCAGGGCATCCGCATTCTGCGCCAGGAACAGACGCCGATTCGATTAGGGCAGCGATGAGCTGAACCTGATTGGCATTGACTGTCCGCGCACGCACAGTGAGCAGGACGGGGAAGAAGAGTACCGGCGCGATGTTAATCGGCGGTTGCACAGGCAACTGGTAATGCCAGGTACCGTCAACGTTCTCCTAAGCCATGAACCGAGCGTGTTCGTGTTCGACCGCGCAGCCGACCTCGGCATCGATTTGATGCTGGCCGGACACACCCATGGCGGGCAGTTGGCGCTTGAGTTCGTCCACCGCGGCCTGAACCTCAGCCACCTGGTGTATCGGTATACCAGTGGATGGTACGAACAGCGGAGCACGAAGCTCTATGTCAACCGCGGCATCGGCACCACGGGCTTTCCGATCCGGCTCGGCGCCCCGCCCGAAATCACTGTCCTCGACCTGGTGCGCGAGTAGCGACCTTTCGCTGCGCTTTTCGTCACAACGATTAGGTCTCAAATGACTTATGTGTTCTCCAGATCGCAGTCGCGTCGTTATAACTGGCCCTCTCACGTTGAACACCACATAATCACGAACACCGCATAACGGTTGTAGCCGTGCGATTTCAAATGAATGAGCAACCGTCAGCTTGTCCTCGTAGAATGCTTGCTTCGCTTCGGGAATGAGTTGAATCAAGCGCAGTCGTCCGCTTACGTAGGCGGGCGATCTGCCAACTCGCGAAGCAATGCTTTCGACAGTGTACGTGTCTGGTTGAAGTTCGATGAGGGCGGCGTATCCTTGCGCCTCGTCTAGCGGATGCACGTCAACGCGCTGCACGTTCTCAATGACTTGGAGCTCTAATGCTTGAGCGTCGGTCAAGTCCCGCACGGTCGCCGGGATGCTCTCGCGCTTTGCCAGTTTAGAGGCGCGATAGCGGCGCGTTCCAGCCACAAGCTCATACGTGCCCGCTTCCCCTTCGGGAAGCGGGCGCAAGAGAATCGGTTGGAGTACACCGTGCTGTCTGATGTTGTCCGCGAACTCTGCCAGCTTCGCTTCATCAAAAAAGCGCCGTGGATTGGTTTTGGATTCACGGATTTTATTTAGCGGAATGTCCTGAATGGATGAAACCACAGGGGGTACTGCTTTCGTTCCACTTGCTACCGTCGTTGCGTTCATCTTTCATTCTCCTTTTCTCAAATTCTCTCTACCTAGTTTTGTTGGTTATGGGTTCAGATCAATCCGGCCGCGAGCAGAATGGACGGGCAACCGTGCGGGCATGTGCCGTCCGGCTCGACTTCGCAACCGTGGTCACAAAGCGCCGGGGCGTTTTCTTCGCTGATAAGAACGGATTGGAGAATTTCGTCCAGAGTTCGACCGTCGCGTGCGAGAAACTCTTCCATCGTCAAGCGATTAGACTTTCGGCTCATGGGTTCCTCCTGTTTCTGATTCGGCGTCTCAGTACTCTTCGGGTAAAAGAAGAGTGGTTACAGAGCGGTCAGCTTCGGTGATGACGTAAAGGGCTTCGCCTGCGGACGTGTTGTAGCGGCTGAGAAGTCGGAAGCCACGTTCGAGGCTGAGTGCGTTTTCTTGGCGGTCGTCTTCGCACAGGTCGCCCCAATCGCCCTGAAGGTGTCGGGCAAGGAACTCCTGCGGCTGTTGTCCCGCCTTTTGGAGAGCGGTCAATGCGCCGGGCGTGGCAACGACTTGACCTAGAGAAAAGAGACTGTGTTTCGTGATTGGTTGCATTTGGAACTCCTTTGAAGGGTTTTGATTTTTGCTTCCCAGGCAACGCGGAGCGGTGCATAGAAAACAAATGCCCTTCCTGAGTGGTCCCCGGCGCCTAGCCGTCCGCGCTGTCAAGGGCGCGTGGTTTTCGCGTTCACGGGAGCGTAGCGGACGCCCTTGACAGAAGAAGCGGACGGTCTAGGCGCAGTCTTCACGCAGGAAGGGCAGAAAATGAGAGGTGAGATCTGTGAAGCTTAACTTGGAAGGACCAGCAGCTTCAGACCATTAGTTCCGGCGTCCGGGTAATTCCTCTTCCATTTCATGTGGTTCCCATGTGCCTGTTAGACTGCCAAGCATGGTCGAGCCACGGAAAACAGTCTTTATCTCTTGCGGACAGTACACAGACGAGGAAAAAGAGTTGGGGAAACGCATTTGCGATTTGGTTACGAAAAGCACGATTTTCGAAGGGTACTTCGCCCAGAACCAAACAACTCTAAAGACGTTATCCGAAAACGTGCTCCGGCGTTTATACGAGTCTGTCGGCCTCATCGTGATAATGCATCATCGCGGGAAGATTGAGGGCCGTGACGTAATTCGTGCGTCCGTCTGGATCGAGCAGGAAATCGCAATGGCGACTCTAATGGAACAGGTACTCGGTCGACCACTGCACGTCGCGCTATTCATTCAACGCGGAATCGCCATCGAGGGCATCCGTCAACAAATCCAATTGAATGCGCTCGAATTTACAACGAACGACGAAGTCATCGCCCGGCTCCGCGAGATTCTTCCCAAATGGACAAAGCCTCTTTACGTCAGCGATGAGGACCGTCGGAAAATGGCTGACTCCGTTCTCCTCTCGATCAAAACAGACAATGGACACCATCGCAACTACACAATTCAGGTAGAGAACCATTCAAAGTTCGATATAAAAGTCACCTGTATCACCTTGTGGAGCAAAGGACAAAAGATTGGCAAGCCCGCGTTTCCGCCTGAAAACGTCAGCTGGTCCGTTCCGGCGCAAAGAACTATCCCCATTCAGTTTGACGCCCAGGAAAACGTGCCACAGCGACTGTGGCAACTCGCTGGGACGCCGCCTGATTATGACCCCAGGTCGGGCGGGCGACTTTTTGGCTCTTCGCGACAGTTCCAAATTGAAGTGCGCGTTGCGCTTCGATGCGAAATATTGGGCCTAGAAAGAGACTTTGAGGACACGCGGACAGTTCAGGTAGATTTCGTAAACCGGCAGATCACCGGGTTGTGAAGGGAGTCGTTAACGCTTGCTTAGCAGTTCAAGTTACGGCCCCCTGCTACGATGTCAGCGCGCGATCCGAGAGACGAAGCGCCAGAACTCAATCACGGCGAAGGTGAAGGCTGCGAGCATCAAAAGTAGAAAGTGAACATCGGCTAAAACCCGGAAGGTGTTTTGGAGGAATTTCGTCCAGCGGCGCATCGGCGCGAATCCTTTCCACTGAAGCTAGCCTCTGTTGCTCGCCGTAAGAATAAACGGTGTTCTCACAAGTCATACGAATCGCCAGACTTAAGTTGGATTTCTGAGCGATGCCTATTCCTGGCGAAACCGTAGACGACTGTCGAAAGATTTCCTGGCGAAATCCGGAAATTAGGAGAGAATTACCTGGCGAAGCCTTTGTCAGCTAGACTCGAAGATCTTTCTTGACATGATTTTGAACACAGGACTGAAAAAGCAAAAGAACGCAAAAGACAGGAAGCCTGATGAGCCCCCGATCTCGGCCTTTTCATCGACATTGATGGAAAAACCGAAACGCGGTCGCCCCACGATACCTGATAACTTCCTTCTCGGAGCACGTAATCAATGGGCTTCGCTTCTAGAAGAGTCATGGCCGGAGATCGGATGGTCCCTCCTACAAATACGTAAAGATCCAACGAGCACGATAGTAGACGTACGCAAAGCCTTTCAACTCGTGAAAGAAAAGCCGCACAACTCAGGCTTAGCTAATGCCTTCTACCGCGAGACGGTTGAAATTGCATCACCAGCCGAAGTTCACAGGAACAGAGTGCGGACTGGGGACCTACAAGCAACGCTCCATCACGCTAGGGTCAAGCTGACCGAGATTGAACGATTAGTGTCGGACATAAATGCGGCGTTACAGTTTGCGGCTCCCGAGCAGGCGACCGCTGTAGAAAAGGAGATCACGCAACGAAAGCAAGCCCTGATTCAGCTTCAGAGTGACATCAATCGACTTACCGCCGAGGAAAGGAGCTTGGAAAACAAATCTCTAGACCAAGAGGCGTATGTATATGCCTCTGAGCTGCTCGATTTTTTGCGCAGTCACGGGAGGTATACAGTCAATCCGCAAAGCGTTGCCAACGCGCTTGCAGGCTTGCCGAACATGCGCTGGCGGCAATCGCACGTTCGGTGTTCTGGGATGCCACCTCAAGAAGAGAGACTGCATTTTCGCGTGTTAAGAGTGATCCTCAAGCTATGGAAGCGATCTCGGGGAGAGTCGAAAGAAACTGTGATCGAATTGCTTAAGACACAGCTTCTGATGCTTCCAAAGAAACTCGGGTATACGCGCGATTTCCTGTTGGAGAATTGGCGCGATCTAACATTGGCAATTGAAGAGTGCCTTAGCAAGGAACATGGAGAAGGCGAAGCGCCATACGTCTTGACTTCTATTTTCATGAGGAATACGAGAAGTCAGAAGAACCCATTGGAGCGTATGCTCGCAGAACAAGAAAAATTAACTCTTACAAGGGCTCCGCAGTAGCGCAGTACTGACCGGGAAAATACGTTTACCGGCCCGGTCGGATTGCGGCTCGGTAGTCTTATCGAATCGCCTCATCGAGTCGGAAGGTCAAAGTCATTGCGGCGGGCCAGCCAGCAGTAACAAAGGTGTCTAACATTTCTCCAATGGCATTGGCCGCCTCTGGGTTTCGAAGAACATCCTTGTGATCGGCCAGGACTCTTTCCACGAGTTTCGTCATTTCATCAATGGCCATAGGGTCGTACTGATAGCTGAATTTTGCGGAAGCTCGACAGACCGCCGCAGCGTAGCTAATCACCGCCACTGGGTCGAAAGGAAGCACGACGTTTAGGGCTTGCATGAGGTAGTGCGCCGTCTGCGGCAGCAGTAGGTGTTGTTGTGGTGATAAAGGACGAAGAGTCAGAAGTTCGAGCAACGGTTTGATATCGAAGTAATGCTGCCGGGCCTCCGTTCGGTCAGGCGGAGGAGAATCGTGGGAATTCGAGGGTGCGGCGTCGAGTGAGAAGAACAAGCGCGTCGCAACGTGGTCTAGCAAATGGAGTAGGTTTCCGAGTGCTTTGGGCTTTTCTTCGGAAGGCGGTTCCTGCCGCACAAGAAAGAGCCGTTTGTAGACGTTCGATACAATTCGGGTGAAAGTTTCCCGCGCACGCAGGCGAGTCTCAGGTTCTTTGGCGTTGGGCGGTCTGAGGTAAGAGGCTGCAGCGTAAATCTCCTCCGTAACCTCGCGGTGGAACCGTATCGGATCGTCTTCGAACTTGAGCAGTTGCTCCTTAGAAGCGCTCCTGTTTCGAACCACGCACAATCCGACCAACATTTGCATGAGAGTTCGAGTGAGCTCGCTTCTATCGGTTGCGGGGAGTTCCCGGTGAAAGAGATCAAGCAGTACTGCTTCCGCACGGTCCGTATCCGGCCCTGAAACTCGCCAAACCGCCTGAAGCAAAGCGAGAAGAACGCCGGGCGTCTGCTCGTCCGCGAGCATCTTTGCGAGAACCCTCCAAAACGTGTCCTTGTCTTGGTGTTTGTAGAAACCGACAATCCCTTCGGCGATCTGATAGCGAACAGCGGGCACTTTGTCTTCCGCCAGGTGAAGAATGGACTGAACGACATCGGCATCGAGGCCCCAGTTCCATAGATAGTGACTGAGCCCCTGCGCTGATTCGATACGGGGTAAAGGGCTTCCCCACGAGGGCAATTCAAAAGGCAAATGGTATTTCGGGTCGAACTCCGGCGACTCTGACTTCGCACCCTTTAGCACAATTTCTCGCGACACTCGCACCACAGATTGATCGGGGAGTAACTTATCGTTCTTGAGAATTGACTCGGCCACGGCGCAGAGGGTGCCAAGTGCGGCGTCTTGAACCTTTCCGTCGGCAGCGTCTCGCCCAAGCAGCGCCAGCATCGCTTCTATCTTAGGCTCAATCTCTTCACTGTCTTCGGCGCTTGGAATATCGTTCAGATACTTATGCTCGAATGACTGCAAAGGCTTAAGAGCTTCGAGGAGTTCGGCATTGTCGTGCGTGTTCGGGTCGACGCCTTGTTCGCGCAACCATTCGTTTGTCCCAAACGGCATCTGCCCGAAAGACATGCGGTGGTAGGGTTCGTTGCCGCGGACTTGTTTCGTTTCGACAACGTCCGCAGCGATCCTTTTGAGAGTCTCGGACCTTAACTGATCGGTGGGGATGCACATTAGCAGTCGGTTACGAATGGATTCGGGCTTTTCATATCGAAGGATGGCGACAGCATTCGGGATTTCAAGGATGGCCTCTTCGATCCTGGTCGCTTCCTCGGCTTTGACGAGCTTTGCCGCATAGGCGACGCTGAGAGCTTGCCCCGCGACGATTGTGGTTTCTGGGGCCGAAAGGACTTGAGGAATAGTAAAAAGCTCCGAAATGACTGGATACAGCGAAGGCGAGTTGAACACAGCGGCCTGCAGCAAACGCTTCCAGGCGACGGCGAAGCTCGCGTGACGCGCGATTGTGTCGATCATGGCTCGCGCGGTGCTTTCGCCGCCGGGATTTTCGAGACTGCGCGAGGCCGCGTGAAGAACGGCGCCGAATAATTTAACGCTTACATAGTCGCGCGATCCCGTGTCCCAAATCTCGCTGTAGTCCGAACGGTAGTCGACCTTAGCACCAGCAAAAGTAAAGGAGAACTCTCTAGGGGCTTCCTCATCTTTCTGCGTAGAAGGGCGCTCACGCGAAATCTCGGCGTTCAGAGACTGAATCGCTGCGGTCGCGGCGTGGACTGGCGACGTTTCAAGGAACGACGGGAATATTCTCTCGACTGCATAACGGGCACTTGAAAAATCCTGTGCTCGAGTGCTCGTGAACGACATGACGACCGAGGAGCCTATCTGCGTCTTTTCTTCTGATGACTCATCAAATTCAAAAAGTCGCCGGCAGACCTCGACAGCAGTGTCGGGGTCGCTCTTGACGACGTGAGTGAGGCCGCCGGCTAGGAAGAACGCCTCGTTTGGACTGGAACGAGGCGATCCAAATCGTCCGAAGAGCGCGTTCACGATCCTTCGGGATTCGATCACGTTTTGTGAATAATTCTTGATGACGAGAGGTAAGACCCTCCCTGCGGCGACGCTTGCGAGCGAGACGGCTGCGTCGACCGTCAGCGCGTCCGCCGTGGCCCACATCCAACGGAGCAATGCCACAGCCGATGCGAAAATGGCAGGGCTTTCGTTATCGCTCTTGCTTTCATCAGCGCGGGCCAGCAGTGCGATGTATTCGTTGATGAACGATACGTCGAGTTTGCCGGACAGGCGCGAAAGCATCTCGATCCAGATTTTTCGAGAGGGACCGCTAAGGCCGCCGAGCGCTTGCAGTGAGCGCATTGTGGCTGTCACGCCGGAAATATTCGCAGGCGAGGTCCCCGCGAGCAGCGGTTCTAGGTCTTCGGTTGTTTGTGCTGCCTCGCAAACAGCGATCCCCGGCAGGATGCGTGCGCGCTCTGGGAGTTGCGGCGAAGAAAAAAACTTGAACGCGACATTCCAAAACAAAACACGGTCGCGGAACCAGAGGTAGTGAAAGAAATAGGCCAGCGAAGGCCGAAAAAAGATTGTCCGACTAAGATCGGTTTGAATGAAAGGCTCAACGCTCTGCTCATCAAGGAGAAGCCGGGCCACGCCATAGTCGAACAGGATGTTATGGACGAAGGAAAGCCGGTTTGTCACACTTTCCTTCAAGATTTCATCGCTCTGAAGGGCGGTAAGTATCGAGCTTTGGCCAACCTCGTAGACAGCGCTCTCCGCTATTGAAAGCGATCTCGCGTCCACCATTTTTTCTAAGACCGTTCGGAGAAACACCTTGCGGTCATGGTTGTCAGGTCGGCCTTCGATCCGCCAGTCCCAATACTTGGTGAGCAACTGAACCTGCGTGTGAAAATGTGAAATTTCGTCGGATGGGACGCCTGTTTCAAGAAGTTGAAGAGCCAGGTGCAAATTGAAGGGATTGCGAAGGAGATTTCTGAATTCACCTGCCGCATGTGTAACGAGACTTTGCAAAACTGGCGCTTGCGAAATAGCTTGAAGAAGATCGGAATCCGTTAGTGGAGGAACGGTGACTTGCTGGAAGCCGCGGCTAGATGCGACCGCTGGGCTTGCGAAGAAGAGCGTTTTTAGTTCTTCCGACTGATGCAGGTCGAAAGTGCGAATGGACGCGACGATGGTGCATTTCGGGGCGCGCTGCAGAATCTGACGGATCAACTCTCTGAATGTGCGTTGCGAGGGCTCACTGCGAAGCGCGTCCAAACCATCGATCACAACGACCGGCTCATGGGAAAGCGACGACACAAAGGAGAGAACATCACTCTTGAAGCCGAGTGCGATTCTCAATTGTTCAAGAGACTCGACGGAAAAGTCCTCGGCGACCAGTGGCAAGCACGGACGTTTTTCGGCTTTGCATTGGCGGACAAATTGCGCGATGGTCCAGCTCTTCCCGCTCCCAGGTGAGCCGGTGATTAGGACTGAGTTGGTCCGGCTGATGTCCCAAATCTGCGACATGAGCGGACTGCGGGCGATCCTAAACATTGTCCCCTCCCGGATCGATCCGCCCTAAGAGTTGTTCCGCGAGTTGGGCCGCCCGCTGCAAATCTCCCGGTTCTGCAATTGGCTCCGCTGCGGCTGGCTCCGCGATTTCGGCGGCCGGGGGCACAGGCAGCGCAAGCTCGTGAGCGATCCCATTGACTAGCTCTGGGAATCCCGCGTAGGGATGGTCTCCCTCCTCTGCGAGTTCATAAAAGATCGGTTCGACGAGGTAGCGTTCGTTGAGGCGTTGGCGAATGGGGCCGTCGTCTTCCGCCAGCCGGACTGGAAGAACGGCGAAGTGGCGATTCCCGTTTTCGTGCACATCCCTTGCGGCGTCGCGCATCGCGTTCAGGAAATCGGTGTCCTCGAATCCAAAACCCAAAAAGACAATCCGCTTTGTCGCCGCGAGGAGCCACAGGAAGTGCTGAAACAAACGGTTGTCGCGATACAGTTGTCGATAGCCGTTTTCGGTCAGAGCGATGGTCTCGGTCGGGTCGGTGTAGATACCGTGAAGGTGAACGATTTGGCGGGGGTAGTCGGGCGAATCGATCGAAGCCAAAAACCGCGATATCGCCGCGCGATTACAGCAACTGACTGTGCCGCATCTCAGTGCCACGGCAGCGTGTGCCTCTTCGATGGAGTGCTCGAAGTTTAGAGTCAGAACGTGCCTAAACGGCATCTGCGCAACGCGATAAAGGAGGTCGTGTGGCCGCTTGCCATTTGGGCCAAACTCCTGCCGAATGAACTCTGCGAACTGTTCTGGTGAAAGCTCACGACCTAGGGCTTGCGCGCAGAAGAGCAGGTCTTGGTGGTTCCTGACGATCAGTTCTGCGTTGACCTCGCCGCCGCGCCGTTCCGTTACAGCCGCCGCGAGCCGGTCTATGACTTGCTTCCAAGTTCGGTAGCCGGCCCACACGGAAACGCCCGATCCGGTCATGGCGTACGGCTGTCCGGTCCGCAGAATAGCGAGCAACTGGTCCAATGCGCGGCGATTGCGTGCTGCGTCGATCAGCGGAATCCTCGCTGAGAAACACCTTGGGATAACATCCGCCGAGATTATACATTGTAGAATTGGCCTGGTTAATTTGCCCGAGCCGTCATCCTAACCGGACATGTCTCCCTTCCCGCGAGCGGCCCTGTTGAACGTCAGGGTAAGAATGACGGCGTTAGAATGCGGTATGTCGCGACAATTTCGGACCGCCCGGGTCCGCTCGGTGGCGCGGAGGATCATGCGCGATTGATTCCAGCTACTCGAACAGAGCCGGTTGCGCGGATGCATCATCGGGATCGTGAAAATTGCTCAACCCGACGCCAACGAGGCGAAAGCGTTGCTTTGGACTTAGGTCTATGCGCTCGCGTAGCGACAGGGCGATGCTGGTCAGCTCCTCACAAGAAGAAGGGGATGCGTGCGGCGTACGGCTGCGAGTGAGAATCTTGAACTCGCTTGTCTTCAGTTTGAGGACCACGGTACGTGCGATACGCAGGTCCTTGCGCGATGCGGCCCAGGTTTTTTCCGCGAGACGCCGGATCATCGGCTCCGTCTCGGTCAGCGTCACATCCTGCTCGAAGGTGTCCTCGGTAGATATGGACTGTGTCGGTCGGTCCGGAATGACTTCGTTGTTATCGATCCCTCGCGACAACTCGTGGAGGCGGACGCCATAGCGACCGAAGCGGCGTTCGAGTGTTGATAAATCCAACGCTCGCAAATCCTCGACTGTTTGTACTTGAAAGCTTTTCAGCTTTTCTTCCGTGACCTTGCCGACTCCAGGCAGACGGCCTACCGGCAGCGGCAACAAGAATGAATCTACTTCTTCCGGCTGGATAACGAACAGTCCATCCGGTTTTCGCCAGTCGGACGCGATCTTTGCCAGGAATTTATTGGGCGCTACACCTGCCGAGGCCGTCAAGCTCAATTCCGCGCGAATCTGTTCGCGAATCGTACGCGCCACCTGCGTAGCGGTAGGCAATCTGGTCTTGTTTTCCGAGACATCGAGATACGCTTCGTCAAGCGACAGGGGCTCGATCAGGTCCGTGTGGCGCTTGAAGATTTCGCGCACCTGATGCGAGACGGCGCGGTAGCGTGGAAAATCCGGGGGCAAGAACACGGCGCCTGGGCAGAGGTGTTCCGCTCGAACTGCTGGCATTGCGGACCGCACGCCAAATCGTCTTGCTTCATAAGAAGCGGCGCAGACGACGGACCGGCTGCCGCGCCAGGCGACAACCACGGCCTTGCCGCGTAGTTGCGGATCATCCCGCTGCTCCACTGACGCATAAAACGCGTCCATGTCGATATGCACGATCTTTCGCACGGTCGTCTCGCAATCATCTTATTCCGGAATTCCAGTTGAGTACGAGCGCAACTCGGTTACATAGGGGCCCCTGGGCAACCAACACGGATGCGGTCGGTCGCTAAGATTGAATTCCTGGAGGGGCGGAACAGAAAAGCTCGCTTTTCGACTAGACACTAGACATTCAACCAGTTGAATGCGTTCACTTACGGGGTCGTCCTTTCCGCCTAGGCTTGTAGTTCTCGACTTCACTGCGATCCAAGAGAACTCTGCCTCCTATTCTCAGCGTGCGAAATCGTCCCTTCTTCATCAGGTTTTCGATTGCTTGAGGCGTAACTCCACGAATGCGAGCTGCTTCGGACTGTGAAACCCATTTATCCACAGCCAAATCTTTTCTTGATAAAGTAGTTGGAGTTTCCAACTGTTTTCGTTTATGCTTTGACATGGGGCGGTTGCACTATCCTGTCCTGGACTGTGTGAGTCTGCTCCAAGTGCCTAGGACGTCGCGACAACTCTAGGCTCTTTCGTTCTAACGGGACGCGCCGATGCTATCAACACCGACACGCCCCTGACCACCATCACCTCTCTAGGAGGCAACGATGGCTGCACTAG
>WNFD01001131.1_pt1 | contig 32269 bp, 23 predicted proteins | sample 5400491 | NCBI WGS metagenome assembly WNFD01 (sample SAMN13153343, study PRJNA577476) | soil metagenome | isolation source: 120 cm saprolite under Douglas fir tree site 2 hole 2 replicate 2 | place: USA:California | collected 2015-04-18 | reverse complement strand
ATCAGGGAATCGTGACCGCTGTGACAGCGCGGGTGCCCGCGAAGGTGAACCTCCAGCTCTCCGTGGGACCGCCGCGAGCCGACGGCTACCACGACCTGGTGACCGTCTTTCATGCCGTTTCGCTGTTCGACGAGGTCACGGTCGCCCCGGCCGAACGTGACACGGTGCTGGTCACCGGAGAGGGCAACGGGTCCGTCCCGCTGGATGGCAGCAACCTTGCCGTCCGCGCGGTCGCCGCGCTGGTGGACGCCGTGGGGCCGGGCTGCCGGGACGCGCCGGGCGTGTCCATCGAGATCAGGAAGCGGATACCGGTGGCCGCCGGCCTGGCCGGGGGTAGCGCGGATGCCGCGGCGGCCCTGGTGGCCTGCAACGAGCTGTGGGGCACCGGCCTCAGCCAGCAGGAACTGTGCGAGGTGGCGTCGCACGTGGGCAGCGACGTCGCGTTCGCCCTGATCGGCGGCACCGCGATCGGCCTCGGCCGGGGCGATCAGGTCACCCCGGCGCTGGTCACCGGGACGTACCACTGGGTGCTGACGTTCGCTTCCGTTGAGCTATCGACCGCGGCGGTCTACGCCGCGTGTGACCGGCTCCGGGCGTCTCGCGGTGGGCGGCCAGGCCAGCCTGAGGAGGCCCGCCGTCCGGCCCATGCCGGCCCGCCCGGGCCGCCCCGGCTGAACACCGCCCTGATGGCCGCGCTGCGCTCCGGCGAACCGGAGGAACTCGGCCCGTTGCTCACCAACGACCTGCAGCCTGCGGCGCTGTCGCTGCTCCCCGACCTGCGCCGTGGGCTGGCGGCGGGCCGCGAGCACGGAGCGCTCGGCGCCCTGGTCTCGGGGTCGGGCCCGACCTGCGCCTTCCTCGCCCGCGACGCGCGGCACGCCCGCGACCTGGCTGTCGCCTTGACCGGTGCCGGTGTGTGCCGGGCGGTCGCCAGCGTGGTCGGCCCGGCGCCTGGGGCGACCGTCATCGGCGTGGCCTCGGAGAAGTCGTGAATCTGGTCAACCTGGAACGGGCGGTCAAGGGGTACGGCCAGCGGGTGCTCCTCGACGGGGTGTCGGCGGGGGTGGCGGCCCGCGACCGGATCGGGGTCGTGGGGCGCAACGGCGCGGGCAAGAGCACGTTGCTGGCCATCCTGGCCGGCGCTGAGCCGCTGGACAGCGGCCGGGTGACCCGCACCCGTGACCTGCGGATCGGTGCCCTCACCCAGCACGACAACCTCACCGGGACGGTGGGCTCGCTGGTGGTGGGCGACCTCCCCGAGCACGTCTGGGCGGCCAACCCGCGCACCCGCGCGATCATGGCCGCGCTGCTGCCCGGCATAGACCAAACCACCCCAGCAGAACGGCTCTCCGGTGGTGAGTCCCGGCGGGTGGCGCTGGCCGCCGTGCTGGTCGGTGAGCATGACCTGCTGCTGCTGGACGAGCCGACCAACCACCTCGACGTCGAGGCCATCGACTGGCTGGCCCGGTACCTGCGCGACCTGGGCCGGGCGTTCGTCGCGGTGACCCATGACCGCTGGTTTCTCGACGTCGCCTGTGACCGGACCTGGGAGCTCGCCGGGGGGCAGCTGCACTCCTATGACGGGGGTTATGCCGCCTACGTGCTGGCCCGGGCCGAGCGGGCGCGGATCGCGGACGCGACCGAGCGGCGCCGGCGCGGCCTGCTGCGCAAGGAGCTGGCCTGGCTGCGGCGTGGTCCGCCCGCCCGGACCAGCAAGCCACGGTTCCGGATCGATGCGGCCAACGCGCTGATCGCCGACGAGCCCCCGCCGCGCGACGGCGTCGAGCTGGCCCGGCTGGCGGCCGCCCGGCTGGGGAAGACCGTGCTGGAGGCGGAGGACGTGACCGTGGCGGCGGGCGGGCGTACCCTGCTCGACGACGTGACGTGGCGGCTCGCCCCCGGGGAGAGGGTGGGCGTGGTGGGGCCGAACGGCAGCGGGAAGACCACGCTGCTCGACCTGCTCGCGGGGACCTCGGCGCTTGCCGTCGAGGGCCGGATCATCCGGGGTAAGACGGTGCACCTCGGCTACCTGACCCAGGATGGGGCGGACCTCGATCCGTCGCTCACTGCCCGGGAGGCGGTCGCGCAGGTGCGCGGCAACCTCCAGGCCGATGTCGGTCCGGGGTCCGCCAGCCAGCTGCTGGACCGGCTCGGCCTACGCGGCGACACGCAGTGGACGCCCGCCGGTGAGCTGTCCGGCGGGGAGCAGCGCAGGCTGCAGCTGCTCACGATCCTGGTCGGCGAGCCGAACGTGCTCTTCCTCGACGAGCCGACCAACGACCTCGACGTGGACACCCTCACCGAGCTGGAAGACCTGCTCGACGGGTGGCCGGGCTCGCTGGTCGTGGTCAGCCACGACCGGTACTTCCTTGAGCGGGTCACCGATCACGTGGTCGCCTTGCTCGGCGACGGAAACCTGTCGTATCTCGGCGGCGGTGTCGAGGAGTACTTGCAGCGCCGGGCGCGTCAGGCCATACCCGTTCCCGGCGCGGGCGGCCCCGGGGCGGGCTCCGGTGTGAGCGGCTCCGGTGTGAGCGCGTCCACGGGGCCGGCCGGGAGGCTGACGACGGCGGCCGCGCAGCGGGCCGCTCGCAAGGAACTGCAGCGCCTGGAACGCCAGCTCGCCCGGGTTGGTGACCGGGAAGCCGGCCTGACTGCCGCCCTAGCCGCCGAGGCGAGCGACTACGCCCGCCTCATCGAGCTTGGCGCCGAGCTGCGCACGGTCCAGGACCAGAAAGCCCGCCTGGAAGAGCAATGGCTGACCGTCGCCGAGGAACTGCCCGGCTGACCGCCGGCCGGGGTACAGGAACGCGGCCGGCTACAGGAATGTGCGGCTACTCCGCGTCCAGGGGGGCGAGCAATATTCGCAGCAGGTCGGCCAGCGTGCGCCGGTCAGCCGCGCCGAGGCCGTTCAGCAGGCCGTGCTCGCTGATCAGCAGGTCGGCGAGGGCCTCGTCGGCCCGTCGCTGACCCTGGGCGGTGAGGGTGACTAGCACCCCGCGGCGGTCCTGCGGATCGGGCCGCCGACGGACCAGCCCCGCTTTCGCCAGCTGGTCAATCCGGTTGGTCATGGTCCCGGAGGTGACGAGCGTAGCCCGGAGCAATGCCCCCGGGGTCAGTTGGTACGGCGGGCCCTGCCTGCGCAGTGCGGACAGCACGTCGAATTCCCAGGGCTCCAGGCCATGACTGGCGAAGGCGGCCCGGCGGGCCCGGTCCAGGTGTCTCGCGAGCCGGGAGACGCGGCTGAGCACCTGCAGCGGCTCGACGTCCAGATCGGGCCGTTCCGCGTGCCAGGCGGCGACGAGATCGTCCACCTCATCGCGCAGTCCGGCGCGTGAACTGGCGTGCAGTCCTGTGCGTGCACGCCCTCCGTCCGCGGACCGCTTCTCCATGCGCGCAGCATATCTCTTGACATCAAGAGTGTGATCCCGGTAAACAAGTGCCGGATCATCTATCTTGACATCAAGAGAGTATGGTGGCTGCGATGTGGGATCCCGGGCAGTACCTGCGGTTCGGCGATGAGCGCGGGCGTCCGTTCGGCGACCTGCTTGCGCGGGTCAATGCCCGAGCCCCCGGCTTGGTTGTAGATCTGGGGTGCGGTCCGGGGAACCTGACCGCGGTCCTGGCGGAACGCTGGCCTCAGGCGCAGGTCCTCGGGGTGGACAACTCGCCGGAAATGATCTCCACGGCCAAGGCCGCGGCGAGTGCCATGACCAGTGCCGCCGGGCCCGGCCGGCTCTCCTTCGCCCTGGCCGATATCCGCGACTGGCAGCCCGGCCGCCCGGTCGACGTCTTCGTGTCCAACGCGGTGCTCCAGTGGGTGCCAGACCATCTCGGCCTGCTCACGCGCTGGGCCGGCCTGCTCGCCCCCGGCGGCTGGCTGGCCGTGCAGATGCCGGGCAACTTCGATCAGCCGAGCCACTCGATCCTGCTCGACCTGGTCAGTTCACGCCGGTGGCACCCGCTGCTCGCTGATGTCAGCCTGAACCGCCAGGCGGAGGACCCGGCGGCCTACCTCGACCTGCTGGCGCGGGCGGGCTGCCGCGTCGACGCCTGGGAGACCACGTACCTGCATGTGCTGCAGGGGGACAACCCTGTGCTCGAGTGGTACAAAGGCACCGGCCTGCGCCCTGTGCTCGCCGCATTGCCTCCCGAACGATCTGCCGAGTTCCTCGCCGAATACGCGGCCCGCGCCCACGACGCGTACCCACCCGGGCCCTATGGCACGGTGCTCCCGTTCCGGCGTGTCTTCGTCGTGGCCACTCGCCGCTAGCGCGAGGGCCTCAGCGGCCTCTCCTTCCGGGCGCCATATTGACCGGTCACTGATGGCGTAGTGGGCTGTGCCGTGCGATGGTTGTGTCACGGGGCGGTAAGAGAGGAGGACGGGAGATGCTGGGGCCGGGCGCGGTCTTTGCCGACCGTGCCGGGATCGCTATCGGCCAGGTGGTGCAGCAGCGGCCGGGAGTCACGGGCAAGCCGGTGCGGCTGGCAGACCCGCCGTCGGTCCTGGCCGGGCGGGAGGACCTGCTCGCGGAGCTGGACATCCGGCTGACCGGCGGTGACGGTTCTGAGCCGCGGACAGTGGCCTTGTGTGGCCTGGGAGGCGCGGGGAAGACCAGCGTGGCGCTGGAGTACGCGCACCGTCACCTGGCTGAAGTTCAGGCGGCCTGGCAGCTCGCCGCCGAGGACCCGGCGGTGCTGGCGGCCGGGTTCGGTGAGCTGGCCGCCGAGCTCGGGGCCCGGGACTTGTTCGACACGCGGAACCCGGTGGCCTCGGTGCACGGGATGCTCGCCGCCTTCCCCGCTGAGTGGCTGCTGATCTTCGACAACGTGCCCGACCGGGCATCGGTGCAAGCATTCCTGCCTCCAGCCGGGCCTGGGCGGGTGCTGATCACCAGCCAGAACCAGAACTGGCCGCCCGGGCAGGCCCTGGAGGTGCCGGTCCTCGGCGCCGAGGTCACCGCCGAGTTTCTGGTCAACCGTACCGGCGACCCGGACCGGCAGGCTGCTCTGGACCTAGCCGGCGAGCTGGGCGGGCTGCCGCTGGCGCTGGAGCAGGCCGCCGCGTACATGCAGGCCACAGAGGACAGCCTGGCCGAATACCTGGAATTGTTCCGGGAGCGTCGGCCGGACATGCTGACTCGCGGTGAACCTACGGGATATATCAAGACGGTAGCCACGACCTGGGCGCTGGCGTTCCGGGAACTGGGGCAGGCCGCGTCCGGTGCGTCTGGCCTGCTGCGGCTGCTGGCGTTCTGCGCGCCCGAGGCAGTCCCGCTGCGCCTGCTCCTGCAGGCCCGGCCCGGAGTCCCCGAACGGCTCGGGCCTGATGTGGCGCCAGTGCTCGTGCCGCTGCTAGAGGACCCGCTGGCGGCCAAGGACGCTATCGCCGCCTTGCGCCAGCACTCGCTGATCAGCCCGCCCGTGGATGGTTCGGTGTCGGTACACCCGCTGGTGCAGGCCGTCACGGCTGAGTCTGCGCGGCGCTGCTGCCGCACGCCCAGGCCGCCTTGGCCGCTGACAGCGACGGCCTGGAGCGGCTGGCCAACTACCTCGGCGAGCGCGGGAGCTACGCCGCGGCCTGCGATCTCCTGCAGCGGGCGCTTGACGCAGAGCGCGGGGTCCTCGGTCCCGACCACCCAGACACCCTGGCCACCTGGCACAACCTCGCCCACTGGACCGGGGAGTCGGGGGACCCGGCCGGTGCCCGCGACCAGTTCGCCGCGCTGCTGCCCGTGTCCGAGCTGGTTCTCGGCGCCGACCACCCGGATACTCTGGCCGACCGCTACACCCTCGCCTACTGGGCCGGGAAGGCGGGGGACCCGGCCGGTGCCCGCGACCAGTTCGCCGCGCTGCTGCCCGTTCGCGAGCGGGTGTCAGGCGCCTTGGACCCCTCAACTCTGGGCGCCCGCGCGAACGTCGCCCACTGGACCGGAGAGGCGGGGGATCCGGCCGGTGCCCGCGACCAGTTCGCCGCGCTGCTGCCCGTGGACGAGCGGGTTTTCGGCCCCGACCACCCGGACACTCTGTCTGACCGGCACGAACTGGCCTCCTGGACCGGGGAGGCGGGGGACCCGGCCGGGGCCCGCGACCAATACGCGGCGCTGCTGCCCGTCCGCGAGCGGGTTCTCGGCCCCGACCACCCGCACACTCTGTCCGACCGGCACGAACTCGCCCGCTGGACCGGGGAGGCGGGGGATCCGGCCGGGGCCCGCGACCAGTTCGCCGCGCTGCTGCCCGTCCTTGAGCAAGTTCTCGGCCCCGACCACCCGCGCATCCTGGACGACCGCTCCCTCCTGGCCGACTGGACTGGGAAGGCGGGGGATCCGGCTGGGGCCCGCGACCAGTTCGCCGCGCTGCTGCCTGTGGACGAGCAAGTTCTCGGCACCGACCACCCGCGCAGTCTGGACGACCGCTCCCTCCTCGCCTACTGGACCGGGAAGGCGGGGGATCCGGCTGGGGCCCGCGACCAGTTCGCCGCGCTGCTGCCCGTGTCCGAGCGGGTTCTCGGCGCCGACCACCCGGATACTCTGACCATCCGGCACGAACTGGCCTATTGGACCGGGGAGGCGGGGGATCCGGCTGGGGCCCGCGATCAGTTCGCCGCGCTGCTGCCCGTGGACGAGCGGGTTTTCGGCCCCGACCACCCGCACACTCTGTCTGACCGGCACGAACTGGCCACCTGGGCGGGGGAGGCGGGGGATCCGGCTGGGGCCCGCGACCAGTACGCCGCGTTGCTGCCCGCCCGCGAGCAAGTTCTCGGCGCCGACCACCCGCGCATTCTGGACGACCGCTCCCTCCTCGCCTACTGGACCGGGGAAGCGGGAGATCCGGCTGGGGCCCGCGATCAGTTCGCCGCGCTGCTGCCCGTCCTTGAGCAAGTTCTCGGGCCCGACCACCCGCACACTCTGGCCACCCGTGGCGACCTTACCTACTGGACAAGGGAGTCGAACCGCGGGGAACTAGCTAAACCCAGTCCTGCGGGTGGGCTAGCAGGCCCACTGGAGGACTAGCGCCTTGAACGTCGCACTCCACTCATAGGCGATCTCATAGGGCCAGTCGTAGAAGGGCCGCGGCACCGCGACCACGTAGATCTGGCCGCTAAAGCAGCGCCCGACCCGGATGCGGGCGCGCGTGTCCTGCGCCCGCGAGGTCACCAGGACGACCGAGTGCCAGTGGTACCGCTTCGCGAGGCGGCCGACGAACTGCGCCTCGCCGCGGGTCGAGCTCGGGCTCGGGTTAAAGCAGATCAGTGTGAGGCCTGGGATCTTCGGCGGGCACGGGCTGCCGTAGCCCAGGTGACCCCGGGAGACGACAAGCGTCGGTGCCCGCCGCGCCGTGGCCAGCTGCAGGGCCGTGTCCAGTCGATCGCCCGGACCGGCCAGCATCACGATGGCACTGACGTGCGTCGGCATTCCCTGAGCCGGCCACATGAAGAGGCGCGCGGTAGCAATGTCGAACGCGACCAGCACAAGGAGCACGACGGCTACGACCGACCGCCGGCGCTGATGCGGTCGGCGGCTCCGGTCAACTGCCGCGTGCCGGAGCTTGCTCGGAATCTCGCCTATAACCGCCCCTCCCCGGCGTACACCCGCGCCTCGATTGTGGAGACGGACCGGGCAGGGCGGCGAGACGCTCACCCCGCAACTCAAGAGGACCCGCGGCGGCCCGGTCCTGATACATCCGCGGGCGACCTCTTCGTCCTAGATCGCGATGATGGCTACTTTCCGCATTTGACTTATTACTTTACGTCGAACGTATCGCTATTTTTACTGAGATCCGAGCCTTAGAAGCCGTTTGTCGTATCACGGCCACCCGCTCGGCGCTCATATGCGCACAGGCTGCCGTCGCGAGCGAACCAAGTGAGGTAGGGCCGATGAAGGTTGCGGTGATCGGCCTTGGCTATGTCGGCACCGTTACGGCAGCTTGTTTGGCCTCCCATGGCCATGACGTCTGGGGCGTCGACGTGGACTCCACGAAGGTCGATGAGATCTGCGCCGGCCGCAGCCCGGTGGCCGAGCCAGGTCTCGATTCGCTGGTCGCACAGGCAGTGGCCAGCGGCGCGCTGCACGCGACGACATCGTGCACCGAGGCCCTCAACGAGACCGACGTATCGCTCGTGTGTGTCGGGACGCCCTCAACGGCGCGCGGCGGCACGGACTTGTCCTACATCCGCCGCGCCGTGGACGAAATCGTGGAGGCGTTGCGCGTCGTGACGCCGCCGGCATCCCGTCAGCACAGCGTCGTCATCCGCAGCACCGTTCCCCCCGGGACGGTCCAGGACGTGGTGGTCCCAGCGCTCAGCAGTGGCCTCGCCGACACGGACATCGCAGTCGGTGCGGCAATGTGCCCGGAGTTCCTCCGGGAGGGCTCCGGGGTCGCCGACTTCTTCGCCTCGCCTTTCCTCGTCGTAGGGACCACCGACCCCCAGGTCGCCGCGGCGGCCACCAACCTGTTCGGCTTTCTCGACCAACCTGTGCGAGTCGTGGACTTCCGCGTCGCTGAGGCACTCAAGTACGCCTGCAACGCATTCCACGCCACCAAGGTGTCCTTTGCTAACGAGGTGTCGCGGCTGTTCCGGCTCCTAGGTGTCGAGTCCCGCGAGGTGATGTCCCTGTTCTGCCTGGACCAGGTCCTCAACGTCTCACCCGCTTACCTGCGCCCCGGCTTCGCCTTCGGCGGATCCTGCCTGCCCAAGGACCTTAGGTCCCTGCTGCATCTGGCCCGCATTAACGGTGCGGACATGCCTCTGCTCGCCGGCACGCTGGCCACGAACGAGCTGGTGATCAACGAAGTCGTGGACCGCGTCGTCGCGTCCGATGCGCGCGTCGTCGCGCTGCTCGGCTTGAGCTTCAAGATGAACACCGATGATCTGCGGGAGAGCCCAAACGTGGAGCTGGCCGAGCGATTGATCGGCAAGGGGTTCGATGTTCATATCTATGACCCGATCGTCAATCCGGCTCGTCTGGTCGGCGCCAACCGCCGCCAGATCGAGTCGAAGCTGCCCCATCTTGGGCGGCTGCTCGTGCACGAGCCAAGCCAGGCGTTGCGCGGGTCCGACGTCACCATCGTCTCGGCGAACGACCCCGCAGTCCTGGACGCGTTGCTCAAGAGCCCGCCGCGCCGTCTGATCGACCTCAACGGACAACTGGGCAACGAGGTCGAGTCGCTTCCTGGCTACGAGGGACTCGGCTGGTGACCCGCGTCCTGATCATCGTCCAGAACCTGCCGGTGCCCTTCGACCGGCGGGTGTGGCTCGAGTGCCAGGCGCTCGTCTCAGCAGGCCATCAGGTCGCCGTCGTGTGCCCCAAGGGCAAGAATGACCCAGCGTACGAGGTCGTCGACTCGGTGGAGCTCTACAAGTACCAGCCCTACGCCCCCGGCGGTAGCAAGCTGAGCTTCATTAAGGAGTACGCGTACTCCTTCCTCGCAACGGCACGGCTGACACTCAAGGCAAGACGATCCGGCAAGTTCGCAGTGATGCAGGCCTGCAACCCGCCTGACATCTTCTGGCCGATCGCGCTCGTCCTTCGGGCCCTCGACCGCACCCGGTTCGTCTTCGACCACCACGACCTGTGTCCTGAGCTCTACCAGTCTCGTTTTCCTGACGGCCCGAGGCTGCCCTACCGGGCGCTGCTGGCCATGGAGCGCCGGACTCACCGGACTGCGGACCACGTCATCTCCACCAACGACTCCTACCGGGACGTCGCCGTGGCGCGAAGCGGCAAGGCGGCGAACGACGTCACGGTCGTCCGCACCGGCCCGGACCCGCAGCGGCTGCGGCGCGGGCCCGCGTACCCCGAGTTGCGCCGGGGGCGCCGTTTCCTCGTCGCGTACATCGGCGTCATGGGACCGCAGGACGGCGTGGACATCGCGTTGCGGGCCGCCGACGTGGTGGTGCATGAACTGCGCCGGGACGACATCGCCTTCACGCTGATCGGCTCCGGAGACTGCTTCGACGACCTGGTGGCCCTGCGTGACAAGCTGGGCCTGGCCGACGACGTGGAGTTCACCGGGCGGGTGCCGGATGAGCTCGTCACGCGCATCCTGTCCACCGCCGACGTGGGCCTGTCACCGGATCCCAAGAATCCGCTCAACGACGTGTCGACAATGAACAAGACGATGGAGTACATGGCCTTCGAGCTTCCCGTAGTCGCCTTCGACCTCCATGAAACACGTGTTTCAGCCGCCGACGCCGCGGTGTACGTGCTGCCTAACGACGTGCACGAATACGGCAAGGCGATCGTAGAGCTCATCGACGACGAGCCGCGGCGCTCCCGCCTGGGGATACTGGGGCGCGCCCGGGTGGAGCAGAAGCTGGCCTGGAGTCACCAGCGTCGCGCCTACCTCGACGTCTACCGGGGCCTGATGGCCGGCCGCGGGACGCTCGACCGGACCGAGGCCTGAGGTGTGCGGGATAGCGGGGTGCTACCAGCAGGCCGACGGTCAGAAGCTGGTTGACATCATGAGCGACCGGATCGCGCATCGCGGGCCGGACGCGGCAGGGACGTGGAGCCACCAGGACGACCGCGTAGCGGTGCAGCTTGGCCACCGGCGACTGTCGATCATCGACCTCAGCACCGCGGCCGACCAGCCGCTGTCCAAGCACGGCCTGACCCTCAGCTACAACGGCGAGCTTTACAACTACAAGGAACTGCGGGCGGAGCTGAGCACCAGCGGCGTTCGTTTCACCACCAAATCTGACACCGAGGTCGTGCTCGAGGCGTGGCGATGCTGGGGACCCGGCGCGCTGCGCCGGTTCCGCGGCATGTTCGCGTTCGCGTTGTTCGACCAGGGCACCGGCGACCTGATTCTGGCGCGAGACCCGCTCGGCATCAAGCCGCTGTACTACTTTCCCCGCGGTGATGGGGTGATCTTCGCCTCCGAGCTCAAGGCGCTGGTCGCCGCCGCGGGTTCCGAGCTGCGGATCGAGCCCGGCACCCTGGTGGCGTCGATGCTCTATTACTGGGTTCCCGACCAGCGGTGCGCCATCGATGGCGTGCAGAAGCTTCCGGGTGGCTCGTGGGCCCACTTCCGCCCCGACGGCCGTTCCTCGGTCCAGCACTACTGGCGCGTGGCAGATGTGGCGGCGGAGGCAGCGGCCGGGCCGCCTGCCGACCTGGGTCCGGTGATCGAGGAGTCAGTAGCCGCCCACCTGGTATCCGACGTGCCGGTGTCCAGCTTCCTGTCCGGCGGCCTGGACTCGAGCATCGTCACCGTCCTGGCCCACCAGGCCGAACCAGGAATTGACGCCTACACGATCACCTTTCGCCCCGAGGACCAGCGGCTCGAGGCTATGCCCGACGACGCCGTCTACGCTCGGAAGGTCGCGGCGCGGTTCGGCATCGACCTGCACGAGATCGAGATCTCACCCAACATCGTCGACCTCCTGCCCCGGATGGTCGATGTGCTCGACGAGCCAATCGGTGATCCTGCCGCGATCAACACGCTGCTCATGTGCGAAGCAGCGCGCGAGCGCGGCATCAAGGTGATCCTGTCCGGGATGGGCGCTGACGAGCTGTTCGGTGGTTACCGCAAGCATCTCGCCTGCCTGATGGCGAGCAGGTATTGCAATCTGCCCGGCCCGGCCCGCGCCGCCGGCCGGTCCGCCGTGGACCGGCTCCCCGTCACCGTACGCGGTCGCGGTCTGCGCTACGCGCGCTGGGCGAAGCGGTTCCTGACCTTCGCTGAGCTGCCGGAGGAACCGCGGTTCCGCCGCAGCTATACCTTGTACGACCCCGACGATCTGGCCGCCCTGGTTAGCCCGGACCTGGCCGGCCATGTCGACCAGGTCGTTCAGGAGCATGCCGACGTCTATAACGACAACTCGCTGCCGGACGAGGTCAACCGGATGTGCCTGGCCGACACGCGCATGTTCCTGCCGGGCCTCAATCTGGCCTACACGGACCGGGCGAGCATGGCGGCCTCCGTCGAGGTGCGTGTCCCGTTCGTCGACCCGGTCGTGGCGCGGGCGGCCTTCTCATTCCAGGGCAGCACCAAGATCCGGCGGCGGCAGGGCAAGGTCGCGCTCAAGCGGGCTGCGGAGAGCTGGCTTCCGCACGAGATCGTGCACCGGCCCAAGGCATCGTTCAGCGCCCCCCTTCGGGCATGGGTGCGCGGTGATCTGCAAGAAGTCATCCGCGACGTACTCGTCGGAGGTGAGCTCGTGGAGTCGGGGATGATCCGCCGGGATGCGCTGTCGCGCCTCATCCAGGACGAGCAGGCCGGCCGTGAGGACCGTTCCAAGCAGATATGGCAGCTGCTGACGCTGGAGCTGTGGTATCGCCACGCACAGTCCATGGGCGTGGCGGGGTAAGCGACGAGAACACGCTGTAGCCGCCAAGCGCACGGCCGACAAGAGGACGGGATGAAGCAGATAGCGCAGAACTACAAGTCCGGGGAGCTCACCGTCCTCGACGTACCGGCTCCGGTGTGCCGCCCGGGCGGCGTCCTCGTGCAGTCGCTGTTCTCGCTCATCTCCACTGGTACCGAAATGATGAAGCTGACCGAGGCCAAGATGTCCATGGTCGGCAAGGCGCGGGCGCGGCCGGACCAGGTGCGCAAGGTCATCGACTCCGTCGCGCAGCAGGGCGCGGTCGTCACCTACAAGAAGGTGATGAGTCGGCTCGACTCCTACACCCCACTGGGCTACTCGCTGTGCGGCGCGGTGGTCGAAGTGGGGCGCGGCGCCGAGGAGTTCCGGGTTGGCCAACTGGTCGCGGCCGCGGGCAATGAGTACGCCCTGCATGCCGAGTACAACTGGATCCCGGCCAACCTGTGCGCCGCAGTTCCCCGGGGTGTCTCGCCCGAGCACGCAGCCTTCTCCACCGTCGGGGCGATCGCCATGCACGGAGTGCGGCGCGCCGAGGTCCAGCTGGGTGACAGCGCGTGCGTCATTGGCCTCGGCCTCGTCGGCCAGCTCGTGGTCCGTCTCCTGCTGGCTTCAGGGGTCCGCGTCATCGGGCTCGACGTGATCGAGGACCGCTGCCGGAGGGCCGAAAAGGTCGGCGCATTGCTGTGCGCTGCGCCCACCGACGAGGGCATGGCGGCCGCCTGGCAGGCGCTCGCCGAGATCTCCGGCGGGCGGGGGGCCGACCACGTGCTCATCGCCGCGGGCGGGTCGTCCAACGGGCCGGTCGAGGCCGCCGCGAGGCTGGCCCGCGACCGGGCCAGGGTCGTCGACATCGGGAAGACCCGCCTCGATCTGCCCTGGAACGCCTACTACGACAAGGAGCTCGACGTCCGCTTCTCCAGGTCCTACGGACCCGGGCGGTACGACGACCGCTACGAGCTTGAGGGCATCGACTACCCGGCCGGCTATGTGCGCTGGACGGAGCGGCGCAACCTTGAGTGCTTCCTGGACCTCGTCGCACGCAAGGACATCGAGGTCGAGTCGCTCATCTCCGGCGTCTTCCCATTGGAGAATGCGACCGCCGTGTACCACGATCTGGCCGCAGGCTCGCTGGACGCCGTGGGGGTGCTGCTCGAGTATCCCGCACGCCCGGAGGACAGCCAGCCGCGCTCGGCGAGCCTGCTGATCTCGGGCGGGCGGCCCGCCACGCCCCGCGGCACCAGCGCCGGGCAGCTGGCGATCGGGTTCATCGGCGCCGGCAACTACGCATCGTCGATGCTGCTGCCCCACCTCGCCCGGCTCAAGACCGTCCGCCTAGCCCACGTCGCGACCACCCGCTCGCTGTCGGCGGTCAACGCCCAGCGGCGTTTCGGCTTCCCTACCGCTTCGACCAGCGCAGACGCTGTCCTCGAGGACACGTCACTGGACGCGATCTTCATCGTGACCCGCCATCACACGCATGCCGACCTGGTCTGCCGTGCTCTCGAGACCGGGAAGGCCGTCTTCGTCGAGAAGCCGCTCGCACTGACCCGCGACGAGCTTCAGCGGATCATCGACGTCGTCACCGACACCGGCAACGACCGGCTGATGGTGGGGTTCAACCGGCGCTTCGCGCCGCTGCTGGGGCAGATGAGGTCGCAGTTCGGCCAGCCAGGCTCGGGCTCAGCGATCCGTTACCTGGTCAACGCGGGACGGCTGGACGCCGGCAGTTGGTACCGCAACGAGGAGCTGGAAGGGTCGCGGTTCACCGGGGAAGGCGGCCACTTCATCGACACGCTCGCCTGGTGGACGGGTGCACTTCCGGAAGAGGTCTACGCCGTGCCCGGCGCGGAGCAGGGCGATCTGCACGCCACCGTGCGGTTCCAAAACGGCTCCAGCGGCACCATCAGCTACATCACGACCGGCAACCCCCGCTATCCGAAGGAGACTCTCGACGCCGCGGCCGGTGGCCGCAGCGCACGGCTCGATAACTTCGAGAAAGCTGCGGTCTGGGTCGGTCGGCGGCGAAGCACCGCGCGGTCGCGCGGTGGCCAGGACAAGGGCCAGCGACTTGAGCTCGCGCGGTTTGTTGAGGCCAGCCGGACCGGTGCTCCGATGCCCATCCCGCTTGAGTCCCTGGTCGCCACCACCAGGGCGACGATCGCGGTGGGCGAGAGCCTGTCGAGCGGCCGTCCGGTGCAGGTGTGAGCGCGCTCCGCACATCCCGGCTCAGCTGGTACGCGCGCAGGGTGACCAGGATGTCGCCGGCCGAGATCGCCTGGCGCGCCCGCGATCAGGCAGTCCGTATGGCCTGGTCGCGACGACAGGTGACGCGCGAGCAGCTTGCTGCTGTTACGTCGCCACCGGTGGGCGAGCGCCGGTTCGCCACCGTCCTCCCGCCGCATACAGCCGAGCGGGTGCCCGAGGAGGCCAAGACGGCTGTTCTGGAGACGGCAGACCAGCTTCTGCGGGGTGAGTGGGAGGTGCTGGGCGTCGTCCGGACCGACCTGGTGCTACCCGACTGGTTCCGCGACCCCGTGACCGGCCGCCGGTCCCCGGCCGACCGCTACGCCTTCCGGATCGATCACCGTTCAGAAGATCAGACCGGCAACGTCAAGCAGATCTGGGAAATCTCTCGCCTGCAGCATCTCACGCTGCTGGCCACCGCGTGGTTTCTCACCCACGACCAGTTGTACGCACGTCGGGTGGCCGAACATCTGCGCTCATGGTGGCGGGAGAACCCCTTCCTCTCTGGAGTTCACTGGACGAGCGGCATCGAGATCGGCATCCGCCTGATCAGCCTGGCCTGGATCCGGCGCCTGCTGGACGAGTGGCCGGGCGCGGCCGACCTGTTCGAGCGCGACGAACTCGCAGTGCAGCAGATCCGCTGGCACCAGCAGTATCTGGCTGCTTTCAGGAGCCGGGGCTCGTCGGCCAACAACCACGTCATCGCCGAGGCGGCCGGGCAGCTCGTGGCCAGCTGCGCCTTCCCGTGGTTCCCGGAAAGCGAGCGCTGGCGGCGGAAGTCCGCGCATCTCCTCGAGCGTGAGCTGGTCCGCAATACCTTCCCGTCGGGCATCGGCCGCGAGCTGGCCTCGGGCTACCAGTGCTTCATCGCGGAGCTCGGGCTGCTCGCGGCGGTCGAGGCTGAGGCAACGGGCCGCCCACTGAGCCCAGCCGCTTGGCAGCGGCTATGCGCGATGGTCGACAGCGCCGCGGCCCTGCTCGACGAACGGCTGCGCCCGCCCCGCCAGGGTGACGACGACGAAGGCCGCGCGCTACTGCTCGACGCCCCGGCGCCCAACCGCTGGCCATCCCTGCTTGCGCTCGGCGAGGCGCTTTTCGGTCGGCTCGATTGGTGGCCACGCACGGCGGCCGACGCTGGCAGCTCGATCGTCGGTGCCCTGACCCGCGCGACCCGTGAGATCGCGGGCAGGCCTGTGCAGCGGCCGTCGCGATTCGCCGACGCCGGGATCACCCTGCTGCGCACGAACAGAGGGCAGGCCCCGGAGATCTGGTGCCGATGCGACGGGGGCCCGCACGGATATCTCAGCATCGCCGCGCACGCCCACGCCGACGCCTTGTCCGTCGAGGTCCGCTGCGGAGGCGTCGATGTCCTCGCCGATCCGGGCACCTACTGCTACCACGGTGAGGCCGCGTGGCGTTCGTACTTCCGCTCCACGATCGCGCACAATACCGTCGAGCTCGACGGGCGGAGCCAGTCCACCGACGGCGGCCCGTTCCTGTGGCTGCGTCATGCGAACGCCCGGGAGATTGACGTCAAGGACCTCGGTGACGTCGCCGAGTGGACCGCAGAGCACGAAGGCTACGCGTCGCTCGACCGGCCGGCGCGGCACCGTCGCTCGGTCACGCTGGATCGGGCGGCGCGCTGTGTCGACATCGTCGACGAGATCGACGGCAGCAGTCACGACGTCCGCCTCGCCTTCCACCTTGGCCCCGACGTTCAGGTGGAGCTCGACGGGGCCCGGGCGGTCCTGTGCTGGTCCACCGCCTGCACACCGGGGGCGGCGCGGCTGGAACTGCCACGTCAGCTGCGTTGGAGCCTGCATAGAGGTGAGACCGACCCAATTCTCGGCTGGTACTCGCCAGGTCTGGGACGACGCGTTCCCGCCTTCACAATCCTCGGCCGCGGACGCTCCACGGCCGGAGCGCCCCTCATCTCGCGGATGGAGTTCCTCGACGTGGCCCACACAGCAAAACCCGCATTTACCAGACCAGCCGTATCATGGTGCGCATCCGATGCCGCGGTCGGACAGGCGCGGGGGTTTCAAGCGGAGGCCGGATGAGCCACGAGACGCTTGACTTGAGGAGGTTCCTCCAGCTTGTGCGGCGGCACAAGACTGTCCTCGGCATTTTCGTGGCGCTGGGCCTCATTGCGGGCGCCGCATTCGCGGTGCTCCGTCCGCCGATGCTCGCCAGCGAGTCGCTTGTCGTGCTCACTCAGGGCGCGGCGATCCAAGGTGTGACCGTGGGCGGTGATCCCGGGAGTGTGCTGGCGACCCAGGTTGTGATCGCAGGCAGCGACCCCGTCCTCGGGAGTGCGCTGCGAAGGGTCGCCCCGGCCATGTCGCTTCAGACGCTGCGAGGCCGGGTCCAAGTCAAGAGCCTGACTTCCAACGTCCTCTCGATCAGCGCCGAGGGTAAGACTGCTGCCCAGGCAGAGGGCACCGCGAACGCTGTCGCCGACAGCTATGTCGCTTACGCCAGTTCCGGGAAAATCCCAGGCGGGCAGGTTCAGGCGCGGGTCTTGGCGCCTGCGACAACCGCCGCCGGGACGTCGCTATCCTCTCGCCTGCTTATTACTGGAGGGCTCGGCACGCTGCTTGGTGCGCTCATTGGAGCCATCGCCGTGCTTGCGTTCAGCCACAACGACCGGCGCTTGCGGAAGCGCGACGAGATAGCGGATTCCATCGGGGTTCCGGTCCTCGCCTCGATCCGTGTCGGTCACCCATCTAACGCCTCAGGCTGGACGAAGCTTTTTGCGGATTACGAACCCGGCGCCGTGGATGCGTGGCGCCTGCGCAAGGCCCTGCAGTGTTTGGGTCTAGCTGACGTGAATCTGAATGGTTCCAGGCCAGGCAGCGGTTTCTCACTCGCGGTCCTCTCTTTTGCCTTCGACCCGGGAGCACTGGCCCTCGGCCCTCAACTGGCCGTCTTCGCCGCCTCCCGGGGGATCCCGGCGACACTTGTCGTCGGCCCTCAGCAGGACGTGAACGCCACGGCCACGTTGCGGGCCGCGTGCGCTGTGCCGCCGCCCGCACCATCGAGACGTTCGAGCCATCTGCAGGTCATCGTCAGGGATCATGACAGCGCCGCCTGGCGGCCAGACGCCGGGCTGACCGTCGTCGTCGCGGTCGTCGACGGCCAGAATCCCCAGGTCGCGGACACGATGCGCACCACCGCCACGGTGCTCGGGGTCTCGGCAGGCGCGGCGACTGCCGAGCAAGTGGCCCGCGTCGCGGCCAGCGCCGCCGCCGGCGGCCGCGACATCACCGGAATCCTCGTTGCGGACCCCGACCCGGTCGACCCCACGACGGGCCGTCTTCCGCAGATGGCACGGTCGACGCAGCGGAGCGGACCGACCCGGATGACCGGCACAACAGCGGAGACCAGACGATGAGACTACCCCTGGGTTCAAGTGATGGCGGGCCCGAGCGCCTGTGGTTTGACGACGACGTCACCGCCATCGGGGATCGGCGCGCCGATTTCGCCGCGGGACTGGTGAGCCTGGGATTCATCAGAGCAGCCCTACGGCGCAGTGCGTGGTTCTGGTCGGTCAGTGCCGTCGTCGGGTTGCTGGTCGGCGTGGGTTTGTACGTGGCGGCGCCTCCTACCCACCAGGCGTCAACAACGCTCCTGCTCACGGTGGGCCCCGAATCGGTCCCCGGCACAGCGATACTGGACGATCAGGCCATTGCGCATAGCCGCAGCGTGGCCGGGCTCGCCATGCACAAGCTGGGGCTGCGGCAAAGCGTCGGCAGCTTCCTCGGATCGTACACAGCCGCGGTCGTCACCGACCGGGTGCTTCTCATCACAGTCAGTGCGCCATCGAGCAGCGAAGCCGTGAGCCGAGCGAGTGCGCTGGCCACGGAGTTTCTCAAGTTCCGGGCCGACCAGCAGCAGGCACTGCAGGGACTCGAGTTCGCCGTGCTCGATCAGAAAATCACCCAGGCCAAGCAACATATCAAGTCGATCAGCGATCAGATCGGCCAACTGTCCGCACAGCCCGCATCATCCTCGCAGCCGGGGCAGCTCAGCGCTCTGCGGGCCCAGCGCGACCGCGCGAACAGCGACTTGACCGCGCTCGAGCAGGCCGCGAGCGCCAACCAGGCGACCACCCAGGTGAACACGGCGTCGATGGTTGGGGAAAGCAAGGTGCTGGATGCCGCAAGCCCACTCCCGCCGAAGTCGCGCTTCAAGCGCCTCATCCTGTACGCCGCGGCGGGTTTTATTATCGGCCTCATACTAGGCGTGAGCATCGTCGTCGTTCGGGCCCTCGTGTCCGACCGCCTGCGCCGACGTGACGACGTCGCGCACGCACTCGGTGCTCCCGTCAAGCTCAGCGTCCCGGCGATGCGGGTAAGTCGCTGGTTCCCGGGGCGGCGCGGGCTAAAGGCCGCCCAGAGGCCTACAGTCCGGCGGATCGTCGCGCACCTGAGCAACACGGTGCCGCCTAGTTCCGGCGGCCCGGCCAGCCTGGCCGTTATTCCGGTCGACGACGTGCGGGTACCGGCAGTCTGCCTGGTGTCACTAGCCGTGGCCTGCGCACAGCAGGGCATGCAGGTCGTCGTGGCCGACCTGTGCAGCGGTGCCCCCGCAGCGAGGCTCCTGGGCACCAAGGACCCCGGAGTCCACACGGTGAGCGTGGACGGCGTACATCTTGTCACAGCGGTCCCTGAGCTTGATGACGTGGTGCCCGTGGGCCCGATCCTCGGCGGGTCGCTCCGGGCTCGGGCCACTGAGTCATTGGCCGCCGCCTGTGCCTCGGCGGACCTCCTGCTTACCCTGGTGACCCTTGATCCATCGGTCGGCAGTGAGCACCTCCCAACCTGGGCCGCCGATGTCGTCGTCGTGCTGACTGCCGGGCGGTCGTCGTGGACGAAGATCCATGCCGTCGGCGAGATGATACGGCTCGCTGGCACGCGCCTGGTCTCCGCCGTGCTCGTCGGGGCGGACAAGGCCGACGAGAGTCTCGGCGTGACACACCCGCCGGGAGCCGGTCGTGATGCGGTCGCGAAAGAGGGTTTGCATTCTGATGCGGAGGGTTCCTTCGTCACAGTCGACGGGGGTTCAGGTGGAAGGCGTCCGACCGGTGATCCTCCGCGCCGGATCAGGGTGAGCGGTGTCCCACGGCCATGACGTCCCGGAAGTTGACGTCGACGCAACCAAGCCGATGAATCCGTCCGTCACCGCATTCCGTCCCCGCCGTACGGTATCGCTGCTGGGACCCGCGGAGGCGCGCGAACGCTCGATACGACGCCGGGTTGGCCTCGTGTGGGGTCTGCTGGTCCTCGACGTCCTGACTTACGCCGGATCCCTGCTACATGTCCCGCACTCGGCGGGGAAGGCCATCACGCAGGGGGCTCTGCCAGTGGCGCTGCTCGTGGCGCTGACCGTGAATCGCAGGGTCATCGTGCGCCCGAATGTGTTCCTCTGCCTGGTGGGCCTGCTCGTCATAGAGACGATACTGACGAGCCTGCAGCCCCAGCACCTCGGTACCGTCTACCGGACCTTCCGGCTCGCGGAGTTCGCCGCCGTGCTCTGGCTGCTGACGCCGTGGTGGGGCCGGCGCGACCTGCTGCTGGTCCGCTGCCATCTAGCGTCGCTCGGGGTGATACTAGGCTCGGTGTTCCTTGGCCTGCTGGTGGCGCCCGGCCATGCCATGGCGGGGGGAAGGCTCTCCGGTGTGCTCTGGGTAATACCGCCCACGCAGGTCGCACACTATGCGGCGGTTACGCTCGGGCTGGTGGTCGTGCTCTGGCTCTGCGGCCAGGCCCGCGGCCGGGCCACCCTGCTCGTTGTCGTTGCGGCGGTAACCGTCCTGCTCCTCACGCACACGAGGACCGCCCTGGTCGGCGTGGTGGCCGGCATTCTGGTCGCCGGCCTGAGCCTGATCGTGGTCAAGGCCCGGGTGCGCAAATTCTTCGCGGCCGCTAGCGTCGTGGTATCGATCGCGATCATCATGCTGTCTAGCGTCATCACCACCTGGCTGGCCCGAGGCCAGGGCACGCAGCAGCTGACCGAGCTCACCGGCCGGACCAAGGTCTGGGGTCCCCTTCTCGCCTTTCCACGGGACAGGTTCCAGGAGATCTTCGGTTTCGGCCTGTCCAACAGTTCGTTCAATGGTCTCCCCATCGACAGCAACTGGCTTGCCTCCTACCAGGAACAGGGGCTCTTTGGGGTGGCCGTCTGCGCGGCGATCCTGCTCTTCCTACTCGTGACGGCCTACTTCCAGCCACGCGGCGTGCAGCGTGCGCTCGCCTTTTTCCTCGTGACATATTGCCTGGTGGCGTCGTACACCGAGGTCGGGTTCACCGACGCATCGATGTATCTCCTCGAGCTGTACCTGGCCGCGTCACTGCTCGTGACCTCCGCAGCGGGCAGGAGCCCGACATGAGGGTGATCCTGGGGTATGACCGCTACCGCCCCGCTCAGCCGCCCAGCTGGGACGGGAATCCTGGAACGGGCGGATCATGCCTATGATGCAGCAGCGCAATGACCGTGGTCGGCTGCGCGGGTGGCCTACTGGCTGGGCACTCGTGGCCTGCTTCGCTGCCGGAGCGACGGTCCTGGCTGGCCTGACCTGGCTCGCGCTGGCGTTGCTGCATTCCCCGGCTGCGATCCCTGCATCCTCGGCTGCGGGTCCTGCATCGCCTCCGGTGCGGGTATGCGGCAATAATGCGATCCTTGGGGGCGGCCCCTCATCCCCTCCTCGCGGAGCGGTCGTTATCCCGGCAGGCGATGACAGTGGCACTGCTCTTGCGCACAACTGGACCATCCGGCCGGATACGGTGTACTGGTTCGCGCCAGGCACGCATACTCTCGGTACTGGCCAGTTCACTCAGATTGTCCCCGCAGACGGCGACACGTTTCTCGGGGCTCCGGGTGCGGTCCTCGACGGCCAGCACTCCAATCTGTACGCCTTCACTCAGCAGGCGAGCAATGTGACGATCCGCTACTTGACCATCCAGAATTTCGGCGCACACGGGGGGAGTATCGGTCAGGGCGTCGTCAACCATGACGAGGGCTCTGGCTGGCATATCGACCATGTGACGGTGCAGGACAGCGCTGGTGCGGGGGTGATGCTCGGGTCCGGCAACGTCTTGGCCTACTCCTGCCTGAAAGACAATGGCGAGTACGGCTTCCAAGGTGGGGGCTCCCACAATACCGTCGATCACAATGAGATCGTCGGCAACAACACCGATAACTGGGAAGCGCTGCAGCCCGGCTGCGGGTGCAGTGGCGGTGCGAAGTTCTGGGGCGTCAATGGGGCGACCATCACCAGCAACTACGTGCACGACAACCTCGGACCGGGCCTGTGGGCGGACACCAACAACCGAGGCTTCGACCTTGAGCGTAACTACATCGCTAACAACCAGGGCGAGGGATTCATCTTCGAGACCAGTTACAACCTGCGACTGGCCCACAACACGTTCGTCCGCAACGCGTTGGTGGCTGGGCCGAAACTAGGTGGATTCCCTGATCCCGCGGTCTATATTTCCGAATCCGGCGCTGACAGCCGGGTTCCGGGGCCATATGGGGACACTCTCGTGATCATGGGCAACACGTTCATTGACAACTGGAGCGGAGTGGTCCTGTGGGAGAACGCCGACCGGTTCTGCGGTTCGTCGGCCAACACCTCAACGGGCGAGTGTACTCTGGGCGACACCAAGGTGGTAACGACGCACTCATGCAACGCCACCAATATCACTAAAGAGCCGTACTACAACAGTTGCCGGTGGAAAACCCAGAACGTGCAGGTCAGCGGAAATGACTTTAGCTTCGACCCCACGAGGATCGGACCGGACTGCATACCCGCGAAATACTGCGGGTTCAACGGCATCTTCAGCCAATGGGGATCCTATCCATCCTGGTCGCCGTATCATAGCACCGTGGTCGAAAATCACATAACATTCGACCAGAACAACCATTTCAAGTCGAACGCCTACAGCGGCCCGTGGCGTTTCGTGGTGCACGAGCAAGGCAATGTGGTGAGCTGGGCGACGTGGCAGGGAAAGCCATACGGCCAGGACGCCGGAAGCACCATGAACCAGCGGGGCGCGTGACTGTCACGGAGGGGGACAATGACATTGGATTCGGTGTGGATTAATGGATGAGCAAACCGTCCAGAGCTTCTGGCAGGATCACGCGTGTGGCGACGCCCAGGTCGGCGGGCTTCACGAGGGCTTCCGCGACGATTATGAAAAGTTCTTCACTGACTACGACCGCTTCCGTTACCAGAACGAGTCCCACCTGCCGGCATGCCTCGATGCCCTGAACGTGGCCGGCAAGCGGGTGCTCGAGATCGGATTGGGGGAGGGGTCTGATTCGGAGCGCTTGATACGCCAAGGGGCCTCCTGGTCCGGCCTCGACTTGACCACCGAATCCGTTGAGAGAGTCCGGGCCCGGTTGACGCTGAGGGAACTTCCCTACGAAGAGTTGCGGCAGGGCAGCGTCCTCAGCTTGCCTTTCGCTGATGACACCTTTGATATGGTGTTCAGCCATGGCGTCCTGCATCATGTGCCCGACATCAAGCAGGCCCAGAGCGAGATCCACAGAGTGCTTCGTCCCGGCGGGGAACTGGTCGTCATGCTGTACGCCCGCTGGTCGCTGAACTACCTGGTGTCCATCGCCTTGATACGCCGCGCTGCCCTGCTGGCCGCCTTCTCGCTCGCCAGGGCGGGGATCCTGAAATCCACCCCCGCGCAGGGGATGCTGGCCGCGCATCTCGACAACGCCAGGAAGATGGGACTACTGCGCTACCTGCGCCTGGAGGAGTTCGTTCACCACAACACCGACGGGCCGGCCAACCCGTACGCCTTGGCGTACGACCGCAAGCGCGTGGAACAGGACTTCCCGTCCTTCCGGGTCACGCGGACCTACAGGCGCTTCATGCATGCACCGCCACTCCCAGTGCACCGACTGCCTGGCGCGACGATCATGGGGTGGCATTTGTGGATCCACCTGGTCCCACGTGAATGATCTTCGTTGGCGCCGACACAGCGCACCATCGCAAACCTCCTCTATAGCGTATAGGCACCTAGTCCGAACCCTCTATATGGAGATGAAACAACGAAGGCGGCGGTCTCACGTGGACAGCGACGAATTGCCGGATGAGACTTCCATGCCACTGGTAATCGCGACCATCCTCCGAGAGGAAGGCGTCACGGGCGTTCACACGCACGTCCGGCAGCTGCGCCGATATCTTGCGGAATGCGGTACGGCTGTTACGATCGTCACGCCGTTTTCGTGGGGCCGACCGCTCACTGTACCAGTTTTCGGCTCCCGCCTGGCAATTGAGCGTTTCAGCAGGCCCGCCAGTGTCGCCTGGTATCGGTACTGGCACGAGGTGTTCCTTCGCAACGCGCTGCGTCGATACCTCGCCGAAGTCGGCGACTGCATAGTCTACGCCCAGGAACCATTGGCCGCCCGGGCTGCGTTGTGCGTGCGGCGAGGACCACATCAGCGCGTCGTCATGGCGGTTCACTTCCGGATCTCCCAGGCCGACGAATGGGCTGACAAGGCACAAATTAACCGGGACGGGACAACATTCCAAGCGATCCGGCAGGCTGAGCGAGAAGTGAGCCCTCAGGTTGACGGCATCGTGTACGTGTCACGCTGGGCGCAGAATGCGTTGTTGAACTGGCTCCCAGAGGTTGCGAAAGTGCCCTCCGCGGTCATCGGTAACTTCGTGGCGCCATTGCATACTGAGCCCTACCATCAGCCGCTCGGGGATCTCGTCACAACCGGTAATCTTGACATTGTCAAGAATCACCGCTTCCTGCTCGAGGTCCTGGCGGAGGCCAAACGGGCAGGACGATCCTTCACCCTGGATGTGTTCGGCGACGGGCCGTGCCGGAAAGACCTCCTGCGACAGACCCGTTCCCTGGGCCTGGAGGAGCAGGTCCGTTTCCGCGGCTTCCGGCCCGACGTGCGCAACTTCTTGCCAGGGTACCGGGCCTACGTCCACGCTTCGTACTCTGAGTCATCCTCGCTTGCGATCATTGAGGCGATGGCTGCAGGGCTGCCCATCGTGGCAGGTGACATCGGGCCTATTTCAGAACTCTGCAACGATGGGATCGAATCCCGGTTTTGGCCCCTCGACGATCCAGCTAAGGCCGCGGCCACGCTGATCGGCCTGTTCGCCTGCGAGCCGGACCGATTGGCGGCAGCCAGTGCCGCGAGAGAGCGATTCCGCCGCGACTTCGACGCAGACGTCGTTGGCCCCCGACTACGATCCTTTCTGCTGGGCATGACACCCCCAACACCAGGGACTTAAGGGTTCTGGGGCCGTGACCTGGCGTTTTGCAGGGGGGCGGCGGTCGGCTGCGCGGTTTGATCATGAACACCCAACAACCCTTGAGTGAAACTAGGGAGGTTCGGGGTGGCGCTTGCGGTCGTTCACGATCTGCGCGAGGCGCGCGCCCCGGCCGACCGCCAGCGCCCGCAGGCGAGTCACTTCAGAAGGGCCGCACCCATCGGTAATCTCGATCTGGTCAAAAACCACCGTTTCCGTCGGAGGTTCTGGCTGAAGTCAAGCGGACCGGAAGACCCCTCAGCCTCGATGTGTTCGGCGACGAGCCGAGCCGCAGAGACCTTCTGGTCAGGCCCGCTCCCTAGGCATGTAAGAGCAGGTCCGCTTCTGCGGCTCCCGGCCCGACCTGCGCGACTTTCTGCACGTCTATCGGGCCTGTGTCCACGCTTCCTACTCCGAATCATCATCGAGGCGATGGCCGCTGGCTTTCCCATCGTAGCCAGTAATACCGGAAGCTTCTTTGGGCTCTGTGACGATGGCGCCAACCCCGGTAGGCAGACAAGGCACCGACTTCGGCGAGGCGCCGCCACCATACCTGAGCCTTGCGGCAGGCGGCTGCGGGAAGGACGAACGGCTGTAGGTAAGGCATCACACGTGGCCCAATGCACTTACGCAACTGCAGGGTGCGGTAGATAGATAGACTGCTGGCCTCCGGCCAACAGTCGAAGGCGAATGCCACCAACTCGTCGACGGGAGTCTGCCGGGTGCGTCTCTGGTCGTACGCACGTGCGGCGGCCACCAGTGCCTCCCAGGCCAGCTTACGGTGTACGAGATCGGACAGGCGCGCTGCGTCTGACAACCTCTCGCTGCAACGGTCAAGCACCACCTCAAAGGCCAATCGATACTGGCACAGAGTCCTTAGTGGGCCATAGGCCGTTGACATGTTCTGCTCGTGCCTGCGGTAGTAGGCTTGGTCAACCCCGCGCAGGTAGCCAACATCTGCGTTCGCCGCCAGGCGTATCCACATCTCCGTGTCCCCCAGATGGGGCAGTCGCGCGTCATATCCGCCCACACGCTTCTGGAGCGACGTACGCACGACGACTTCCGGCGACGAAATGCCGGACTGTAGGTGACGGAATCGGCGCTCGAGCCACAACTGGCCAGGCCACACCGAGCAACCCCGCACTCTGGTTTGAGCCGTCGGCAGTGGCGCGTCATCCCTAAACCACAGCGCATTTCCGTAAACAAATCCGACGCGGGGATGGGCATCAAGAAAATCCGTGGCGCGCCGCAGAGCTCCTGGCGTGAGCCGGTCGTCCGCCGACATTAGAACGGAATAGTCACCATCGGCCCACTCAAGCAAGCCCTCGTTGTACGTTGCGAGGTGCCCTCTATTGGTTGCATGAACGGCTACCTCCACACGAGAATCGCGAGCTGCGATCTTCCTAGCGACCTCGGCGCTGCCATCAGGGGAGGCATCGTCAATGATAAGCACCCGTACATCGACGCCTTCCTGATCATCCAGCACGCTGGCGATGGCATCGCGAAGAAAATGGCCGTAGTTGTAGCAAGGGATAACGACGCTGACGGAAGTCATCGCACCTCCTGGACTGGGCCGGGCGGCGGCCGGTCGCGCACCGTGGCCACGATCAGGGTCTGGTCTTGTGTGTGTACACGCCCGGCAGCCAGGTGCTGATGGCCTGACCCCCGTGAGGCTGATCCACGTGTAATGAGAGTCGGTAGCCCAAGATGCCGAGCAGAGTAGGCGGGATAGACGGCGGTGGAAGAGAACTGTGAGGCGGTTGCAGGTATCGCGCTGGTAGAAATCGGCTTCAGTACACACATGAAGGCCGCCAACTTGGGTTTACCCGTGGGATAGCGCGTCGAGCACCCCCGACATAGTGACTGAGCGTAAGGAGTCGGCTGCACGTATACGATTCGGCGAACTCCCGCACCCTGTAGGCTAGAGCCTTCATTTTCTTCGATGCCCCCGGCGCTCGGCAACCTCGCGATACACGTCCAAGGTCGATGCCGCCATCGTCCCCCACGTGAACTGGCTGGCCCGCCGGATTCCCTCATCACGCAGGCGATCCATCCCCGGCCCTACCGCGTCGATAATGGCGCGGGCTATAGACGCTGGATCCTTGGGGTCGGACAAGATCGCAGCTCCGGCCGCGATTTCCGGCATGCTGCTGGTATTCGAAGTTACCACCGGGCAGCCGCAGGCCATCGCTTCGAGAATAGGAAGCCCGAAGGTTTCGTTGAATGACGGATATACCAGCACGTCAGCCGCTTGGTAGAAAGGGACGGTGTCCTCGAGTGGAATACCGCCGACAAAGAGCACATCACCCGAGATACCCAGACCGGCGGCGAGCGAGCGCAGGCGAGCGACGTAATCGTCATCCCCCCGGCCAACGATCACCAACTGCCGGTTCCCCACTTCACCACGGGCCAATGCCCACGCCCGCAGCAATCCGTCACAGTTCTTGTATGGCCACAGCGTGGACACGAACAGCGCGAATGGATTCCTCACGCCATATGGCGCGACCCGGGCGCGAGCCGCGCCAGCATCACCCGGCTTGAAGAGGTCATGGTCGACCGCCTCGTAGACCAGCCTGAGCTTGCGCACATCGACATTCAGGTAGCGCTCGACCTCGGAGCGCAGGCTCTTGGAGTTGACGATGACCGCCTCTGCGATGCGCACTGACCGCGGATAGCTCATCCGGCGGTAGGCGCGGGCCAGTGGGGTGATCGAGCCAGGGGCGGTGAATGCATGCATCGTCTTCATATGGATGACCACCGATCGCGGGATTCTCACGAGCGGCGCCATCAAGGTGGCGAAGATGTCAATGTGGCTGAGGGGCAAGCGGAGCGGCGTGTAGATATGTTCAGAGAGTGTGCGGGGAATGCGCCGCTCGTTTGACCACGGATAGGTGATGTAGCCGACGTTCGGCCCGCAGCCTTGGTACAGATGCCGCGACTTCGGGCTCACCAGCAGGTGCAGTTCCTCATCGTATTCAAGCCGTTTGGCCATCTCAGGGACTACCCGCGTCCAGCACCAGTGGGCGCCGGAGGGGGCGTCAGGGTTCTCTGTCAGGAGATTGATCGCGACTCGCATGCCTTCCTACTCTTTCTTCATGCCGCAAGCACCGCAGCGCGCTGCCTTCGCGTCACCTTACCGGTCTCGCCCCCGACTTTTAGCTTTGTGACCAGACGATCACTGGGGGGTGGCCGTGATACTTCGGCCGTCCCGCCCTGGTGGCGGCTGCGCGAGCGGCAACATCCCGCCCCGAGCAGCACTTGCCTGTTCCGGCCCGTCAACCGGGTCACGGGTGCTGCACAGCCGTTATGAGGACCGACACCACACGCTCTTGCTGCGTGGGCGAGATCTCGGGGAACAGCGGCAAGCTCAGTATTTCGTGGGCGGCCCGTTCGGTCACTGGGAAGGCGCCCTCTGCGTCCCCCAGCCTGGCGAACGCAGAGGTGAGGTGAATAGGCACGGGATAGTGGATCCCAGCGTCGATGCTTGCCGCATGCAGCTCCTTGATCACCCGGTCGCGGTCCGGCACGCGTACCACGTACAGATGCCACACATGTTCGTTGCCGTCCAAGACACGCGGCCTGATGATTTCTTCAGCGCTGGAAAGCAGCGCATCGTAGCGCCTGGCCGCAGCCCGCCGGGCCTCATTCCATTCAGCCAGTCGGCGTAGCTTCGCCGCCAGCACGACAGCCTGCAAAGTATCGAGCCTGCTATTGAGCCCGATTACCTCGTGTTCGTACTTCTGCCGCGAACCGTGATCCCGGATCATCCGCATTCGTGCCGCAAGATCATCGGAATCGGCGAGTACTGCCCCGGCGTCGCCGTATGCGCCCAGGTTCTTTCCTGGGTAGAAGCTGGTGGCGGCCACATGCCCGAGCGCTCCCGCGCTCTTATCCCCACGCCGGGCACCCTGCGCTTGTGCCGCATCTTCCACTACCCAGGCACCGGTCTTGGCGGCCAGTGAGAGCAGTCGCTCTACCGGAGCCGCCTGGCCATAGAGATGCACTGGAATTATCGCCCGCGTCCGGGGCGTCAACGCGGCTTCGACGGCATCCGTGTCGATCAGATAGGTCCCATCATCAGCGCAGTCCGCCAGCACCGGCGTGCCGCCTGCCCGGCAGACCGCCTCGGCAGTCGCGATGAAACTGTTTGCCGGGACGATGCACTCATCGCCCGCGCCGACACCGAGGGCACGCAGCGCGATCTCGATCGCGTCGGTTCCGTTTGCCACCCCGACACAATGTCGCGTCCCGACGAACGCAGCGTACTCGGATTCGAACGCGGCGACTTGCGGCCCGGCGATGAAGGCAGTCTGGGCCAGCACCTGCCGCCAGCCCTCCGCGATCTCCTCGGCCACAGCCGCGTGCTGCGCTGCCAGGTCGACAAGCGGAATCGAGGTCACTCTTTCCCCACCCTTCAAACCAGTTCACCCACTTACACCGAATGACGCAGTCGCAGCAGCCGCTTTCCGGATGTGTCGCGCTGGAACGCCTGCCCAGACTTCGTGAGGCGGGATGTCTCGCGTCACTATGGCCCCCATACCCACCAGCGCGCAGGAGCCGATGCTGCGCTGCTCGCGCACCAGTGCGCCCGCGCCGACGTAGGCGCATCGCCCAACGTGGACGTTACCGCCCAGGCATACTCCCGACGCCATGGTGGCGAAGTCGCCGATGACGTCGTCGTGAGTCAGGATCACGTGCGGCATGATTGCGACGTGCGATCCGACAGTTACCGCGGCGGTCAGGACTGTCTGAGCGAGCAGAACGGTACCGGGCCCGACCCGCGAGGTAGTCGACACCGATGCCGAGGGATGGATGATCGTCGCGTAGCGCTCTGGCGGAAGGCCGAGCGTCTCGACGATCCGGGGACGGCTGACGTAATTGTCGGGCCGACCCGTGCAGACCACGACGGAGACGTCCGGCATGTTGCCGAGCTCGTCTGTCCCCCCGAGTACCGGCACACCATCGATCACCGTCCCATGACGTGCGGGTTCGTCGTCCAGGTACCCGGCAAGCCGCCAGCGCGCGCCAGCGACATTCAGCGCACGAACCGCCTCGACAGTCTCTCGCCCGAAACCGCCTGCCCCGACAACAACGAGTTCGCGCTCGGCTGCGACCGTCATGGGACGGATATTGCTGGCGTCGAGTTGGTCAGCGCGGACGTCACGACAGATGCCACATGTTCCTGCTGCGCCTGCGTCATCTGGTGGAAGAGCGGGAGGATCAGCGAGCGCTCGGTCAGCCGGAGGGTCACGGGCAGGGATGGCTTGGCGTCCGCGTAGGGAGGCTCCAGATGGGCTGCCATGATGCCGCGCCGCGCCGATACGCCGGCATCGGCAAGCAGCCGCAGCAGATCGTCGCGACTGACCGCGGACTCCTCCGGGAGCAGCATCCAGAAGGACTGGTAGTTGGTTTCGCCGTACGGCGGGTCATCGGCCGTCAACAGGCCGGGGGTACCGGATAGCAGCTCTTGATAACGCCGGGCGAGAACGCGGCGCCGGGCCACCATCTGGGCGAGCTTGCGGAGTTGTACCAAGCCGATGGCGGCCTGGACGTCGGTCATCCGGAAATTGAAGCCAACCTCGGTGTAATGCTCGATGACCGGTTGCCGGCTGCGGTGCCGGTCAGCCGCGCTGACATCCATGCCATGCTCGCGGAGCCGACGGACCCGGGCAGCGATTGACCCGTCCCAGGTGGTAAGCATGCCTCCTTCGCCCGTGGTGATGAGCTTGCGCGGGTGAAACGAAAACGCCGCCAGCGCGGCGCCGACGCCAACCGGACGGGCCCGGTATGTAGATCCGGCGGCACAGGCGGCGTCCTCGATCACGGTTACCTGGCGCGGATCGCACAGTGCACGCATCGCATCCAGGTCAGCGGGCACTCCCGCCTGGTCGACTAGGATGACGGCGCGGGTCCGGCCGGTCAGGTGCGGCTCCACGGTCTTGGGGATGAGATTTTGCGTGGCCAGGTCCACATCAGCGAAAACGGGCTGCGCACCGACGTAGCGCACAGCATTGGCGGTGGCAATAAATGACAGCGACGGGACAATGACCTCATCTCCTGGCCCAATCCCGGCGGCAATCAGCGCCAGGTGAAGCGCAGCCGTGCATGAGGACACGGCGACCGCGTGCGGAGTGCCGATGGCCGCAGCGAATGCCTCCTCGAACTCCTGGACCCGTGGCCCCTGCGCGATCCAACCGGAGGCCACGGCCTCAGCGGCGGCCTCGGCCTCCTCCTTGCCGAGCCACGTCCTCATTACGGGGATCATCTGGCGTCGGCCTCGCTCACATCGGCTCGCTCAGCACGCCACCAGGCGACCAGCCGCCGCAGGCCTTCCTCGAGGTCAACCTCCGGTTTCCAGCCCAGGCGCTGGCGGGCACGGGAGATGTCCGCCAGGCGGCGGTTCACCGCATTTACGCCGCGGGGCGGTCCGAATTCGAGTGGCCGGACTGAGCCCATGGCTCGCTGGAGCGCCTCGGCGAGTTCCACCAGGCTGGTCTCCATGCCGCTGCCAATGTTGAAGACCTCATCGGTCACGTCGCTCGCCGCGGCGAGCAGGTTGGCGCGCGCAATGTCCTCGGTGAAGACGAAGTCCATGGTCTGCCGGCCGTCGCCGAGGATGAGCGGCGGCTGCCCGGCTTCGATCCGCTCCATCCACCGGATCAGGACCTCGGTGTACAGGCCGTGGATATCCATACGCGGCCCGTACACGTTGAAGTAGCGCAGCATGACATAATCCAGTTCGCACATCGCATGGAAGCTCCGCAGCAGGCCCTCGTTGAACGTCTTCGCCGCACCGTACAGGGTGTCGTTGGCGTACGGATGCTGGCGCTCCGTCGTTGGGAAGTCCTCTGCCAGCCCGTAGACCGAGGCCGAGGACGCTGCCACGACCTTGCGGACACCGGCGTCGACCGCGGCCTCAACGACCTCGTAGGTGCCGTTGACGAGCACCTCGAGCGCGAGCCGTGGTTCGGTAGCGCACTGGGTGATCCTGATGGCGGCCTGGTGGAACACGACGTCGATGCCGGGCATGAGCGACCGGACGAGAGCTCCGTCCCGGATATCGCCGTCGACGACCCGGACCTTCCCGGTCCGAAGCGCAGCAGCCAGGTTCTCCGGCCTGCCGCGGACGAAGTTGTCGAGCACCACGATCTCGGCGGCGTCTGCGGCCGCAAGCTGATCGACGATCGTGGAGCCGATCGTGCCGGCACCGCCCGTCACAAGGAAGCGCCGCCCGGCGATCACGCAGCAACTCCGTTCAGAGATATGCGTGCGCCACCGCTGTGCGCACTCCGCGACGCCGCCTCCAGCAGCTTGAGCACCCGCAGCCCCGCCTTCGCGTCGGTGAGGGGTGGCCGGCCCTCGCTGATCGCCGCACTGAACTCGGCCATGACAGACATAAG
>WNFD01002814.1_pt1 | contig 32282 bp, 29 predicted proteins | sample 5400491 | NCBI WGS metagenome assembly WNFD01 (sample SAMN13153343, study PRJNA577476) | soil metagenome | isolation source: 120 cm saprolite under Douglas fir tree site 2 hole 2 replicate 2 | place: USA:California | collected 2015-04-18 | reverse complement strand
ACCCGGCCGAGCTGGCTAAGCCGTCCGGCTATTCGCATGCCGTTCGCGCCTCGGGCACGACGACAGTTCACCTGGCCGGGCAGACGGCCCTGGACTCCGGCGGGCAGATTGTCGGCTCGACCATCGTCGAGCAGTTCGAGCAGGCTCTCGGCAACCTGCTGACCGCGCTGCGGGCGGCCGGGGGCGCACCCGGCCAGCTCGCGAGCCTGACGATCTACATCGTGGACATGGACGACTACAAGGTCCATGCGGGCGAGATCGGCGCGGTATGGCGACGCGCGGTGGGCGACCACTACCCGGCGATGGCGGCGATCGGGGTGACCCGGCTTTGGGACGCCGACGCTCTGGTCGAGTTGCAGGGTGCCGCCGAGCTGCCACCATGAGCGGGCCTCAGCGGTGGATGACGCTCAACGCGTACCGGCGGGCAGGATCGGCCAGCTGGAGGTTGAGCTCCGTGAACAGGTCGCCTGCGGTTACGCCGTTCCATCGGCCGGGCAGTAGGTCCAGCGGCAGGCCCGGGTCGAGGTAAGGCAGCCGGCGCCAGGATGTCAGCATCGGGATGTACTCCACGAACGCATCTCTGGCCGGCATCGGCTTTCTCGCCCAACGTTTGGCCAGCGGCCGGAAATGACCTATGAACTGCGCGTACTGCGCGGAGAGCTCGTCGAGGTCCCACCACTGGCCGACCTTGCCGCGCAGGTCAGCGAAGGCCAGGTGGGCGCCCGGGGCAGCCGTGCCGAATCCCAGCCTGGTCAGCCAGGTGCGCAGCTCGTGACGCTTGTCCCGCTCCCTCTCCGGAACCGAGAACACCACCAGCACCCAGCCATCCTCCCGGGTGGCACGCCGCCGATCGAAGATGCGGGCATCACCTTCGCGGAGAACCTCCAGTGACGACGGCGACAGGGCATACCCGGCGGCGCCGTCGAGCCGCAGGCTGCGCAGCGTGTCACGGCGCTTGAGACGTGATACCGAGGAACGCACGGCCGGTCCGTCAACCCCGAGGTCGGCCATCAGCCGGACCAGCGACGCCACCGACAGCCAGTTGTGCTCGGCGCGGGCGTACAGGCCGTAGATGGTGACGATCAGCTCTCTCGGCTGGGCCTCGCCGGGGCCGGTCTGCGCGGCAGTCGGTGTGGACACGCCGTCACCATCGCTTCTCATCGCCAACCGGACGCTCTATGTTGCTACCTTGACTGTCGTCACTCGGAGGGCATACTAGCGTCATCATGTGCCGCCCACAGGTAGAAGGTCCGTGATGCAGCTGTCACCGTCCGCCCATGCCGACACGTTCTGCCGCGACAACCTGCCTCCCGTGCAGCAGTGGCCTCAGCTGTGCTTCGATCTGCCCGAGCTGAACTACCCGGACCGGCTCAACTGCGCGACCGCCCTGCTCGACGACGTGGTGGCCCAGCGAGGGGCGGACCGGCCCTGCCTGCGCTCGCCGGCCGCGGTCTGGAGCTACGGAGAGCTTCTCGCCCGGTCCAGCCAGGTCGCCCGCGTGCTCAGCGAGGATCTCGGCCTGGTTCCCGGCCAACGGGTGCTGCTGCGCGGCCCGAACAACCCCTGGCTGGTGGCCTGCTGGTTCGGCGTGCTGAAGGCCGGAGGGGTGGCCGTGACGACGATGCCGCTGCTGCGAAGCGCGGAGCTGGCCGATCTCGTCGGGCTCACCCGGTCGACCATCCTGCTCTGCGATCACCGTTTCGCCGCCGAGCTGACCGACGCAGCGCCGGAACTGCCGCTCGTGACCTTCGGGGACGACGGCCCATCGGACCTCATCGCCCGATGCGCCGGCAAGAGCGCCTCGTTCACCGATGTCGAGACGGCCGCCGACGATGTCGCCGTGCTGGCCACCACCTCAGGCACAACCGGTAAGCCCAAGGCCACCATGCACTTCCACCGCGACGTCCTGGCCATCGCCGACACGTTCTCCAAGCACGTCGTCCAGCCCCGCCCGACCGATATCTTCACCGGCACGCCGCCGCTGGCGTTCACGTTCGGGCTCGGAGGCCTGCTGGTGTTCCCGCTGCGGGCTGGCGCATCGGTGCTGTTGCTCGAGAAGGCGACGCCGGCCGAACTGGCCGAGGCCATTCATGCTCACGGTGCGACCATAGTGTTCACCGCGCCGACCGCGTACCGAGCGATGCTGCGCGCCGGGATGGCGGGCAGGCTGCTCGGGCTACGGCGGGCGGTGTCCGCCGGCGAGCACCTGCCCAAGGCCGTCTGGGAGGAGTTCCACCGGGCCACGGGCGTGCGGCTGATCGACGGCATCGGCACCACTGAGATGCTGCACATCTTTGTCTCCGCCGCCGATGGCGGCATCAGGCCGGGCGCCACCGGACGCGCTGTGCCCGGCTACCGGATCGCGGTCCTCAGCCCGGATGGCACTCCCGTTCCCGACGGAGCGCCGGGACAGCTCGCCGTCATGGGGCCCACCGGCTGCCGCTACCTGAATGACGCCCGCCAGGCGGCATACGTCCAGAACGGCTGGAACATTACCGGTGACACCTTCATCCGCGACGCCGACGGCTATTTCTGGTACCAGGCCCGCAGCGACGACATGATCGTCTCATCGGGGTACAACATCGGGGCGCCCGAGGTCGAGCGGGCCCTTGAAGCGCACCCGGACGTAGTCGAGTGCGCGGTCGTAGGCCGACCCGATGACGAGCGCGGGATGATCGTGCACGCGCTCGTGGTGCTGCATGAGGGCGTCACGGGCGACGCGGCGAAGGTCGCGGAGCTTCAGGCCTTCACCAGGACGCTGATCGCGCCGTACAAGTACCCGCGCTCGATGGAGTTCATCGCCGCCCTCCCGCGGACTGCTACCGGGAAAGTGCAGCGCTTCGCCCTTCGATCAACGGCCGAAACCCAGCCGCGCGATCTCGGCATCCGGGACGACTTATCGTTAAGTAATATAGCGGATTTTTAACGTACATTTTAAAAACGATATATACATAACGATAGCCAAGAGGTGTTCAAGAAAGTGCGCATCGCGGTAGTCGGCGGCGGGCCAGGGGGGCTGTATTTCTCGGCGCTGATGAAGTCCCTGGACCCGGCCCACGATGTGATCGTCTGGGAGCGCGACGCCCCGGACGACACATTCGGCTTCGGGGTAGTGCTGAGCGACGAGACCCTGGGCGGCATCGAGCACGCCGATACCGTGATCTACGCCAAGATGGCCGAGCGATTCGCCCGCTGGGACGATATCGACGTGCACTTCCGCGGCACGGTCACCACCACCGGCGGCCAGGGGTTCGCCGCGATGAGCCGTCAGGGGCTGCTGCAGATCCTGCGGGAGCGCTGCGCAGAACTCGGCGTGCAGCTCAGGTACCGCACTGTCGCGCCGGACGCCGACGAACTCCGCCGGGGCCACGACCTGGTCGTCGCCGCCGACGGGGCCAACTCGGCCACGCGCACCAAGTTCGCCGACGTCTTCCAGCCGAGCCTCGAGCCGCGGCACAGCAAGTACATGTGGCTCGGTACCGACCTTGTGTTCGAGGCCTTCAAGTTCTATATCCGTGAGACGCCACACGGGGTAATGCAGATCCACGGCTATCCGTACAGCCAGGATCGCAGCACGTTCATCGTCGAGATGCACGGCGAGGTGTGGCACCAGGCCGGCTTCGCCGCCCTCGCCGCAACGCCCTTGCCCCCCGGCATCAGCGATGAGAAGTCGATCGACCGTGTCCGCGAATTGTTCGCCGACGTCCTGGACGGACACCAGATCCTGGCCAACAACTCCAAGTGGCAGAACTTCACGACCGTGCGCAACGAGACGTGGCGGCACGGCAACCTGGTGCTGCTCGGGGACGCCGCGCACACTGCGCACTTCTCGATCGGATCCGGTACCAAGCTCGCGATGGAGGATGCGCTGGCGCTGGCCGCCTGCCTGCACGAGAACGATTCGGCGGCCGACGCCCTCGCCGCGTACGAGCTGGAGCGCCGGCCGGTCGTGCTGTCCACCCAGCGCGCGGCCCAGGCCAGCCTGGAGTGGTTCGAGAACATCGGCCACTATGTGAACCAGGAGCCACAGCAGTTCGCATTCAACATCATGACCCGCAGCCGCCGGATCACCTACGGCAACCTGTGTCTGCGCGACCCGGAATTCGTCTCCGGCATGGACGACTGGTTCGCCGCCCACGAGGCCCGCCGCGGCCTGATTCCGGCGGCCGCCCCCGGGCCGCCGATGTTCCAGCCATTCAGGCTCCGCGGGGTGCAGCTGAAGAACCGCGTCATCGTCTCGCCGATGGACATGTACTCCGCCGCGGAAGGTGATCCCGGCGAATTCCACCTGGTCCACCTCGGCGCCCGCGCACTGGGCGGTGCCGGGCTGGTGATGACAGAGATGGTCTGCGTGTCGCCCACCGGCCGGATCACGCCCGGCTGCGCTGGCCTGTACACCGCCCAGCACGAAGCGTCATGGAAACGGGTGGTCGACTTCGTGCATGACCGGAGCACAGCCAAGATCGGCATCCAGCTGGGCCACTCAGGCCGCAAGGGCTCCACCAAGCTCATGTGGGAGGGAATCGACGAACCGCTGCCCGAAGCCAACTGGGCGGTGGTGGCGCCGTCGCCGGTGGCCTACTCCCAGGGCAACCAGGTCCCCCGCGAGCTGACTCTCATCGAGATGGAGCAGATCAAGGATCAGTTCGTCACTTCCGCCCAGGCGGCCGCGCGGGCCGGCTTCGACCTGCTGGAACTCCACTGCGCGCACGGCTACCTGCTGTCGTCTTTCCTGTCCCCGCTGTCGAACCTGCGCACTGACGCCTACGGAGGGCTGATGGCCGGCCGGCTGCGCTATCCGCTAGAGGTGTTCGATGCCATCCGTGCGGTCTGGCCGCCGGAACGTGCGATCAGCGTGCGGATCTCGGCTACCGACTGGTACGAAGGCGGCAATGACGTCGAGGACGCGGTCGAGATAGCCCAGGCGTTCGCCCGGCACGGCGCCGACGCGATCAACGTGTCCACTGGGCAGGTGGTGAAGGCCGAGCAGCCCGCCTACGGGCGCAGCTACCAGACGCCCTACGCAGACCGGATCCGCAACGAGATCGGCGGCCAGCACGGCGTCGCCGTGATCGCTGTCGGCGCGATCTCGTCTTACGATGACGTCAACTCGCTGCTGCTCGCCGGACGTGCCGACTTGGTCGCGATCGGACGGCCGCACCTGTATGACCCGAACTGGACGCTGCACGCCGCCGCCGATCAGGACTACGCCGGACCGGGCGCCGACTGGGCCGACCAGTACCAGGCTGGCCGCCGGAGGCCGTTCGCCGGACGCACCGACGGCCCGCGCCCACGGCTAGACCTCATCCGGGTGGGCGAGGTCGGCACCCAGCACAGTCGCTGGCGCCCCCAGCCAGCCCTCACCGGCCGCGAGGCCGGAGAACCAGTGACTAGCCACGTGAGTGCCGAGGGCTCGTCATTGCGCCCGGTCCCGGGCCAGGTTGGGTAGAGGCTAGCCGTCTGCCCATCGGCCGGTGCCTGGAAGCCCGAGGGCAGCCCAGACGGCCTTCTCCCGGGTGCTGAGCGTCGTCCACCCCCATGTATCGGCGAGGGCGTGCACGATCTGCAGGCCGCGGCCGGACTCGGCGTGCAGGTCGGCTGGTGCCAGGACGGGCGGCTTGGTGCTCCGGTCGGTGACCACGCAGATCAGGCCGCTGGGCTGGCACCACCAGGTCAGTTCGACCCGCGGCCGCTCTTCGTTATCCACGGCCAAGGGGGTTCCGTGGCGTATCGCGTTGGTAACTAGTTCGGATGCGACCATCACAGCGTCCTGGATCAGCGCGTTCAGGTGCCAGCCGCGCAGCGTTGCCGTGGTGAAATCCCGCGCTGTCTTGGTTGACTCCGGCGCGGGGGCCAGGGTGATGCGGCAACCCCCCGCCCCCGCTGGCGGCACTGAGTGAGGTGGCCGCGGCTCGTCGTGACGGTAGCGCCAGTCCGGGGCTTGCACGGAAGTCACCTGATGTCCCTGGTGCATGGGTCAACCACCGAGCCTGATGCTGGTCGCGTTCACTGGCGTCCGTGCATCCGTTACGATGCCATCCACGATGTGCATCTGCAAGTGCTGTTGCACAGAAGCATTGGGCCTGCCGCCATCAGCTGCTCAGGGCACTGGAGAAATGCCTGTCCAGGCTGACCGGGGGCGGCGGAAGGGACGGAAGGTGGATCTGGCTCACGACGGCATGCAAGCCTCACAGTTGCGCCGGGCAGCCTGGCGGAAGAGCCGCTACAGCAACCCGAGCGGCAACTGCGTGGAGATGGCCGAACTGCCGGCAGGGAGGGTGGCGATCCGCAACTCCCGGGATCCCGAGGGCCCGGCCCTGATCTTCACGCGAGCCGAGTGGGAGGCGTTCCTTCGTGGTGCCCGGGATGGCGGCTTCGGCTGACCAGCCCGGAAAAGCTCCTGCGGGCAGGCGGGCTGCCGGTGTCCGCCGCTAGGGGAAATTACGATTGATTATCACCTGGCCCCTTTTGTGGCGCAGCCGTAGCAGTGCGTGGGACACTGCCGTGGTCCGGGTGTTTGGGGGGGGCCCATGATTGCAGCAGCCGTGCCTGAAGGCGGCCCGGCCCGCAGCCTGATCGCGCCGCCCGGCGGCGGTGGCCCCACAGTGCTTCGCATACTGCTGGGTGCCCAGCTTCGCCGGCTGCGGGAAGCGAACCGGATCTCCCTGGAGGAAGCGGGGAACGTGATCCGCGCGTCCCATTCGAAGATGAGCCGGCTGGAAACCGGCCGGGTGGGCTTCAAGGACCGCGACATCGCCGACCTGCTCACGTTCTACGGCGTGACCGATGAGCAGGAACTCGACGCATTGCGGGCGCTCGCCCGCCGCGCCAACGCCCCGGGCTGGTGGCACGACTATTCCGATATCCTGCCGAGCTGGTTCGAGGCGTACGTCGGGCTGGAGGAAGCCGCTACCCAGATACGCGCATGCGAGGTCCAGTTCGTGCCCGGGCTGCTGCAGACGAAGGACTACGCCCGCGCCGTCACGCTCCTGGGCCACGCTGCCGCCTCCGCCAGGGAGATCGAGCGGCGGGTCAGCCTGCGGATGGCCCGTCAGGTAATGCTCACCAGGCCGGACCGGCCGAATGTGTGGGCGGTGCTGGACGAAGCCGTGCTGCGCCGGCCAGTCGGCGGCGCAGACGTCATGCGGGCGCAGCTGAAGCACCTGCTCGAGATGGCCAGGCAGCCGAATGTGACCATCCAGATCATCCCGTTCCAGGCCGGCGGCCATGCCGCGGCCGGGGGGCCGTTCAGCATCTTGCGCTTTGCCGAGCGTGACCTGCCCGATGTGGTCTACCTCGAGCAGCTGACCAGCGCGATCTACCTGGACAAGCCAGAGATCGTCGATAACTACCTGATGGTGATGGAGCGCCTCTGCATGGAGGCCGCGACACCGGCCGACAGCGCCAAGGCCATCAGGGCTATGCTCCGGGAGCAGTGACCGAGCCTGGCCAGTGCCGTGGGGACCGAAGGCCGTGGCGCTGTCAGGCTGACGCTAGCCCTCAACGGTGGGCGGTACCGGGAGGTAATGGCGACCGCTCAGGCTCAACCTCGCTTGCGGCCGATACCAGCCAGCATGCTGGCCTTCATCGGTGCGGGTGATACCGGCCGAATCAGCGGTCGCTGCCCTGCGTCCGGCTCGTCCAGCGGCCACTCAGCGACCGGCACAACGCCGGGTGGCACCAGGTCGAAACCGTTGAAGTAGGCGGCGATCTCGGTCGCCGAACGGCCTGTCAGGACAGTCGTGGCACCATAGGCGGCCTGAACCTGTTCCCGTACCCGTACCCGGTAATTCTCCTTGTGCCCCGCCGAGATCACCAGGTAACTTCCTGGAGCCATCCGCTCCCGGAAAGCCGCAACGATGGTGTCCGCGTCGTCAGCGGTCAAGAAATGCAGCATGCTGACGAACAGAACGCACGCCGGCTCGGAGAGATCCATCAGCGCGCCCAGCTGCGGGTCGGTAAGAATCGCTTCATATTTGCGCGCGTCCCCGTTGATCACGATCACGGAGTCATCGGTGGCGAGCAGCGCGCGCGCATGTGTCACCGCGACCCGATCATTGTCGACGTACGCTACCCGCGCAGCCGGGACGACTGCCCGCGCGGACTCATGCACGTTCGGCGACGTTGGCAGGCCGGCTCCGATGTCGACATACTGACTGATGCCACGGCGTGCCACGTACCGTACCGCAGCGGTTAGGAAGACACGGTTCGCTCTGGCGGCCATCGCCGCGTCTGGAAGCGCGGATAGCAGCTTCTCCGCGGCGTGCCGGTCGGCGGCGAAGTGGTCCTTCCCGCCGAGCAGATAGTCATATATCCGCGCCGCATTTGGCTTGCTGGGATCGAAGTCGCACGACCCAGCGATCTCGCCAGGTCCCGCTGGGTCACCAATCACCGCGGTCGCTCCGGATTTGGGTTGAGGTATGCGCTCGCGCCTTGTGTCATGGGCTTCGAGTGCAAAACATACCCTAAGGCACTGGGCGATGGTCAGGTCGAGGACAGTCCGGGGCGGTGCGCTGCCCGGCGATCAGGACGGCGCTCGGCGTGGCACGCGACGGTGGCGTGGTCAGCCGGGTCGGCGCTCCGTGCCGCCCGGCACGACCATCAACCCCGCCGACGCCGGGTGGGTCAGCCCGGCCCTGCAGGCGGCAGCACGACGCCGGTAGGCCGTCACAGGTCAGGCTGGTCATGCCAGCGGAAGCTCCCGGCTGAATTGTTTGCGGCGGGCGAGTGCGGCTGCACCTTGCAGTTCTGCCTGATTCCCTAGCATCCCCACCACGACCCGCAGTTGTGCCCCAACCGCAGGTGGGGCAGATAGGTTCAGCATTTCCTTGACGCCGTCGATTACCGGGGCGCCCGCGTTTTGCAGAATCCCGTCGAGAACAATACCGTCGGGCGCCACGTAGACGCAGAAATCGGCGAGGGAGCGCCCGATGGTTCGGCCCAGGTCCCGCAGCAATCGCAACACGCCCGCGTCCCCGTCGGCGGCCAGTGACAGCACGTCCGCCATCGTGGCGGCGCCGGGACGCACGGCCCGGATCAACGGTCACCCGGGCGCAGCGGAGGCGGGTCTCCCATACCTATAACGTAACGAACCCCAAGCGCCTTATGCCGGAAACCGGCTAAATGTTGGCGAGTATTGACGCCTTAGGCCGGATCTGGCTTCACTATCAGTGATAGTACCTACTAACCACAATGGTGTTCTGCCGGAAATCGGCAATACATGACTTGCTGATCAGCCAACGGCATGTCCGGCTCACCGTCGGGCTCGCCAGTCCGGACGCGGGCCTCGTCCGAGGCGGGAGCCGGTGATGAGCAGAGCCGGACGCGGCGCCAGATGGCCAGAACGGAGCGGGCAATGATCACAGTGATCGGTGAGGCACTCATCGGCCTGATGGGTTCGCCAGCCTGAACGGAAGGATGCCCATGCGTAGTCACCTGCACACTCACCGTCAATGTCGAAGGCTTGGGCGTCTTCTGCTAAGGATGCCGGTGATGGCGGCTGCGGCTGCCGTGGCCATTGTGCTGCCTGCGGCCTCCGCGTCGCCAGCTGGGGCGGCCCTCGCCGGCCCGGCGAGCGTGGCCCGGGCGGCTGGCCAGGATTCAGGATCTGGCCAGCCGAATAACAATGACCCCTACAGCCTGCCGGTGAGGCTTCCGCGCGGGATTGTGGCCTCGCCCGCGGTTGACCCGGCGGCGCCGTATACGCCGGTGGTGAAGAGCCTGATTGCGCAGCTCCTGCCGGACAACCCGCCCACCGCGGCCGAGCTGGCCAACGCGTCGAAGATCATGGTCTACGGGCGAGGGATTAACGGCTGCTGGGGGACAGGCCCGGTGGAGGCCCCGGTGGGGACCACGCCGAGTATCGAGCAGCTGTGCTGGGCCGATGCCCAGGGGGTGCTGTTGACCAGTGGCGCTATCCGGGCGGGCACGACCGCGCCGATGACGCTGATGGGCCTGGGGTCGTCGTTCGACACCTCGCTCGGCAACGTGTGGGGGCAGACCGCTGGCAAGGAAGCCCGCTGGTACATGGTGACGGGCATCTACGGGCCGCAGGGTGACATCAACGTGCTGCCTAACTGGGGCCGTAACCTGACGACCACTGGCGAGGATCCTTTCCTCAGCCAGAACATGGTGGCGTCGCAGGTCAACGGCATGCAGGGCGTCGGCGCGATGTCGCAGATGAAGCATTTCGCCATCTACAACGGCCAGAACGGCAACACGACCTACCAGGACCAGGCGCTCCATGAGGTGCTGCTCGGGCCGTATGAGGGTGGCTACGTCCAGGGCAAGGCCGCAGCGGCGATGTGCTCCTACCAGGCGTCCCAGGACCTCTCGCCCTACCTGCCGTCCTCGGTCCCGTCGCTGTGGCCGGCCAGCCCCTACGCGACGGGGACCGGGCCCCAGACCTGGCCACTCGGCGAGATGCACTTCTCGTGTGAGCAGCCGCAGCTGATCGGCAACGTGCTACGCCAGCAGTGGCACTCGCTGGCCATGGTCGCGACCGACTACGGCGCGATGCACAGCACGAGCGCCATCTTCCAGGGCACCGACCAGGAGATGCCGACCAGGAACTTCTACTACACCACCAACCCGTACGGCGCTAACGGCTCGCCTTTCAGCGCGCCGGCCAGCGGATTCGACGCGACCGGCAGCACGTGCGCCGACCCGGCCACGGGCAACCAGGTCAGCTGCAGCGCGGCGGGCGCGATCCATGTCTCGGGTATCCCGTCCGGATCGGCGTGCCCGCTGGATGCCACCAACGGCGGCGGCTGCAGCCTGGTCAACGCGGTGCTCGCTGGTACGGTGCCGCTGCCGGTGTTCAAGCAGTCGCTGGCGCGGATCCTCTACCAGGAGCAGCGTTTCGGCCTGCTGGGGTGCTCGTCCACGCCGGTCTCACCGCTGTGCACCAACCCCGGCGGCAACGGCACCCAGGGTGGCGACGCCCCGGGGACGGGCACGCGGACCGGTCAGGTCCTGCTGCCCGACGGCCCCACCAGCGGGCCCCCGGTGCTGGGAACCAAGAACGGCGACGCCGCGGTCGTGGAGAAGTACTCCGAAGAGGGCGCCGTGCTGCTCAAGAACGACAGCCAGGCGCTGCCGATCACGCGCTCGGACCTGGGCGGCGGCATCCTCGTGACCGGCGCGAACGCGAACCACACGGTCGCCGATCCGACCCGTGAGGCGTCGACCGGTTTCGTCGACCGCAACGCGATCAATCCGCTGCAGCAGCTCAAGGCGTTCAGCGGGAAGCCGGACGCGTTCACCTACGTTCCCGCCGGCGACCCGACGGGACAGCCTGTGCCGTCCTCCGCCTTCTCGACGTCGGGCGCGTCGGTGACTGGGAGCCTGGCCCGCACGACGGGTCCCGGCGCACCGTCCACCGATCCGGCCATCGACTTCACCAACGTCTCGGGACACGGTCAGCTGACCCCCGGGAGCTACACCTGGAGCGGTTACGTCTACGTCCCGGCCACCGACACCTACACGTTTGATTTCCAGCAGAGCAGCGCCGTCCCGAACGCGAACGTGACCTTCACCTTCGACGGGACGCCTCAGAATCTCTCGACGGCGTCCAACGTCTATGGCAACACGGTGCCCGGAAGCCCGACGAACGCCGGCTATACCGAGGGCCTGCTGGTCAACCGCCAGTTCGTCGCGGGCAGCCTGCCGGGTGGCTCGTACCACCCGGTCACGATCACCTTCAACAACACCACCTCCGGCCCCGCGAGCTTCCGCTTCGCCTATTCGCGGACGAACGGCGACATCACCGACGCGGCGGCCGCGGCGGTGGGCAAGAAGCTGGCGCTGGTCTTCGTCAACGACGGCGTCGGCGCAACCTCGAGCATTCCCAACCCGTACGGGACCGGCACCATCTCGGCACCGATCTCACTGTCCGCGGACAGCACCAACCTCATCAACGCCGTCGCCGCGGCCAACCCGAACACCGTGGTCGTGCTCAACACGGCGAACCCGGTGCTCACCCCCTGGCGCAACAACGTCAAGAGCGTGCTCGAGATGTGGTTCGCCGGCCAGGAGGGCGGTACGTCGACGGCACGCCTTCTGCTCGGTCTGGCCAATCCCAGCGGGCACACCTCGCTGACCTGGCCGGCCAACGCCACCGACACCATCTGGGGCTACAACCAGACAACCCCGCTCTACCCCGGCGACACCGCTGGCCCCCATCCTGAGCGCATCGGCTCCGGAGGAGGAGGACCCGCAGGTGGCGGCTCGGCCAGCTTCACCCAGGGAATCTACTCCGGCTACCGATTCTTCGACCAGGAAGGCATCACCCCGGCGTTCGCATTCGGGACCGGCCTGTCCTACTCCAGGTTCCGATGGTCGGACCTCCACCTGAAGCCCACCGACGACGGGGGGATCAACGTCAGCTTCGACGTGACGAACACCGGCCAGGTCACGGGTACCGTGGTGCCGCAGGTATACGTCGGGGCGGCGGCGGACGTGCCCGCCAGCGTCCAGCAGGCGGTCCGCTCGCTTCGCGGCTTCCAGCGGGTCAGCCTGGAGGCGGGTCAGACCCGGCACGTGACGATCACACTTGACGCCCGATCCTTCCAGTACTGGGACCAGGTCCATCAGCAGTGGACGACCGCGACCGGCACCCGGACGATCTGGGTGGGCGATGGCGACGCGCTTTCCCATCTCCCACTGTCCGGAGTTGGCGCACCGAACGCTGACCACGGCCGATGAGATTGAGCCCACCCCGGTTATCGCTGATTACGATAACCGGGGTGGGCCGGGCCGTGACCGTCAGCCGAGCGGGACCTTGAATACGCGCGTCCCCCAGTTGCGCGCCCCGGTCGTGGTCTGGCTCGACCTGGGCGGGATGTATTCGGTGGCGAACCACGCGGAGTCCGACGTGCCGTCCGGAACCGCGAAGGAGTAGTCACCCCAACGCGTCGCCTTCGGGTCGTACGGCCCGGTCCCGGACGCGGCCACGACCGGCGGCCCGAAGTTGCTGCCGCCGGCCTTCAGGGTGGCGTAGGCGGCGCTTGGGAACTGCGTGGTGCTGGTCTGGGTGAAGACGACCGCCGCGTTCCCGGCCGCGTCCGGCTGCACCGCTGGATACAGCTCATACCGGCCGGCGGAGTCGATGTAGCCCTGGCGGACGATCGACGCACCGCTGATCCCGGCCGCGCCGAGCTTCGGCTTCACCTGGAACCAGGCGCCGCCTGCGCGTACCGAGCTGTCTCCGGCAGGTTGCACCGCCGTCGTCAGCTCACCCCAGACCGTGCCGCCGACGAATTCCGTCTGCTGCATCCGGTCGTCGCCGGAGTCCAGCTTGCTCGTGGCGCCCTTCTGCGGAGCCGGAGGCGGGATGGCGTACGCCTCGGAACTGATGACGGTGCTGGACAGCACCGGGGTACCGCCCGCGCCGACCTGGTCCCGGTTGGTCATGGCCCACACACCGATGCGGTTGTCTCCGGTGCCGGTGAAGTCCAGCGAGCTGAGGAAGTACTCGGCGTTCGGCTTCCCCGTGGACAGGGCGGGCTGCGGCGCCAGCGTGAGCTGGCCGTCGATCTGCAGGTTGGCGAAGTGCACGAAGTGCGGGGTCGTGACGCCGGCGACCAGGTCGGACTTGTCGATGGCAAACATCTCCGCACCGTTGAACTGCGGCCCGAGGATCGAGAACTCGTCAGCGGTGACGTACAGATTGGTCTGGTCGATCCCCAGCCTCGGCTGGTCAGCGAAGCACGGGCAGCCGTTCCCGCCCAGGTTCGTCGTGTCAATCGAGTACTCGTTCCACAGCCCGCGCGGGTCCGGGTCGTGCCGGACGGCGATGAGCAGGGATGACGCGGTGGACGAGTCGTTCAGGAACAGGATGGTCGCGAACCAGGTCTGGGTTGCGGGATCGAACCAGCAGCGCGGGTCGCTGGTGAACTCCTTGCCGCCCACGTTGAACAGGTCGTTGATATTGAAGGGCCCGCGCAGCGAATTCCCGGTCGTGCTGTAGATGCTGTACGCGGAGTTGACCGCCTCGAGCACGAAGCCGTTGCCTTTGCACAGCCCCTGGTCCGGCGGTTCGAACTTTTGCTCGTAGTTGGTGAACTGGCTGTCCCGGCTGCTGACGCCATTGAAATTGACCAGAGGAGAGCTCGTGGTCGTCGCCGCCGAAGCCGCCACCGAAGCTGGCGCGGCCGCTGGCGCCGACGCGCCGGGCACCCCCTCGGTCGGCGAGAAGTGGCCGGACGGCAGTCGGCGGGCCCCTCTCGGGAACACTCGTGGCGTCGCGGCGGCCGGCGCGCTCCCGGCCATCATCCGGGCCACCCCCGGTGTGCCGGTGTAGTGCGTCACCGCGGGAGGCGCGCTGCCCCCCGGAGCAGTTGCTTGCGCCACCGCCGGCGCCAGCCCTGTTGCGACCGTTGCCAGGCTTGCGGCCACAGCCACGCCCAGCCCACCTATGCGAGTCAGGTTCACCCGATCCCCTTCGCCGAACATCGTTCCCACCCCTGCCCCGTCCGGGCCTTCTGCACCTGCACTCGAGCCTGCACCCGGACTCGTCCGGTGCCACGGCTCCGTCGTGTTTGCCCGCCCTGACGGACAGGCTGATAACTTGGTCAGGCTATCTTTTTGATCTTGTTGTGGCGGTTGTTTCCGGATTCGGCGGGGCTGCAGTAACGAGAGCACTGTGCAGCCGAGTGGCGTAGTGCCATCCGATCTGTCCACGATCGCCCGGCTGGGCCCGCGCCCGGCTGCGCGTCAGGCCAGCGCGCCTCGATAGCGGCGACTGCTCGTGACCGGCGGTGAACCCGTCAGCTCAGCCGGATGTGCCGGCGGCGGAGCCGGTCGCGCCGAACGCCTCTGCCAGGCTGGTGAGGTCGGTGGGGCGCCGTGCCTGCGCGGGCACATGGTCTAGGAGCGGACGCATGGCTTCGAGGGCGGTGAGGATTTCGCGCCCGACCTGATGCGCGGAGCGCATCGCGTCCACGGACACCAGGATTCCGCGGTCGCGGTACCACGAGAGGATGGGGGATGTCACCTCGTGGTAGAGGGCAAGGCGCTGGGCAATGATGTCTGTGGTGTCGTCGGAGCGATGCTCGATCGCAGCTCGCGCGAGCAACCGGCGCATGAGTTCCTCATCGTCAGCCTGCAGGTGCAGCGCCACATCCGCGGTCATCCCGAGCTCGCGGCCTATCAGGTAGGCCGCGCGGGCTTGGTGCATGTTCCGCGGGATTCCGTCGAGGACATACCCGCCTCCGGCCGCCTTGGCGGCGACCATCGCCTCCCGCACCATGTCGAGCACGACCTCGTCGGGCACGAGCTCACCGCGGTCGAGATACTTCTGAACGGCTAGGCCGAGCGCGGTCCGCCGCGCGACGTGATCGCGCAGCAGTTCACCGGTCGCGATGTGGGGGATGTCGAAGTGCGCTGCGATCAGCGCGCCCTGAGTCCCCTTGCCCGCGCCCGGGGGCGCGATCATCAGTACCCGCATACTCATCTCCTCACGTCATCATCGCGCCCGGCGGCCGCCCGGTCGATAGCCCCGCTCACCGCAGCCGGAGCGGGCACGGTGGCGCCCGCGGCACGGCAGGCGACGCGCCAGTGCGCAGGGCTGACGGGTTCCTCGGGATCCTGGGTAGCCGTGGGTGGCCGGTCAGCGGGCCTGGAGCCGGTGCTCCAGCCGGCTGATGGGGCGCAGGGCAAGCTTCCTGACGGCCGGGCGGAGCACCGGGCCGAGCAGCCGCATCCCCGGGAGGCGGAGACCGCCGAGGAAGGCGAACCGGGTGCCGCCGGCCTCGGGGACGGCGGCCATGCCACCGATGAGGAACCGGCTCTGCATCACGCACCACCCCGGCCGCAGCACCACGTCGAACCTGGCCCGCTGGCCGAGCCTGCCGCTGGCGTGGGCGGTCATCCGCTCGCCCCGGGCGCTGGTGATCTCGAATGACCGCAGGTCGGTGATCATGCGGGGGAGTTCGCGTTCCAGGTCGCTGGCGGCTGCCCACACGGCGCTAAACGGCGCCGGGATGAGTTTCTCCGCGTAGGCCACGCCGGGGGTGGCTGCGGCGATGACCCGCATCCGGCGGACCGGGTCGAGCTCGGCCACGGGCCATTCCTGGTTCACGGCGCCCACGCCTTCCGGAAGCTCCGCCTGGCCCTGAACAACCGCGAGCGCACGGTCCCGGCGGGCACGTTGAGCAGATCCCCGGCCGCCTGCTCGTCCAGTCCCTCCAGGTCACGGAGGACAAGGACCGCGCGGTGGCCGGGGGAGAGCCGCGCCAGCACGTCGCGGACGTCGGCGGCTAGCTCCGGATCCCCCTGCGCGGGGACATCCGTGAGTTCCGCCGGGACAGCCTGGGCGGCCTTGCGGGCCACCCGGACGGCCTCCCGCACGGCGATCGCGCGCGCCCAGCCGTAGATGGCGCCGGGGTCGCGCAGGCCGCGAAGATTCTTCAAGATCGCGATCAGTGCCTCCTGGGCGGCGTCCGGGCCGTCGTGCAGCGCGATCGGGCCGCACACCCGGCCCACATACGGGGCCAGCGCGTCCATCAGGTCTGCCACGGCGATCCGGTCGCCGCGCTGCGCCGCGCGGACCAGCGCCGGGTCGATCTCGGGTGGCCCTGTCATCAACACCATTGTGTCGTGGCGGTCATCTCCGCCGGAACAGCTCGCGGGCCGCTTCTGCCACCATCGCGGGCCGCTCGGCGGGGAGGAAATGCCCCGCCCCCGCAACGACCCGCAACTGCAGGCTGTCGGCGTGGGGCTCGCCACCGCCCAGCATTCTCGGCGGCAGCATCCAGTCCTCGGCACCCGCGAGGATCACCGTGGGCACCGCGAGCCTCAGGCTGCGGTGCCGACGGAGGATGATCGCCGGGATGTCATGCAGTACGAACTGCCAGTGCAGCGCCTCGCCGGCCCGGGCGCTGCCCGGCTGGCGGCTGGCCGCGACGAATTCCCCGACCTCGCCGGGCTGCCACGCCGCCGGGCCGGCCGCCCCGTGCCGCAGCAGGAACCGGGTCAGGCCCGGCCAGTTGCGCAGCACCGCCCGCCCGATCCCCGGGTACTCAAAAAACGCGGTGTACCAGAACCGCCACAGTTGCGGGAGCAGCCGCCGCTGCCGCAGCCACGGGTGCGCGGCGTTGACTGCCAACAGGTGGCTGACCCGCCCGGGTGCCCGCAGGGCGAGCCGGAAGGCGGCGTGGGCGCCCCAGTCATGCGCGATCAGCGGCACCCGGTGCAGCCCGAGTGCGTCCATCAGCGCGAGGATATCGGCGGCCCGGCTTGCGGTGTCGTAGCCGCGCGGCGGGGCCTCTGACCAGCCGAAGCCGCGCCAGTCCGGGCAGATCAGCCGGTACTGACCGGCCAGCAGCGGGACGACGTGCCGCCAGGCGTACCAGTGCTGCGGGAAGGTGTGCAGCAGCACGACGGGATCGCCGCTGCCCGCCTCGGCGACGTGCAGCCGCACGCCCCCCACGTCTACGAAACGGTGCGTCACGCCGGGCACGTGCGGGAACGGCCGGGCGCTGGGGCCCGGCGGCGGATCCTCGGCGTAGCTCTCGTGCCGGCCGCCCGGGACCGGGCCCCCAGCAAGCGGCGGGGTGGTGATCCCCATGGTTCCTCCTTCTTGGCGGGACTTCTCACCAGGAAGAGGAGCCCGGGACAGTCAGCGATCCTGTGACTCGCATCACATTTCGGACCCCAGATCGCCTCATCGCCGCCCTTGGCGTGGCTCGTAGCGTTGGCCGTGGCGTGTGGTGGCAGGAGCGTCTGGTGAGAGACTGCCGTGGTGCGACGTTGTTCACGGAGCTTGGGCTGGCGTGATGAGTGCTGAAGTGCCCGCCGGTTTCGGGCCTTCGGAACGGACGGGCCCGTTCTTCGACATGATCGGGCCGGTCTACACCAAGACCGGGGAGCGCGGCATCCTGCTGGGCCTGCGCGCCCGGACCGCGCACTGCAATGCCCGTGGCTTTGTTCATGCCGCGGTCCTGGCGGCGCTGCTCGATGTCGTCTGCGGGCGCAACTGCGGCACGCACGCGCCACGGGACGCGAACCTGCTCACCGTCAGCCTGACGGTCGATTACGTCGCGGCCGCGCACGATGGCGACCGACTGGCTCGAAGCGAGCGCCACGGTGACGCGGGCCGGCCGCCGGCTGGCCTTCGCCGACGGCAGGGTCGATGTTGCGGGTAAACCTGTCGCGAAGGCCAGCGCCGTGTTCGCCGTCGCCTAGCCTGCGCCGCCGGTGGTCATGTCACCGAGCCCTCGCTGCCTGGCTCTAGCCCATCCCCTGCCGCCCACATAGGGCGGCCGGAAGAACCGGCCGGGCTCGGACGTGACGAGTTCGTGCTGCGCCCCCGGCAGGCCTGCACACCACAGATGCGGAAAGCCGTTCGCGTGGTGGCCTCGTGCCCAAAGCGTCACGAACGCGCTCTTGTCCCTGACGAACGAAGTCGGCGCGCCGTGGCTGAGCCGCTCGGTAACCTCGGGCAGCGCTAGGCAGATCGTCCGTACCTGCCCGGACAGATCGGCTGTCATGGCATCCCCCGCACACGCTCGCCTCAGCTAACCCCGGATGCTGGAAGCGTACCGTTGGAGTGGCTACTGAGCGCGGGCGGGAATGTGCCAGCCGGGCATCGCGGGGCCAAACCCCGGCAGGCCCGAGACTGACTGGCCGTATCGGACCGTGTCCCCGCCCGCCCCGCGGACCTGAACGGCGAGACCACCGGTGCCACGCCACCCACACCAGCGCGGTGATGTCGGCGGGATCGTCGCGGCCCTGCGGCCAGGCAGTCAAGCCCAGTACCTCACGGGCGCGCTAACCAGCGTTCCCGCAGTTCACCAGGCTCCCGCCCGGAACCCTGGCTGAGTTTCGACGGCAGCTGAATTCGGTGGCCTCAGACACCCTCGGGGCTAGCCGACACGGCTGTACCCGACCTATGGTGGCGATTGCTGCTGGCACTGGGCAGCTGTGCGAGCCGGAAACGAGGAGGGGTCGATGAAGACTAGAGCCGCAATTCTGCGTGGAGTGGGCCAGGACTTCGAGGTCACCGAGGTCGACCTGGATCCGCCGAAGGCCGGCGAGGTACTGATCCGCTACGTGGCGGCGGGCCTGTGCCACTCCGACGAGCACCTGCGGCACGGCGACATCGTGCCGCGCTTCCCGATCGTCGGCGGCCATGAAGGCGCCGGGATCATCGAGGAAGTCGGCCAAGGTGTCACCAGGCTGAAGCCCGGCGATCATGTGATCTGCTCGTTCCTGCCAGTATGCGGTCACTGCCGGTGGTGCTCGACCGGCAAGTCGAACCTCTGTGACATGGGTGCCACCATCCTGGACGGAATGCTGCCCGATGGTACCTACCGGTTCCACAAGGATGGCGAGGACCTGGGCGGCATGTGCATGATCGGCACGTTCGCCGAGCGCGCGGTCATCTCCGAGAACTCGGCCATCAAGGTGGATAACGACCTGCCGCTGGACAAGGTCGTCCTGATCGGCTGCGGGGTTCCCACCGGCTTCGGCTCCGCGGTGCACGCCGCCGCCACTGAGCCTGGCGACACCATCGCGATCTACGGCATCGGCGGCATCGGCATCAATGCCGTGCAGGGAGCAGCGCTGGCGGGCGCCCGCAATGTGGTGGCGATCGACCCGCTGGCGAACAAGCGTGAGGCAGCCGAACAGTTCGGGGCCACGCACAGCTGCGAGACCGCCGAGCAGGCTCAGGAGCTGATCAGTCAGCTCACCCGCGGGGTCGGCGCCGACAAGGCGATCGTCACGGTCGGCGTGGTGACCTCCGAGGTCGTCACGAGCGCGTTCAACGCGATCCGCAAGGGCGGCACGGTCGTGGTGACGGGCCTGGCCGATCCCACGAAGAACACCATCGAGCTGCCCGGCGCCATCCTGACCCTGTTCGAGAAGCGCATCCAGGGCAGCCTGTTCGGTTCCGGCGACCCGTTCCACGACATCCCCCGCATGGTCGAGCTGTACCAGTCCGGTGACCTGAAGCTGGACGAGCTGATCACCGCGACCTACACGCTGGACGAAGTCAACCAGGGTTACCAGGATCTGCTGGACGGCAAGAACATCCGCGGTGTCATCCTGCACTCCAGTTCCTGATCTGCAAGCCATCCGGACAGCGCTATGACGCCATCATCTGGTGGCCAGGCAGTCGTAGGGCTGCGGCGCGAGCGTGAAGTACTGACGGTGGCGTTGCAGGCCGGCCGGCACGTCGTGATCGAGGGACCGCCGGGTACCGGCAAGTCGACGCTGCTGCGGTACGTCGCCAGCAACGCAGGCCGGGACGTCGTCTTCGTCGAGGGCAACGCCGAGTTGACGCCGGCCAGGCTGATCGGCCAGTACGACCCCGCGCAGGTGCTGGCCGATGGTTATGTGCCGGCCAGCTTCTCCGACGGCCCGCTGCTGCAGGCGATGCGGGGCGGAGCCCTGCTTTACCTGGAGGAGTTCAACCGGATTCCCGAGGAGACGCTGAACGTCCTGATTACCGTCCTGACCGAAGGCGAGATCGCCGTGCCCCGCCTCGGCATGGTGGCCGCCGACGCCGAGTTCCGGCTGATCGCGGCGATGAACCCGTTCGACGCGGTGGGGACCGCGAGGGTGAGCCAGGCCATCGCGGACCGGATCTGCCGGGTGGTGCTCGGCTATCAGGACGCGGCAGCGGAGCGGGAGATTACCGCGATGGTCACCGGCGAGAATGGCCAGGTTGTGGATCTTGCGGTGACGCTTGCCCGTGCCACCCGCGACCATCGCGATGTGCGCATGGGCGCCTCGGTCCGGGGCGCGATCGACCTGGTGCTGCTGCTCACCGGGCTGACGCGGCTACGCGGCGAGTCCGGCATGTCGCGTGCCACGGCCCAGGACGCCGCCTACGCCGCGCTGTCCGGCCGGATCAAGATCGCCGATGGCTGTGACCGCAGCGCGGAGTCAGTCCTCGACGAGCTACTCAGCCAGCTCTGGCCGGCCGGCGCGCCGCCGCCCGGGCCGGCCGGCGGCGAGCGCCCCCGGCCGGCCACCGGAGGCGCCAGCGGGGGAGCCGCCCTGGATGGCCGGGGAAAAGCTGACGGCCTGCCGGCGCAGGCGGCAGGCCGCAGTCATCCCGGCCAGTCCCGCTCCAGCCTCCGCCGTGACCGCGGCCGCGGCCGCGCACGGCGGACCATCAGCCGTTCCGAGCTGGCCCTGGCGCATTCCTCGTTCGCGGATGTCTCACCCGATGTGGGCCAGCTGGATGACAGCGCGCTGGTCCGGCTGCTAGCCGACGACCCGGATGGCGCGGCGACCTTGCTCGCCGACCTGACGCTCGCCACCGACCGGGAGCTGCGGGCTGCCGCACGCATGCTGGCGCCGCGCGTTTTCGTGCGGCTCGGTGCGGCGGGCTGGAATCAGTCTCGTGGTACCCGCCGGCTAGGTCCTAGCACGCGAGGCGATGGGGATGTCGATCTGGACAGCACGCTCGACCGGTTGTCGGGCGCCTGGCCCCCGCCCCCCGGTGAGCTGGTGACCCGGTCCTGGCGGGCGCATCGTCGGGCGGTCTGCCTGCTGGTCGACACCAGCGGCTCGATGTCCGGGCTGGCGGTTGCGATCGCGGCCGTTGCGGCGGCCGGTGTCGTTCTCGCCGCCGACGGCGGGCTGGATCCCGGGGTGATTGCCTTTAGTAGTGATGTCACCGTGTTGCAGGCGCACGGCTCCCGGCGGGTGCCCGAGGAGCTGGTCGGCGACTTGGTGGGGCTGCGCGGGCATGGAGCAACCGACCTGGCCGGCGCCCTCCGGGCGGCGGCCGCCCAGCTGGCCGGGGCGGCCGCGGGTGAGCGGGTCACCGTCCTGCTCTCCGACTGCCTGCGGACGGCAGGTGACAACCCGGCGTCCGCGCTGACGGGGACTGGCCAGCTGCAGGTGCTGTGCCCGCTCCCCTCAGCGGAGTCCCGGAAGGCTTCCGCAGCCCTGGCTCGCAGCGGCGGCGGCATCAGTCAGCCAGTTGCGAGGCTGGCCGATGTGGCGCCCGCGCTCACCCGCGCACTGTCGTTCCCAGGCTGACTCACAGCGCGTGCTCCGGGCTATCCGGCGTGTCGGCGTGCGGCCTACACGTCAGGCGGTCCGCAGGCGGGTGCTCTCGTCACGAACCCACAGGCCGAGCAGGCCTCGCAGGTGCGCGATGAACTGGTCGTGCTCGTGGGCCGGATAGGTCGACTGGACCGTCCGGGTCTGTTGTACTGGGCGGCGGTGGAAGCGTAGCGAGCGTTGTCCACTGGATTCTTGTACGGCACGAGCACCGTTTCAGGCACCTTGAGCCCCAGTCGCATCATCGCGCAGTAGGCCGCGTGCTTCTCCATGGACTGAACCGTGAATGGGCTGTTCAGCAGGTATACGCCGTCCATCAGGGCGACCTTCTTCAGCCATTCCCGTGGGTGGTAGTACCAGTACGCGAGCCGGTCGATGACCAGGTCGTAGCGGGGCCGGTCACGCGGGCCGAATGGCTCGATGGTTATCCGCTCACAGTCGAAGACGTGCCGGGTGCCGCCCGCGCCTGCGACCGGGCCGAGCCGGCGCAGGATCTCCTTGAACGCCCTCGGCCAGTCCTCCTCGGTACCGAGCAGCAATCCGATCAGGTGCCTCGTAGCTGTCAATGAGGGCTCCCCGTCGTCAGCAGAATCGCGGCATGTGATGGGCCACCTGGGCGCGCCACGAAGGCCAGTCGTGGGGCACGTCGTGGCCCCACAGGTCAAGTTCATGCCCGATGCCCTTGCTGGCGAGCAGCGCGGCGAACTGCTTCGTGCTCGGCAGCGACCCTGTGGTGTCCTCCCATTGGCCCTGGCCGCACACCAGCAGCAGGCTGACGCGGCCGCGCAGCCAGTCGAGATGGTCGCCATGCAGGTGCCCGACATAGTCGAGGGGGCTGTTGAAGTATGCCGCAGTGCCCCGCTCGCCCCACCCATGCCACGATGCGGGGTCGTAGTTACCTGAGAAGCACATCGCCTGTGGGAACAGGTCGGCCCTTTTGAGCGCGAAATTGGCCGCGTGGAAGGCACCCAAGCTGCAGCCGAGGGCCACCACCTCCGCCGCACCCCCGCAGTCTTGGTAGATCCACGGCAGAACATCGTTAAGAATCCACGACTCGTAGCAGCCGTGCCGGCGCGCCCGCTCCTCGACCGGGACGTCTTGGTTGGACCACGACGCCGCGTCGTAGCTGTCGACGCAGTAGACCTTCAACCGTCCCGCGTCGATCAGGTCGGCCACCGCGCCGACCATGCCGTTGTTCTCGAAATCCCAGGCCCTGCCCTGCTCAGAGGGGAACGCCAGCACCGCGCGTCCCCAGTGGCCGTAGCGGATAATCGTGCCCGCGGCACCGAGGGCATCCGACCATAGCTCGGCCACCTCCCGGCTCATGGGCACACCTGCTGGAGCAGCCGCGTGAGATGGGGATCGAACGCGTCACGCCAGGCTGTGTAGTTGTGCATGTCGGGTACCTCATGCAGCGCCGCCTGGTAACCCTGCGCACGCAGGCTCTGCGCCATGAGGCGGTTGTTCTCGGCGTTTTCCTCGATCGCGCCGCAGGTGAGGACCACTGGCACCCGCCGGGCTGGGAGCGTGCCACGGTGCACGTCGGCTACGAACCGGACAATGCGCTGGTAGTAGGGGAACCGCCGCTCGTGACTGTCGAAGAGCGGGCTGAAGAAGCTGCCGGATTCCAGGAACAGCGCGTCGAACGCGTCGGGATGTCGGCAGTGGGCGTGCAGCATCGCCAGGCCGCCGAGGCTGGTGCCCATTCCTACCCGCACGGTGGTCGCCAGCCGGCTGGCCAGGGCGGGGATCACCGCGAGCCGCAACGCGCGAGCGTAGCGCGTGTTGGCGGAATACCAGCGGTCCCGCGGCCCTGGGTCGAGCAGCGCGGCTCGCAGGCGCGGTAGCCATCCCCCGGCCACACCCGCCGAGAGGTAACGGGTGAGGCTGGCCAGCACGTCGTACTCCGGCCCGTCGTGCACCACGAGCAGCGGGAGTGGCTCGTCGTCCCCGGCACCGGCCGGAGACCACGTCCGCACGGAGATCGCGCCGTCGAGCCAGGGGACAGGCACGCCGAAGGCGTGGCTGCGGCCCGGCTCGGCGGGGGCCATGAGCCAGCCGGGCGGCGCGTAGGAGGGAAATTCAAGAACACTCTTCGTCCCGAACGCGCCCTCGACCTGCCGTGGGTTACCCGGATGCGGCACGATCTCGTTGCTGCCGCCGGAGTAGCGGAGCTCGACCAGGTACTCCATCCGGCTCACCGGCGGCCGGCCGATGACCAGCTCCCACTCAGCGCCGATGCGGCGGAAGTCGAGCAGGTCGCCAGCGATGCGCACGTCCGGCCTGAGACGCACGCCCGCCAGCCGGTGCGCCGGATCGGGCACCCGGAAAATCGCCACGGCGTCGCCTGCCCAGGCACCCGCCACTCCAGTTGCGCCAATCACCCGCACATAGTGCCTGCTCCACGCGGCGGTGACAATGGCGCCCCGCCGCCGTGCGAATGTGTACAGTGCCTGCAGGGGTACATGGTCTCCCTATCTCATTGAGCGGGGGCCTTATGGGCCGTGACATACAGGCGATCGAGATCAGCCGCGAGGACAGGCGCAAGTACCGGGACAAGGTGCAGCGCTCGCTGGACGTGTTCGCCCGGATGCTGCGCGAGCGCTTGTTCGAGTCCGATCCGTCGCGGGTGGGCGTGGAGATCGAGCTGAACCTGGCCGACTCCCGCGGGGCGCCGTCCATGCGCAACGCCGAAGTGCTCGACGCGATCGCGGACCCGGCCTGGGCGACCGAGCTTGGGCAGTTCAATCTCGAGATCAATGTGCCGCCCCGCCAGCTTTATGGTGACGCGCTAGGGGACCTGGAGCAGGAGATCCGCGCCAGCCTCAATGCCGCAGACGCCAAGGCCCGCGGCACCGGCAGCCGTCTGGTCATGATCGGCATCCTGCCGACACTGCAAGAACATCACATGCACGAGGGGACCCTGTCGGCCAACGCCCGCTACCGGGTGCTCAACGAGCAGATCTTCGCGGCGCGCGGGGAGGACATGCGCATCGCGATCGACGGCGCCGAGCAACTCCTCACGTATGCGGACAGCATCACCCCCGAAGCTGCCTGCACGAGCGTGCAGCTTCATGTCCAGGTCAGCCCCGACGCCTTCGCGAGTTACTGGAACGCTGCCCAGGCGATTGCGGGCGTGCAGGTCGCGCTGGCGGCCAACTCCCCGTTCCTGTTTGGCCGGCAGCTGTGGCATGAGACCCGGATCACGCTGTTTGAGCAGGCCACGGACACCCGGCCGGATGAGCTGAAGCAGCAGGGAGTGCGGCCCCGCGTGTGGTTCGGCGAGCGCTGGATCACGTCGGTCTTCGATCTGTTCGAGGAGAACATCCGGTACTTTCCAGCGTTGCTGCCGATTTGCGACGACGAGGATCCGCTGGCGGTGCTTGAGCGCGGTGGCTGCCCGCAGCTGGCCGAAATGAGCCTGCACAACGGAACTATCTACCGCTGGAACCGACCCGTCTATGCCGTGGTCGACGGCCAGCCGCACCTGCGGGTGGAAAACCGGGTCCTCCCGGCTGGCCCGACCGTCGCTGACGTCATGGCCAACGCGGCGTTCTACTACGGACTCGTGCGTGCCCTCGCCGAGGCGCAGCGCCCGGTCTGGACCCAGATGTCATTCGCCACCGCGGCCGAGAACCTTCATGAGGCAGCGCGCTACGGCCTGGATGCGCAACTCTACTGGCCGGGCCTCGGTGAAGCGCCAGCAGCCGAGCTCATACTGCGCCGCCTGGTGCCGCTGGCCCGCGAGGGACTCGGCCGCTGGGGCGTTAATCCGGTCCATGCCGACCGCCTGCTGGGGATCATCGAGCAGCGCTGCCTTACCGGCCAGACCGGCGCCGCCTGGCAGATAGCCACCATCGCAGGACCCGACCAGGGCAGCGCTACCGACCGCCCGGAGGCACTGCGGCTGATGACCCGGCGCTACATCGAGCACATGCACACCAACGAGCCGGTCCATACCTGGCCAACGCGCTTCTAGAACCGGCCGTCGTGGAGCACGGTGCCGGTGCTCGTGTGAAGCCTGCGGCGTCTCAGCCACCAGAACAGCAGCACCAACGGCACGGCGAGACCGCCGATGCCCAAGACGAGGAACGCGGCGAGGTCGTTGATGCGTCCGACCAGCCAGGCGAAGTTCTGGCCGAAGAAGCCGGTGATGAACGTCAGCGGGAGGAAGACCGTGGCCAGGATGGTGAGCTGCTCGATGGTGGCGTTCTGCCGGACACTGACCTTCGTCTGCTCGACCGAGATCACCGCCATGTTTGCCTCCAGGACCGTGCCGAGCAGGTCTCGTTGGGCGGCGACCTCCTCGTTGACCAGGAGCAGGTGATCCTGGACGTCACGCAGGTACGGCTGCAACTCCGGGCCTGCTGCGCGTTCGATCGTGGCGATAACGCCGAGCAGCGGGTGGACGGCACGGTAGAAGTCGGTGGCCTCTCTGCGCAGCGAGTAAATCCGTTCGGTCGGCGCTACGGCGCCGGAGAACACGGTGGCCTCGATCTGGTCGATGTCACGTTCGAGCCCGGCGACGACCGGCGCGTACCCGTCCACCACCTGATCCAGGATCGCCCACAACACGGCTGAGCTGCCCGCGATGAGCAGTTCCGGCCGATGTTCCAGCCGCTGCCTCGCCTCGCGCAACTCGCTCGCCACACCCTGCCGCACCGTGATCACGAAGGTCGGCGCGAGGAACACGCTGATCTCGCCGAACTCGACCTCTTCGGCCTCGTCGTCGTAACGCGCGGTACGCAGGATGACCAGCCGCACATCTCCGTCGTAGCTCTCGACCTTCGGCCGGATATGAAAGGTCTGTGCGTCCTCTACCGCCAGCTCGTGCAGGCCGAAGCTGTCACGGACCAGGGCCAGCTCCTCGGGTCCCGGCTCGAACAGTCCCAGCCACACGAAGCCGCCCTGCCCGCACCGGGCCGCAGCCTCCTCCAGCGGCACCGCGCCTTCACCTTGCCTGCGGCCGTCCTGGTAGTGAGCACAATCAATGATCATCTTGGGGCCCCCTTGTCGGGCAGTCGGGGCAGACATCCACTACACAGCATGGCGGAATCCCGCGACTGTCATGAAGATCGCGCGTGGAGACGGCGAAACCGACCGGGTGAGCGGCTGCGTGCGTGCCATCACCACATCAAGGATGACCAGGTCGGACACCCCTCCTCAAGCAGATTTGAAGCGTGACACCGCCGGGCCTCAGGACTGCTCGGGATTGGACGGCGGACTGTCTGGCCAGTGGTAGCTGGTGACGTGGCTGCCGTTGACGGTCACCGTGCCGGCCGGGGTGGTGGCGTCACGCCAGATGATGTAGTCACCGGCGGTAAGCCCCGGGTAGACGGCCGCGTGCTGCGTGCTGCCGCCGGCCCGGCGTTCCCGGACCTGTGAGTGTGTACGCCGGGCGGCCGGGATGCCGTATGGGCTGATCTCGATCTCACGGCCGTCAAGGTCCGCGGGCGTGTGTAGCACCAGGGCGCCAATGTCGGCCCCGACGTTGAGGACGACGCTACCGGCGCTGGAGGGGCCGGGGGCAGATTCGGTCATCGCGATGCGCTCCTGCTGTCGTTATGGACTGAAGAACCCGGGGGATTCCGCGGGACAGGGAAGCGGGCGCCGGCCAGCGCCTGTAGTGCCGGCCGGCGTCCGGTGTTCCCATCCATCTGATCAGGACGGGTTGTCGTAGCCGTCGTACGGCACTCCCAGGTAGGGGAACGCCGACAGGGGCTGGTTGGTGACGTTGCTGCCCGTCAGGCCGTCGGTGACGTCAGGGACGACCGCGTCGACCACGTAGCTCGGGTCGATCAGCGGGAATACCGCTCCGGCGATGGCTCGCAGTTCAATGGTGACCACGTCGTCGGTCACCCGGCGCCCGTTCGGGAATCCGGCGGGGTCACCGCCGATGAGCCCGAGGATGCTGAACGTCTTGGAGCCGGTAGGCGTGGGCGGAATCGACGTGTTGAGCCGCAGCATGTCGGCCTGCGTCTGGCCGGTGAAGTTCGTAAAGCCCTTGATCAGGCCGGACGGGATCCCGGTGAGCAGAATCGCCTCCAGGTCGGCGCGGGCTGTCCCGGCTTTGTCGAGGGCAGCGAGATGGGGGAACGCCCCCGGGTAGAGGACGGGCAGCAGCCCGGCCAGTTCGGGGTTCGCGACGAACGAGGCGAACTGCATGTCGTTCGCCGGCTGCTGCTTGTTCCAGTAGTCCTTCTTGCCCAGCGGGACGATGACCTCGTTGAAAAGTGGGTTGCCCAGCCGCGAAACCTGGCTGAAGGGACCGCTGAAGAAGTCGCCGGTTTCCTCCTCGCTCGACACCCGCACGCGCCGGCGGCTCGCGCTGGTCCACACGCCGATCGTCGGGCGGCCCGTCGCGGTCAGCTGGGAGATCGGCACCTGAATCGCGATGGAGTGCACGTTCAGGCGATCAGTGGCGTTCACGCCGGGCGCGCTCTTGAGCCCGGCGGCCTTCCCGAAGACGTTGAACTGCTGGAGCGGGCGCAGGTTGCCCAGGTCGAAGATCGAGCCCAGGTCGACGTAGAACTCCTCGGCACGCTGGCCGGCGAAGACCTTGATGTTGTTGCCCAGGGAGTGCACGGCCGGATGCCCGAGGTTCGCCTCGTAGTTCGGCGTGGACAGCACGCCGACGTTGCACGGCGGGCAGGCGAGCTTGCTGGCCAGGATGTGCGCGCCGGATTTGTCGACCCGGGTAACTTGGTAGAACTGCTTGCTGTTCCAGTTGGGGTCGCTGAGCGATCCGATCGGGCCTGTGTTGTAGAGGAAGCTCGCTGGAGTGGTCAGTTCCGTCTCGAAGCGGAACTGGTAGGAGATATCGGCTTTGCCGTCGCCATTGTTGTCAACGTGTATTTCGTAGAGCACGTCGTCGCCGAACTCATAGAAGTTCGGGCCGCCGGCGGGCTCCTGCAGCGGGATGTAGTTGGCGATGAGGGTGACCGTGTTCGGCTGGTCAGGGCTGACAAACGCGTAGACATCGGTACTGTCGGCGACCGGATCCTTCGAGATCTCCGGTGCCTCGCGATGCGAAGACATCAATTACCTCACAAGTTGTACTGAGAATGGCAGGACGCTTGGGCGTTCATCAGCGGCTCGCGCGTACCAGGCGTGCGGCCAGCTCCCGGTCGTGCACGCGGGTTTGGCTTGTGCCGCGGAACAGGTCGATCTCTCCCGACTTGGCATCGCGGACATGTACGACGATCTGGTCCGCGGTGTCCGCGTCCTTCGTCTCGGCCTTCGTGCCGTGCGCGGCGGGCACCGCCGGCCGCGCCGAGGCGGCGAAGGCCGGTACCGTGGTACTGGCGAGGGCGGTGGCGGCGATTCCCGCGACTCCGGCGCCGGCGGCGCCCCGCAGAACCGAACGCCGTGACAGGCGCTGCTGCGCCTCGCGATCAGCACCAGTGCGGCCTGAAGGCGAGCTCATGTCATCTTGGCCACTCATGGGTATCCCTTCCGGGGCTGGCACGATGCCGTTCGCCCCTGCGGTGGACGAGCAGGACGGGAGTGCCCTGCCGTGCTGGACTGTTTGCGCTGCGAATTGGACATGCCTGGACGGCGCAGCAGAGGTCGCAACCGATCCCGCGGACCTCCACACCGAGTCAGGCCGCGATCACCAAAATGAGGCATCCGGGTCAGATCCAGACCAGGACGGCTGTGCCGCTGATGGCCACGCGCTGACTCGGGCTTTCCCCCCACGGCCGTACTTCGGCTCCGGCCATCAGGCGGATGGGTACTTTGCCTGCCGAGACCAAATCGTTACCTTCGGCGCTGAATCCGTACGGGTAACACAGAGGCCTGCAATGGGCAAGATCATCAACTCGACGTTCGTCAGCATCTAGACGAGGAGACGGTCATGGACTACAAGGGTCTCGTCAAGAGCCTCGACTTGCCCACCGGGTACACGCCACCCACCGAGCTGGCCCATGAGGACATCCACGCCAGAGCGATTAGCCGCGCCGACCTGCACGATGACGTGCAAGGAATCAACGCCAGCCTCGAGATCATCCAACGGACTCGTGGTGGCGGCTGGCCTACTGAGCCGGTCAGCGAGGATTTCAATTACGTCGATCTGGTCTGGCACGAACTCGAGTTCCGCGAAGGATACTCATTCACCTATGCCGTGTACGACTCAGACAACCAGTACCTCGGATGCTGCTACCTCTACCCCATGGGAAGGCGCACCCCACTCACCGACACGCTACTGGAGTACGACGTCGATGTGAGCTGGTGGGTCACGCCCGATGCCTATCACCGCGGCTTCTACACGAAACTCTACGTCGCGCTACGGCGCTGGGTCGCAGATGCCTTCCCGTTCAAGAAGGCGTACTACTCCAATACAGAGATCCCAGATGTAAACGACGCCTGACGCGCGGGTCTGGGATTGTGTCACCGCTAGGGGCGTGCGTTGATGAAGCCGCGAGCATGTGCGTCGACGGCGGCGGCGAACTGCCGGAAATTGAGGGCGTCGGCGGGGAAGCTCACGTTGGTGGGGTTGTCTTTGCCGCACCTCCGCCAGGTCCGTGATGCCGTAGGCCTCGATGGCGGCATTGGTCGCCGCGTCAGCGCCATGCCGCGTGTCTGCGCCACGTCCGGGTCTGTGGTGATGTACACGCGGTCCGCGCCCGTGGCAACCCCGATGCCGACCTTCGTGCCCGTCAGGTCGTCTTCCAGCGGGCCGAACCGGGCCTCCAGCCGCTGCAGCAGCCCAAGCTGCCGCGGCTGCAGCGACGGCCACGGCGCGGTCCCGCGGAACCACCGGTCCACCATGGTCGCGGCGAATCCCGGCACAGCGTCCACCCGGCCACGGGCCAGCCTCGCGACCCTGTCGGCCAGGCTCCCGCCGTCGGGCAGCGGCCCGGCCCCAGGGCCCGCGCTCGCGACGGTCACCGTCCGCTGCGGGGCCCGGCGGATCACGATCACCGCTGGGTACGCGGCCACCACATCCTCGAACGCGGGCGCGTCATGCATCTCAATGACCGCCTCCACCCCGAACGCGCTCGTGATCATGCGCCGCAGCTCAGCACCGTAGGCCGACCGCATCCACCGATCCGCGCAGATGAGCCCCAGCACCCCGCCGTCTTTCAGCTGACGCAGCCCGGCCTCGATGAACCCCACGTAAATGTCACACCGGCCGACCATCGCCGGGTACAGGCGCCGGTAGGCCGACAATGCCTGGGCGGGAAGGTCGTCATACCGGATATACGGCGGATTGCCCACGACCAGATCCGCCCGCCGATCCGGCGGGGACGCCAGCAGGTAATCACCGACGCTCACCCAGCCTTCAGCCACTTCCCGGGCCTCCAGCATGCTCGCACCATGCTCGCGGAGTTCCCGCCCCACGAGCTGCGCGGCCCGGGCTGCCGAATCAGCGTCCAGCTCATAGGCGTGAATCGACTCCCGCGCATCTGAAAGCTTCCGCCCATGGACCGTCAGGGACGCCAGCAGCCGCCGGACCATCGGCACCAAGAACGCGCCCTCACCCGCCGACGGCTCCACCGCGTACCGCGCCGCAAGATCCTCATCAGCCCGGTACCCGGCAAGATCCAAGATCAAGTCCGCGACCCACGGCCTGGTGTATACAACACCCCTCGGCTCTTTTGCAGCCACGAGGCGGATACGCGTCCGTTTGCACGGCGCTGGGAAGATATGGTCCAGGCGGCGATGAGGAGAGGTATGCGTTCCAAGGCCGAGCTGATCGCTTACGCGGACCGTTTCGGCGGCGACCTGGCTGGATTGCGCGCTTTGCTCAGCGGGCCGCTCCAGGGATTGTTCGGCGGAGTTCACGTCCTCCCGTTCTACCGCCCCTTCGACGGAGCTGACGCGGGCTCGATCCCCAGGACCACACCGAGGTCGACGCTCGTCTTGGCTCCTGGGATGACCTCTCTGCGCTATCCGCCGAGTACCGGGTCATGGCCGACATGATCGTCAATCACGTCTCTTCGTCCTCGCCGCAGTTTCAAGACTGGCTCGCTAAAGGCCCGGCCTCCCAATTCGCTGGGATGTTCCTCACCTACGGCTCCGCGGGCCAGGCGGGTCAGGACAGCGTCGAGGACATCTCCGCCCACGTTATCGAAATAGACGTCGACGCCGCCGGGCGCGTGCTCCCGCAATGCTGCAGGCAGGTTCTCACTCTTGTAGTCGATCGCGGCGTCGAAGCCGAACTCCTCTAGCAGCGTGCCGCACTTATCCTGGCCGCCCGCGATACCGATGACCCGGCAGCCTTTGAGCTTCGCGATCTGGCCCGCGACGCTACCTAC
>WNFD01000745.1_pt1 | contig 32295 bp, 34 predicted proteins | sample 5400491 | NCBI WGS metagenome assembly WNFD01 (sample SAMN13153343, study PRJNA577476) | soil metagenome | isolation source: 120 cm saprolite under Douglas fir tree site 2 hole 2 replicate 2 | place: USA:California | collected 2015-04-18 | reverse complement strand
TATGGACGGCTCCCTGACTGATCGAACAAGCTCGGGCGATCTCCCGTTGCCCCAGCCTCAGCTCAAAGCGGAGGCGGAGGACTTCCTTGATCTTACGCATGGACATTCTCCTGGTTGGCACGCTGTCGCTCCTCTAAGTTGCTTTCGGAGAACAGCTTGCCTACTGTGATGTCCAGCGTCACCTCGCCCTGTGGAAAACATTCCGGGGCATCGTGATCACCGTTCCGGAGATTATCAGCAACTGATCACCATCATCCCGGAATCACTGATCACCTTCCGTCGGAACACTGATCACGATCATCCAGGAATCGCGATCACGATCGTTCGGGAATCCTTGATCACCATCCCCCGGAATCCGCATCCTACCATGTTTTCAGCAATATGCATGAAAACCGCATCAATATTGGCGATTTCTACGATCTCGCCTATTGCAAATCTTTCAACCCTTCCGCATGAATAACAACAATTTCGCCCCGAAACAGACACCAAAGACACCAAGGCTCGCGAACTAAACAACACCCACGGATAGGGCGCTAATTGGGCTGCCGGAGGTTGTTGGTTCAACTCAGGCCAGCGCAACCAAAGTTTCTTTCCTTTCAACGACTTCTCGATACCCTGCCACCATCCGAATTTGTGCTCCCGCAGCATACGGCCTGGTGTGGCTATCAAAAATCTTGTTGTTGTGTGACGTAGGCAGTTGCGGCGAGCACGCCGAGAGCGATCAGCGTTATGACAGCCAGCTGAGTCCAGGGGAACGGGGTACGCCGCATCGGACGAAATGATTGCAAAAGCGAAGTAGTTTGTACACACAATCGGTTCGACTCCGCTCATGGTACGCAAAGAGAGCGCCGGCTGTGTGTTGACTAGCAGACCGCTCAACAGATGGCACTTGGAGTGCACGAAATCCCTCAGATCATTCTTGGGTTTTTCCCCGATGTCATCCCCGGACCGGGCTGACCGATAGTAAGTCTAGCGTTTCACGCGTGATCGGCAGGAAAAGCGCGTGCAACTCAAATCGTACAGCGAAAGAAGCTCTCCCAATCTGGCACTTCTGGGAACTTCCTTTCATGTAAAACGACCCCTTTCGGTCATGGTTCAACCTATGGAGGTAAACCCTAATGGACGGGCAAGCCATAAAAAAACAGGAAATTGTGCCTATCAAATCGACCTCTGGCGACCCTTATAACAAAACGGTTGAGGAGCCCAAATTAAACCCAAGCGCCAGGCAGGACCGCCGGAAGTTCGAAGTGCGCTGTCATGCAGGAAATGCGGGACATCTTGAAGTTGTCAGCGATGCGGTGTCTGTAAAGATTGGGCAGCAGATTCACAGAGAGGGAAAAGAAGAGTTCTGGGGCTCCTTGCTCGTTGAGTGCAAGGAGCAGGACGACGGGTCGCTACTGGTTGAGGTCGTGGTTTTCCATCCGGCTTGGGACGAGCCACTGAGGATTGCTTCCATTCAATCCAATCCATCTGACAAAAATGCACCGGAGCCAGCTATTCGCTGTGATTTTGAACAAAAGCGATTATGAGCTATGAGGAACAACCTCAAAGCGTCGTAAGACACGGACAGGTACGGTTTAATGCAGTAGCCCATCCAGCTCGCCCCAGATTTTCGGTGGCTCTCGAGGCACAGGCCTGTGATCTTCGTCCTCAGACAAATCGCGGCCCCTGAGTCTTAGAGCGCGCAAGTCTGGTTCCTTGCGAACTTGCAATTTAGACTAGGCAGTGATTGAGAAGCTCATCGCCAGTCAGGAAACAGTCGGCTCTTCTTCTGGTCTTTTGTGCAGCATTATATGTGGTGACCACCTATCAGCAGCATTGAATCGGTGAGCACCGTACGTGGGACTCTTCGGATACTTTCTCGGCCTACCACCGTTAGCGCCGTTCTTGCGAGACGTGGGACTCTCTTTACCGGCTCCAGCTTGTCCACCTTTGCGTCCTATTTTGGCGAGATATTCCGGGACCTCTGCGGGTAGTCTCACAGTTTTATGATTCCTCGACGTGCGGGTTGGCGGTGTACTCCAAGAATCGTTTTGATGGTTTCCTTCGTTTTAGCCGTGCCTTCGTCTCAATCCCAAAAGACTCCTTGCTTTGCCAGACCACGCGCACGATCATGGCATCTTCCGACAGTTCAGCAAAAGACTTACTTGCTAGATGTGCGATGGCCGGACAACCCAGAGACAATCCGAAAGTCGTCCTCTGTCATGTAGCACGTGCGATCAAAAACCTTCATTTCGATATACAGTGGAGAGCGAGTAGTCATCGGCTCACCGTCGAACGCAAGTAGCTCTACACGCTCGCTTTGCAAGCGTGCGAGACAGAATACCCAATTGTTGATTGAGTTTCTAGACGTGAGCTAATTGGGGTACTCTTCTTGGCGATGCATGCGGGCATTCGCTGTCTGCATCCATGCGCTGATTTTGTGCTTGACAATTTAAAAAGATGAGATACGCTACTCATGATTAATGGGAAGTTCACTACTTCCGAAGCTGCCGAGCAGGTTGGGATCAGCCTGGCTACGATCAACAGGTGGATATCGATGGGCAAAATAGAGGCTCCGGAGCCCACTTTGGTCGGGGCCACTGGTTATCGACTGTGGTCTAGGACGGCTATCAAGAACCTGAGGGCCACAAAGAAGAAAATTTATTGGCAAGGTGGCGGTCGCAGGAAAAGCACAAGGTAAGCGAACCAGTGGGACGCGCCGGTGGTAGAACACCGAGCGCGCCCCTAACCACAGTCGCACGTATGAGGTGCAACGATGGCTGCAAGAGACGTTATCCATTTCCCGTTGTGGGAGCAACTCGCCACGCGCCAACCGTTTCCGGCTCGAATCCTTCCTGAGCCGGTTTGGGAACCTCCTCCATAGCTAAATGGGCTCAATTTGCCTCTTTTTCCCCGATTTCCAGTGAATCGTTATCCGTGTGCTACGCAGGCCGCGCACATTCCCGGTGCATGCATTTGGACCGCCAGCAAGCATGCGGCGTAGGCATCCATTCCATACATTGTTCATCCACTTTCGTAAGTGTAAGAAGAAAAAAGCGATGGGCGAATGGAAAGCACCACTCAGTCTGCGGGTCCGGCAAGCTCTACGAGCTGGCCTTGAGCAGTACGCCGCCCAGGAGAAGCGCACACTCGGCAACGTAGGAGAACTGATTCTGGAATGGGGCTTTCAACAACTCCTAGCAGCGGGTTCAACAGAGCGCTTGCTTAAATGCTCGATTCGGCTCGGGGTGCGCAGATCCAAACGAAGCTAATACCTTCCATTCTCGTCCACCATCCCCGCGAGCCTGACAGACAGGAGACAAGGTTGAACGACCTCAGTAACGATCACCGCTTTGAAATCCAATGCGACGCTGGCGATGCCGGCCGTCTTCACGCGCGGACAAACTCAGTTTCTGTACGCGTCGGGCAGCGGATACGAAGAAACAGTGCCCCGGAGATATGGGATTCGGTAATCATTCTTTGTCAGGAGACGGAAGACGGCAAGTTGTCCGCCAAGGTCATCGTCTGCCACCCCGATTGGGAGCAACACTTGCAGATTGCCCACATCCAGTCACGTATAACCGAAGCTAACTCTTCTGTTCCAGCGTTGGAGTTCGATCTAAAGCCGGTGCACATCTGACGTACAACTCTCCAAATCTCAAGGTGCCAAAGTGATCATTGGCGAGCGATTGCGTGCATTGCGCGAATACAAGGCGCTTTCCCAGGTGGACATGGAGAAGCGCACCGGTTTGTTTCGGTACTACATTTCTCGCGTAGAGAATGGGCACACAATCCCGACTCTGGAAACGCTCACGAGATTTGCTCGGGCTCTGGAAGTGCCTGTGTTTCACCTCGTTTATGAAGAAGACGGTCCTTACCAGCAGCCGGTTCTTCCCGGAACCGCAAGCTCTCTAGAGTCTTCAGGAAGTGTGTCGAAAAGAGATCTGCACCTGCTAGAGCAGCTCAACATCTTGTTTGGCCGATTGCGCAGTGGGGATCGGGAACTGCTGTTCGCTTTGGCTCGCAAGATGGCCACTCGGACTCCCTCACCGACAAGGAAGGGGCCAACGACAATGCACAACACAACGCTCGCCTCGAGAACGCCTTTGGACAAGAGCGCTGCAAGTCGCACTTCTAATTGTGCGAGCGCCAACACTAGAAAAAGTAAGTCCCGACCGAGAGCAGGCCGAAGGTAGACTTGGGTTGATTGGTCCTCTGCTTGTTGCAGCAAGCGAGCCCCAGACTCTCTTGATGCACTAACCCCTAAGAACAAAACGAAAATACATGACCCACGTGAGATCAAGCTGGATACACATTTGCTCTGATTCCGCGCTCTGATTGTCATAGCAAGCATATTCCATCCGAAATAATCATTCGTGCGTTCTTTTGTGCTTCCATACCCCGGACTGGGTCTCACGACCCAGATTTGAGCCTTAGGAGGGCACAATGTATTCACGGAAACTCGGCAGTTTGAGTCCAGTAGTTCTCACTGTAATCCTTGGATTGTCGCTGACACAGTCTCCGACAAACCAACCTCAACATGATCGGCAACTTGTAGGCAGTCCTTCCCACCTGCAAGTTGCTGACGGAGGAGCTCCGGTTCCTCCCGTTCCACTCATTAAACAACCCAAGACGTTTGTCGCTGACGGCGGGGCGCCGGTTCCACCGGTTCCAAAACCGCCGATTCCAGTACCGCCGGCTTTCCTCAACTCGGATTACACGATGCTTGCCGACGGGGGTGCACCAGTACCACCAGTTCCACACAAACCATTCCTCAAGACGTTGGTCGCTGACGGCGGGGCGCCAGTTCCCCCCGTTCCACCGATTCCACCTTCTAAGTTAATGGCTGACGGAGGAGCGCCTGTACCTCCGGTTCCGACGCCACCCATGACCGCGTTCGTCGGCGTCTAAATAAACGGTATAGCAAGCAAGAGGAAGGTGCTTCGCACCTTCCTCTTCTTGCCGTGCTACTATGCGCCCTAGCTAACCATCCGGGTGGCCATGGGTACAAACCTCATTTGGTGGAGCGCTATTGCGCTTGAGACTGCTGTCCTTTGCCGCGGCGCGAAGGCAGCGCTTTTGAGAAAATACCCGCTCTTCTATGCCTACGTCGCGAGTGTTCTTTGATCGAGCTTCTTCGATTCTCCTGTTATGAATTCACTTCAAATTTCTATCAAGCTTTCTACTGGCATACCGAGCTCGTTACGATCGTGACGAGCTACGCCATAGTCTTTGAAATTTTCAGAGGGTCCCTCAGACACAACCCAGCGGTCGCACGCCTAGCCCAAACTTTACTGCTAGTCGTGTTCGTTCTCACTGGTACTTATGTGGCCTCGGACCTCCTCCACGGTGGATTTGTCTCCCTGCCTCGTGTCACTGCTGAGCTGGGTCGAGACCTCCGGTACGTGGAAGGGGCAGTCTTATTGGTGATGCTGTGGCTGTTTGGACGTTACCGAATTTCTTTCGGGCGCAATCTACTGGGTTTGATTATCGGCTATTCGTTATTGGTTGGACTCGATGTGGTCGATTTGGCTTTCTTATTTTTCCCTGGCAACGAGTTTTCGATTGGACTGAGAAAATTACTTCCAATAACTTACCTCGTTACGCTTGCTATTTGGTGCGCAGCCCTTTGGTCCTCGCAACCGGAACCCTTGCGGCTGGCGGAGAGTGCAATAGAGCGAGATTATGAGCTTCTTGCGGCGAAGACGAGAGCTGCTATCGCTCAAATGTCGACCCGCATCGCGAAGGCTCTGCGCCCATGAGCAGCCTAATTCCAATCCTAGTTCTCGGAATACTGATCTTGGTCTTGACTGGTCGCCTGGTCTTACAGTGGGGCAGAAAAAACCCCGCGCCAACCGTGACGATTGAAGACTACGCACAGGCACGCGCTGCGCTTGATTCCGTATTTGTGGAGACGGCTGCGATAAAGAGAATTTTTGCCGATGAGGATAAGGAATTCGTGTCGCACACAGGCACGCCGGACGTCCAGCGCTTCTTTCTGAAGGAGCGGAAGGGGCTTGCAATACAATGGGTCCGTATGACTCAGAAGCAGGTCGCACATCTTATGCATCTTCACCTCAAATTGGCCAGCTGCACTTATGAGCCAAATCCAAGATCCGAGGTCAGGCTCACGGTCAACTACCTGTGCTTCATCCTTGCTTCAAACGGCTTATTGATTTTGCTCTGGTTATTTGGGCCTTTTGAGGCGGTCAGGATTGTCGCTTACACGGTGCGCGTGGCGGAGTATTTCTGCTCAGTGTTCAGTCTTCGACTTGAAAAGATCGACCCCGTGAAGCTCAGTTCGGCACGCGACCCTCGCTCGGTTTAGCACTCTCAGTCTTTCGACGCACTACACTCGTCTGTCAGGTGCTTGCCCCTAGCCCTAGGAGACTGCTTGGTGTACCAAGCAAGACGCGCCGTCACGGCGCGTCTGATGCTAAATATTGTAAACATCGATGCTGGCGGGCATGACCCGCACACTCTTAAGTACTATCGACAGTGTATAAACGGGCAACTACAATCCGCGAGGTAATTGGGCGCAGATTACGATCGCCTACTGGTCAAGCGTGTGGAGGCATGTCGCGGACACATCGGGAGCATTTCTTTCTCTCGGCTTTGCCAGCATGCGGACGGCCCTTGGCGGTCTCTACCTCATAGTTGCACAAAAGGAGTATCAATCGCACCTTGCGCTTCAATGAAACGACTTTGGCTGGAGGCGCACTATTCTTGGGTAGGTTTGCCCAATTTGAGTCAAGCAACGGCGATGAGCTAGCAGAACCCTATGGACCCTGGAGCACGCCTCAAGGAGGTTCGTACAAGACTTGGGATCAGCACGCGCGAAGTTGCGGTCTTCAGCAAAACCATCGCCGATGCCGAAGGGAACGACGAATTTCTGATCTCCAGTCCATGGTTGACGCAGATCGAAAACGAAAAAGAGGCGCTCCCCAGCATTTACAAATTGTTTACGCTTGCGGGTATCTATGGTTTGAGTTATGCCGAAGTTCTCAAACTCTACGGCGTGGACACAAAGAAGGTAAAGAAATATCACGCTGAACTGCCGATTGCGAAAACCCACCTGGCACAATACGATTCGGCGGAAGAAGCACCCGCGTTACTTGAGATTCCCGTCCGTTTTGACGCAGGCCTGAATCTCAGTCAGACGAATTTGCTTTCACGCATGATCGAATCGTGGGGCAAAGTCCCCCTCGAATTTGTTCAGCACTTCGACTTGCGCCATCGGCTGTACGGTTTCATTGGCCTTAAGGACTACACACTCTACCCGCTGATCAGGCCTGGGTCCTTCCTCGAGATCGATCCCGATGTGAAGAAGCCACGGCACGGAGCGGCCCGATCTGAATTCGACCGCCCTATCTATTTTGTTGACCTTCGGAACGAGTACGCCTGTGCATGGTGTGAACTCGTTGAGGATAAGTTGGTTCTCCTCGCCCATCCTCTCTCCCCGGTCAAGACCCGTATTTTTCTATTCCAGAAAGAGGCGGAGATTATCGGCCAGGTGACAGGCGTGGCAATGCGGATTGTGCTTTCACTAGCTGAACCGGGCGACGAGATTTCAAAAGGGCCATCGCAATCTTAACATTTGACATAAACAGCGCAGAGGTCAGCCGATCACAGCGACAGGGCACCGTCAGGCGGTACACCTCAAGGGTCTCCCAGGAATCCACAGTCTTTTGCAGATCATGAGGAGCTGACCGCATGAACCGCTCGACCTGGGGAACAAACAATTTCAGTGGGCAAGTCGCGAGGTGGTAGAAAAGTTCTTTGTGGCACGCAGCAAGCGCTTCACCTGCGGCGAATTCAGAAAAGGAACGTGCAAGTCCGTGATGATGGTATTCTCCTGTGCTGTAATCCCTCACGGAAGCTAAGTAAAGAAGCCGGCCAAAGTCATACCCTATCGGCCCCAAGGTGCGGATTCTCAGGTCCTCCTTTGCAGCCTCTACATCCATTCGTATCACTTGGCCGGGCATGAGTTTGGATAATACTGAATAAATGCGCCGAAGAGGGCGAAAAAATGCTTCCGCCTTGCGGCCCATCGAAGAGCAACGTTCCGGGCTCGGAGTTAGCTGTGATCTGAAGATGAGGCGCCGCTTGCTATAGCAATCAGATGGTTGAATTGCCTAAACCGTGCAGTGGTCGTGCCAATACGTTTACTCACCTTTAACTTACACGCTGATTTGTAAAAGTGCGGAGCCCGCAAGAGTCGAAGAGCGCCTCCGCAAAACTCTGCTTGACACCAATGCTTCCAGGTTGCTAAATGGCTGGCAAATGAATCTGTTAGCCCCGGCAGATTCCTGCTTGTGACAATAATGAGCTACCTCTTGAAGCTCGGCTTTCGAGAATGCTGAATTATTCTACTTCTTCATCTGCTATACGTTGGGAAGTGGATCTCTCCACGTGCTTGCTATGCCAAGCGATGCCCCCCGGCGTCGTTGGTCGAGTCGTCAGCTCCGGCGTTGCTCCTCCGCAGTACTTCGAGCCGGTCTCTCGCGAAATCCCAGAATTGGTATGCGGCGAGAAAGATGAACTAGCTCGGTGTCCAGCGTTTTTTTTGGCAGGAGCCCATCGATGAGCGACGCCATCAATCCTAATGGCGCTCGCCTTCTCGAATGGATTGAACTCCAACAGGCCTCCGACAACGATCTCTTACATCAGCTGACTCTTGGAAACGATGACGCGTTCGCAGTTATTGTTGATCGGTATCAGCGGCTCATCTACAGCGTGGCCTATAAGCTTGTGAAGGACGAAGGGGAAGCCGAGGATGTCGTCCAGATCGTCTTCTTAGATGTTTTTAGGAAGAAGGGATTATTCGACCCTTCCAAAGGCACACTCAAGATATGGCTACTCCAATATGCATACACCCGGAGTATTAACAGGCGCTGCCATCTTCAACATCGGCATTTTTATTCAAAGCTGAACCTGGACGAGATCATGCCGCTGACGTTTTCAACTGAGAGGGCAGCTGACAGATGGCTTACGGCAACGGAAGCAGCTAGGTATTTGGCACAGGCTTTTGCCCTGCTCAACCCGAAACAGCGAAAAGCGATTGAGCTTATTTCTATTGAAGGAATGACTTTTGTGGAGGCCGCGGAGACCTCCCGGGAATCACTGCCAGCGACACGCCATAATTACTATCGCGGGATGGCAAAACTGCGGGATATTCTGTTGCCTCAACCCCAACCGCAGGAGTTGGGGGTAAGAGTTCCCGCCACGGCGCGCATGGATCTGGGGGTGGCCAATCCTTAGCCATGAAAAACTAGAGGAACTCTGCTTCCTAGCCGCAGCCGGCGAAATCCAAGAGGAGGAATGGGAAGTAGTGAAGGCACACTTGGAAGAGTGTCCCTCGTGCCGCAGTTTCTTTTCTGACCTTGGAGCGATTCATTCCGCCTGTTTCACCCAAGCGCCCGGCTTTGAAGTCGAACGGGCGCAAAACGCGGAAGACCGACTACGAAATTCGATCTTTCGTGCCGCGAGCAGGGAAGGCGCTCAGTTCTCTTGCCATGTGAGGCCGCAGAATAATTATGTGATGACCGGACCTAAACCTTTCGGGTCTTTCCGCACAACCAGAATGTGGGGAATGGGGGCGGGCTTCCTTGTGATCAGTGGTTGTCTAGTTGTTGGTCTTGTTTTGAGGCAATCAAAAATAACTCATGGTCCGATATCATCAGCGGTGCCTCGCGCTGTCATTCCGCCCGCTACCACAGAATCGAATAGTCTGGTAACGGATCAACTTCGCCGCCACGAAGAAATCCTGGAGCAAGAAGTAGCCGCCCTAAAGGCCGAACGCTCGCGGATTGAACACGACCTTCAACTCAGAGACGATGACAACAAACAACTGCAGAATGCGACAACTGGAATGAAGGAAGAAATGGTCACGTTGACGACTGAGCTCCAAGCCACACGCGCCACGCAAGCCAAAGCGGAGGAAGCTGTCCAACAATTGAAGTCTGAGCGAGAGAGCGACCAGTCCGCAATTCAGGTCCAAAATCGGGAGATCCGTTCCCTGAATGAAAGGCTTCAAGAACAGTCGTCACTAAAGGAACGCGACCAAGATGTCTTGGCAGCAGAAACAAAATTGCGAGAGCTTGTGGGCGCACGCAATCTTCATATCGTTGATGTTTACGATACGGATGCTAATGGGAAGACAAAAAAAGCGGTTGGCCGCGTGTTCTATACGCAGGGGCAGTCTCTCGTGTTCTACGCCTACGATCTCTCCACAGTTAGGTCCGACGCTGGCAAGTACGCCTATTACGTATGGGGCCGTAGAGAGGGCAATGAAGAAAGCGTTCGCAACTTAGGCATGCTCGATCCAGATGACGTTTCACAGAAGCGCTGGATGCTGAAGGTGAATGACGCGAAGGCCTTATCGAACATCGATCGCGTGTTTGTTACTCTCGAACAGAACGGTAAGCTAGACCTACGTCCGCACGGAAAAAAGATACTCAGCGCCTATCTAGGTAGCCCGGCGAATCATCCGTAGTATCCATAAATCTGGGGTACGGCGGCGCCGACCCGATCTTGTTTCTAATCCGCGTCAACAGTATATCCACCGTCTTTTGACAGTGGCATGGGAACGATTTGCCTTCCTCTTGTGAACACTGTGATATGGAGGATGCGGACGATGGACCATGCGTGTCAACTGTACGGGAAAAACTCACGCTTAGAAGTTAAGCGATTTTCTAGGAGGTTTCTTCTCGCCGTTTTCGCCTCTGTCATTTTTTCCGCCGTCTGCTACTGCCAAGTTGAGACTGCCAGTATTTCGGGCGTCATCACGGACCAATCTGGGGGGATCGTAGTTGGCGCCGAGGTGCGAGTGACGAACGTGGACACGAATTCGACCTCCACGACTACTTCTAACCAATCCGGCCTTTACTTGGTCATAGGCCTCAAGCCGGGCCGATATCGAATTAAAGTAGAGAAACAAGGGTTCAAAGGAATCGACCTTACTGACTTAGTCCTGAACGTACAAGCTTCAATCAACCGTAACTTCACGCTTCAGCTGGGGTCCGTGTCTGAGAGTATTTCAGTTGAAGGCGGCGCGCCGCTGATCAATACCCAGGACGCGTCAGTGAGCACCGTGGTTGACCGCAAGTTCGTCGAAAATATGCCGCTCAACGGAAGGAGTTTCCAAGCGTTGATTGCGTTGACGCCGGGCGTCGTTCTGACAAGAGCAACGAGTGCCGACCCAGGGCAATTTAGTGTGAACGGGCAGCGGGCCGACGCGAACTATTTCGCTGTGGACGGAGTGAGCGCTAACATCGGCATTGGGAGAAACGCCTTAGGACAGTCCGCTGCCGGGGCTTTGCCCGGCTTTAGCGCTCAGGGCGGGACAAATACTTTAGTTTCGATAGATGCGATGCAGGAGTTTCGCATACAGACTTCTACGTTTGCGCCCGAATTCGGCCGCAGCCCCGGCGGGCAGATCTCGATTGTCACGCGCTCGGGAACTAACGATTTTCATGGCACACTTTTCGACTATTTTCGGAATGACGTATTGGATGCAAACAACTGGTTCAACACTTCCGTTACACCAGCGCTGCCCAAGGCGGCAGAGCGTCAGAACGACTTCGGTGGTGTGGTCGGCGGACCCATCATCAAAGACAAAGCGTTTTTCTTCTTCTCGTATGAGGGACTGCGCTTGCGCCAGCCGAAAACCGCGCAAACAATGGTCCCCTCGAATAGTCTTCGGCAGAATGCCCCGTCGACAATGCAGCCGTTCCTGAATGCCCTTCCTGCGCCGAATGGCCCCGAATTCCTGGACGCGAGTGGTAATCCAACAGGCTTTAGCCCATTCAACTCCAGCTATTCAGACCCATCCATGCTTGATGCATATAGCATTCGCATGGATCACATGATCAATTCGAAGCTGAGCCTCTTCGGACGTTACAATTATGCTCCCTCGGAAAGTTCTAATCGGCAGCAAGGCGCATTGAGCAACCTAACTGTCGCTCATGTGGATACGCAAACGCTGACCGTCGGGCTAACCGCAAGTTTTTCCACGAATATCAGCGACGAGCTGCGATCAAATTACAGCAATGTGAGAACCAGCGCAGTGGGGCAGTTGGACACATTTGGCGGCGCAAGTCCGCCAGCCGATTCCATTCTCTTTCCGGCCGGCTTCTCCTCAAGAAACGGCCTTTTTTTGTTCCTGATCGGTGGCGGTAGGGGTCAACCCGTTTATTCGGTGGGTAATGGGGGAGCTGGCGAGCAGCGCCAACTCAATTTGGTTGACAATTTATCTGTCACCAAGAGTAAGCACCAATTGAAGTTTGGCGTGGACTACCGGTGGCTTGCCCCCTTTAACAGCCCGAACCCATATTTTCAGCAAGCGCTTTTTTTCGCAACTTCTAGCGTGCGTTCCGGAAACGTCGATTTTGCCGTAGTTAATGCGAACGGGGGCGATGCACTCCTAGACCGAAATTTCTCCCTGTACGGACAGGATAGTTGGAGAATCAAACCCAGATTGACTCTGACGTACGGGCTACGCTGGGAGGTGAACCCACCTCTGAAGGGTAAGAATTCAAATAATGACCCCTTTACGGTCCAAGGCTTGAACAATCCGGCGACCATGACTCTGGCTCCGCGGGGAACGCCACTTTACGACACGAGCTACGGAAATCTGGCCCCGCGACTCGGTGTTGCCTACCAGATCGCGCCAAGACAGAATTGGATGACAGTGCTCCGGGGTGGATTCGGGATATTTTACGACCTCGGGTCGGGTAGTCTTGGCAACGTGACGAGTGGGTTTCCTTACACCGCACAGGGCCCGTCTCTGTTTGGCGTTCCGTTCCCGCTTACATCACAGCAGGCGGCCCCGCCGGCGTTGAGCCTGAATCCACCAGTAAGGACGTTACTCGTTACCGATCCTAATCTCAAACTCCCGCGGACGTACCAGTGGAACTTCGCGCTGGAGCAGGCGCTGGGTTCTAAGCAAACATTGTCTGCCTCATACGTCGGCGCGAGTGGCCAGGATTTGCTTCGACCACGGTTACTGGTTCGCCCGAATGCGATTTTCAACAACGTAACCGTCACCACTAACGGGGGTGGTTCGAACTATCAATCTCTCCAACTCCAGTTCCAAAGAAGAGTCTCCAAGGGGCTCCAGGCGCTAGCTTCTTATACCTTCGCACACTCCATTGACGACGCATCGCGTGATTCCGGTTTTTTCTCTGTTCCGGGCGTGAGCAGTGAGAGAGGAAATTCAGATTTCGACGTGCGCCACAGCTTCACGAGTGCCGTGACTTACGATGTTCCTGCGCCAGGACCTGGAAAGCCCGTTCGTATCATTCTCGGCGACTGGTCGCTTGACGGTTATGTAACCGCTCGATCCGCGCTGCCGGTAGATCTCGTAGGACGAAACAACATCGTCGTGGCCGGTACACAGCTGAGTCCCCGTCCCAACGTTGTGGCAGGCCAGCCCTTCTACCTTTACGGATCACAATATCCAGGCGGCAAGGCCTTTAACCCCGCTGCCTTCACCGCTCCTCCCTTCGGGGTCCAGGGTAATCTGGGGCGCAACGTGCTCCGGGGATTTGGTGCTTGGCAGGCGGATTTTGCTTTGCGCCGACAATTCCATCTCACCGAACGCTCACGCCTCCAGTTCCGCGCAGAGTTCTTCAACATCTTCAATCACCCCAACTTTGGAAACCCCGTGAACACGTTCGTTGGCCGACCGCTTTTCGGTCAAGCAACCCAAATGTTAGCCGACAGTCTTTCGGTTGGTGCCGGATTCAATCCGCTCTACCAGATCGGCGGGCCGCGGTCGATTCAGCTCGCAATGAGACTGGGTTTCTGAGTACGCGGTTGTTTCCATGGCCGATGGACTTAAGGTCAGCGAAGATCCTGAAAGATAATCCTATCTGGAGAGGACAGAAATGAAGCTTTTCGCGTTCGAGTATTGGGTAGCCGCTTTGCTTTTCGTTCTTGGCGGTGCGGCTGTATTGAAGGCAGGAGGCAGTGACGGAGCGCTGACGCTAAACCACAGCCGAACGTCAACAAAATCAGCGGAACAGCGAACTGCGCGCGTGATCCCGCGTATCCCTGTCGAGAAATACAAGCTATCCAATGGCCTTGAAGTGCTCTTATCGGAAGAGCATCACTCACCGACGGTTGCGGTCAATCTGTCCTACCGCGTCGGCCCTGTCAACGAACAGCGAGAGTGCACCGGGTTCGCGCATCTGTTCGAGCACATGATGTTCCAGGGCTCGAGGCACGTGGGTGCCAATCAGCATTTCCGTTATCTCGAGGCTGCCGGAGGCAGCGAGATTAGTGCCTTCACTGGCTTTGAGCGGACTGTCTACTATGAGACAGTTCCCTCGAACCAACTAGAGCTGGCGCTCTGGCTGGAATCCGACCGCATGGGGTACCTGCCGGACAGGTTGGATCAGAACGAACTGATCACGCAGCAGGCCGTAGTGCGCAACGAGCGCCGGCAGAGCTACGAGAACAAGCCCTACGGCCTGTCCGAGACGACGGTCTATCACCTACTTTTTCCGGAAAGCCATCCGTACTTCGGCGCTGTCATTGGCTCGCATGCCGATATTCAAAGGGCAAAACTCGAGGACATAAGGAAGTTCTTTGAGATGTACTACGCTCCCAATAGGGCAAGTTTGGTTATAGTCGGTGACTTCCAGACTGCCAGAGTGAAGCAACTCGTTCAGAAGTATTTTGGTCCCCTAAGGCGAGGATCCGATCTACCAAAGATTGACGTCCGGACACCACCGATTACGTCGGAGCGGCGCACAGTAGTGAAAGAGCATATCCAGTTGCCCCGCGTATACATGACGTGGATCACGCCGCCCATATTTGAGCCGGGCGATGCGGAAGCTGATATTGCGTCGGTTATTTTGCTTGGCTCCAAGTACGGTGGATTTGCTTCCAGCCGCCTAAACAAGAAGCTCGTCCAAGAGAAGAAGATCGCGCAGACGGGCTGGGCGACCTACAGCCAACTGGGCCTCGGATCGGTGTTCCAGATCACTGCCACGGCACTCCCGGGCCACACGGCTGAGGAGATCGAAAAGGGGATGAGCGAGGAGCTGGAGAGGTTCCGCCGCGATGGGCCTGAAGAAAAAGAGCTCGAACGGGCCCGCAACATTATTGAGACGCAAGTTAACGCAGCGCGGCAGTCGGCGAGCTTCCGCGCTCTGGAGCTGAACACGTACAACCACTATCGGCGATCGCCCGACTACCTTGCGGAGGGCCTGCTGCGCTATCGCCGTGCAACGACGGCTTCGGTTCGCGAATTTGCGCAGCACTACCTTGGACCAGAGTCGCGCGTCGTTGTTCTGAGCGTGCCAGGTGAACCGGACTTCGGCCCTGAGGTTCCTACCCCACCAAAGGGGGACACTAACGCTGCGGGCGTTGGAGCGGAGTCGATCAATTCGGATCAGCTGTGGCGCGCGCAGCCTCCCAAGCCCGGTCCGCCGGCCCGGTTCACTTTGCCCGTGCCAAGGTCCTTCGCACTTGCCAATGGCTTCACGGTCATTTACGACGAACGTCCCGGACTGCCGATTGCCGCCGCCTTGGTCGTGCGAAGCGGAGACGAGTCAAATCCGCCCGGGAAACCCGGCCTGGCATTTCTTACCGCCAACATGCTCGACCAGGGTACGAGGACCCGTAGCGCATTTCAGATTGCAGATGACATAGCGCAGCTAGGCGCAACTGCGTATCCTTTCGCCTCGATCGATACCTCATACGTTCACCTAACTCCTTTGTTGAAAAAAAACTTTGCCGCAGCTCTGAGCATAGTCGCCGATATGGTTCTGCATCCGAGCTTTCCCGCAGAAGAACTCGAGCAGAAACGAGCCATTTGGCTCGGTCAGATTCTGCGGCAGCGCGCAGACCCGCGTTTTCTGACCGCCAACGTTTTGTCGCTGGTACTTTACGGAGAGAATCATCCTTACGGTCTCCCAGAAATTGGCACAGAACCAGCGCTCCGAGAGTTTACCCAGGATGATCTGCGTGCTTTCTGGACGCACAACTTCCACCCGGGCAACGCCGCGTTGATTGTGTCCGGAGGAATCACTGAAGCCGAGCTGCGTGCCCTGGCGAAAGAAAAATTCGGTACTTGGCAACAATCGAGCGCTCCTGCGACGCCCTCTCTCCTTACGACCCCAACCACAGCTTGCCGTGTGGTGATCGTCGACAGGCCGGGCGCGCCACAGACCTCATTGCTGATAGGGACATTGGGGCCGCCCCGCTCGACACCGGATTATCCTGCCCTGGAAGTGATGAATGCCGAACTTGGCGGACTCTTTTCAAGCCGAATCGGCCTGAACCTTCGGGAAGAACATGGCTATACCTATGGCGTGAGATCGGGATTCGCCTACTTCCATGGAGGTGGGCGCTTTTCGGCGGCGACCGAGGTACGAACCGAGGTAACTGCACCGGCGGTCTTGGAAGTATTCAATGAGTTGCGCCGAATACGCAACACCTCGATGACCAGCGAAGAATTGCACCTTGCAAGGGGATCCAAAGTGTCTTCCCTGCCAGCAGAATTCGAGTCCACGCAGGGGGCGGTGAGTAAGTTTGTTGATCTCTACCTGTATGATCTCGGCTTGGATTACTACGCCAAGTTGCCTGCGCGTTTGAATGTTGTCAGCGCAGACGAAGCGCAGCGCGTCGCACAGAAATACCTGGTGCCAGAGGAGATGATTGTTGTTGCGGTCGGCGATCGCGCGAAGATTGAACCGGAGATGCGCAAGCTGAATCTCGGGCCCGTAGAAATCCGCGACGTTACCGGCAAAGTGCAGCAGTGACGCCAAGCATGTTGGGTAAGACGACTCATCAACTGGTTTTATAGCCGTCTGAAAGCTATTCCGAAATGAGACGCGGAGCGCTCACATTTGAAATCCGAATCCCCCCCGTTTGAAATTCGTGGAAAACTGCCGTGCCGTCTCGCTTAGTTCGAATATAGCCAAGGGTTTATTATTCGTCGACTCCGTATGCGGGCATTAGGAGTACGTTCATGTAATTCTGCATCGGAAGATCCGCCATGTCCAAGAAAAGCGTTGCGACCTTTGTGAAGACGGTGTTTTGGACTGTTGCGACGGTCGACCCGATCAATTGCACTTCCGGCTTACAATACTTCATATCCTTCACCTCCTGATGTTAGTCGAACATTTATCCGTTAAGAAGACTTCTGTGGGTGACCCCTTGAGCGTCCTTGTCCGGGACCAGAGATTATGAAGCACTGAGCGCTCCGCATCCCCCAGCGTGCTTTCTAGTGAACTACTCGTCTGCTTCATACGCAGGCGGCGTTACGTCATTAATATAGTTGACGACCGGCAGGTCCGATGTATCAACAAATATACCCTTCTTGGTCTGAGACGTGTTTTGAACCGCAGCCAAGGCAGGGCCGATCAACCGCACTTCCGGTCTTAGATAGGTCATGATTTTCACCTCCTTCCGCCCTTGAGTTCTTCTCATGCGAAGAAAGGCAAACCCAACTCTTGCTTGCCCCTTTGCGTGGGACCAACGACAATGGATGCCGGAGCCCGGCTCAGCGTCCCGAGTGCTCCGGCGGGGTAACTAGTCGTCTGTTTCATACGCGGGCATTGGGAATGAGTTAATTTGGTTCTGCTGCGGCAGGTCCACAGTATCCAAATACCTCATTTCGGTCTTGGTTTGCGCGGTGTTTTGGACTGCTGCAATCGAAGACCCAACTAACAGCGCTTCCGGCTTGGCATATTTCATGTTTTTCACCTCCTTCCTAGTAATCTCAGTGTTTCTGGGTTTGTGCGGCGACTGGTGTTTGCCTGCGCACTCGTCACCGGTTCCAAAGGAAGGGCCGGAGCGCTCAGCCTCCCGAGTGCTCCGGCGGACCAACTACTCATCTGCTTCATATGCGGGCGTCGGTTGTGAGTTAATGAAGTTCTGCTGCGGCAGGTCCACGGAATCCAGATACTGCGTTCCGTTCTTGGTTTGCGAAGTGTTTTGCACTGCTGCAAGCGAGGACCCAATTAACAGCACTTCCGGTTTAGAATATTTCATGGTTTTCACCTCCTTCCTCTAATGGACTTTTCTCAGCTGAGAAGGTCTGCGCGCGTAACGTTCGCTTGCGCCTTTGTTTGAGACCCTGGAGAGGGACTTGGCGCAGCTATACAGCCAGAGCCTGCAATGCGGAGAACGCTCCATCTTTGGACAGTCCTCAGCCACAACTCCAGCCCGAGAGGCCGCATAAGAAGGGTCACGGAAACCTCCCGTCCAGATCGGGCACTTTGCAATGCTTCCAGGAGTTTCTTTGAATCGACTATGCCCAAAGTGCCAAGAATCATTTGCTGGGGAATTTGGCTCAAGCTAGACCAGTCCTCCGCGATCCGAGTCACTGGTTTTCTCGCAACGAAGGCTTTTCGTTTCCTGTTCAGAATCTCCTCGGGAACCGTGCCGGCCAGCGCGCGGCGCATCAGGGATCGGCGCTGCCCCGGCCGGATGAGTTGCTCCCGAGGGACGGCACATAGGAATTCCAACAAGTTCCGGTCGAGATAGGGATATCGCTTCTCGGGGGATCCAAATCTGTCTAGGTTCTTGGAGCCCAACTGGTTGCGCATGGCGTTCAGTGTGCTGAGGTTCGCCTGGAAGCTCGGAAGCGGCCCAAACACGGAGAATCGTGGTTCCAGTGTAGTCAAGGATGACCGATAACGCCCAACAAAGTGGGGATGCAACCATGGCGCCTTCCGCACCTGCTCGGGGGCTCTACAAAGGTCGACCGGAAGAAAACCTCCGATAGTTTCGAAAAATAGATGCACCCAAGGTTTCCTCTTTACGAGGCTCCATTTTTTTAGCTGGTGAGCTAGCTGTCTTAGCTCGAAGCTGACGAGCAGGTCGGCAAGTTCGGGAATCGGGTTCGGCACACCCCCCAGGGCCTCATCTCCTCCGATCCCAGAAAGGAGAACGCGATATCCCTGAGATCTCTGGTAATCAAAGTACTTTTGGGCGGTTTCGGATGGGATTGCGCCGGAGCCTGGTGTAGCGGGAAAGTATCTAGTCTCAATGGAGAAGTTGGTCTGTTCATGGGGGCTGACATCGACGTGATAGCCAACGCGACCCCGTTTCTCCTCGACTTTGGCGAAGTAAGGGCGCTCGTTCCAATTGGGCTCGGAATCGTCATAATAGGAGACGGTGTCTAATCTGGGCAAGTTTGTTTTTCCATGACCGATCAGTTCATCGGCCATGCAAACAATTGAACAAGAATCCATCCCGCCGCTTAGTTCGGCGAGGATGGGGCTGTCCGAACGAAGCCTGTGCCGGACGGCTTCGGTGAAGACGGCGCGAAAGTGCTCTTCGTATTCGGCATCGGTGCGGTACCGGATCCTCTTGTTGGGATCGAAATCCCAATACTTGCTGACGGTGTGGTTTCCGGGTCGTAGGAGCACTGAATACGATGGCGGGACAGAGTGGATCTCCGCGTACGGCGTCACATGAGCGGCGGGAAAGAACGAGAGCCAGCCGGCGATGTATTCTTCGCAGAGTGTAAAGGTTTTTCCTGCAAATAGTACCAGTGGATCGAGGATGGTGCTCCATGTGACGTGGTTGTTGTCGAGCGAGTAGTAGAGATGCCGTGTCCCGATGGGGTCTTTCGCGAGGATCAGGGAGCGCATGCGTGGATCCCAGATCGACAAGGTCCAGTCACCAATCAGCATGCCAAAGCAATCGCTACGCCAATATTCATAGGCCGCCGCGACGATCTCGACGTCCGTCGAGCCATTTGTCAGAACTTCGCACATTCGTCGGATCAAATCCATACGATTGTCCAAGCGGCCGTCCCAGGTGAGGATGGTGCCGGATGAGGTGATGTGAGGCTGCGTTTCACGGCGGGATTCCTTGGTGGTGTGAAAGGCGCCGTAGAGGATCGTGATGTTTCCCTTCGAATAGAAGCCGTCATCGTCCGAGCCATAAGGAGCCAGAAGCGGCTTGACCTTCTCGAGATAGTCGGGGTCCACTGGCTCGCCATCAAAATTCCATCTTCCAAACTGAACGCTCACGGTTGATCACCTTTCGCAATGGAGATGTTCAGCATCGATCAAGAACGGCGTACATTTCCGGAGTGTAAGGTTTGTCGTTGACCACACGGCCGTCGACTTCGACCCATGCGTGGGCTTTGAACGGCATCTGTTGCGCGCCGATGACCATTTGCCCCGGTACACCGTACTTCTTCAGGAGGCAGGCTGTAGCCGCCGATCGTTGCAGGCAAAGCACCTCTTTCCAGTACCAGATACACGCCATGTCGACCGCCGAGCAGATGCGTTCTACTGCATCGGGAGCGGGCGCCGGCTTTCCCACGCGATATTTGCGAACTTTTTCGTAGAGTGCTGCGAAGTTGCCTCGCGCCAAGTAGAGGTCGAAATGAATCAGTTTCAAGTATGCTTTCAAGACGAGGAACGACATACGGGGATCTCTCCTTTCACACCGGCAGTTGCAATTGGTCACAGAGAAAGGCCATGCGATCAGAGAGAGCCTCAATGCGCACAGTCAAGGGTAATACAGGGGAATGCCCGCGGAATTCGCTATAGTCTAATAGGATGGGATACGGTGAACTGTTAGCGGACTGCAATCTAGCAGTCATCTTTCTTGCATGCATTGGATTGCAATTCGCATCCGAATCACCTGAAACAATCATCGTCGCTGGATACGGTGCGCCGGGCCGAATGTGGTGATACGGAGAGTACTTTGAGAGAACATCGAAATCGTCTGGATTATCTGCCGTACCGAATTCTTCTTGCCACAGACTTGCTGTGTCAAAGAGGTGATAGCGAAGCATGTCTAGGATCGGAACCATGCAAACGACGGCGCGGAACAGGTCCGGCCGCTGCGTGAGCGCCGCGCCCACGAGCAGCCCCGAATTGGACCCGCCAAATATGGCCAGTTTTCCGGGAGCGGTTCGCCCTGTCCTGAGAAGCCATTCAGCCGCGCACAGGAAGTCGTCGTAGGCCGTCTGGCGGTTGCGCCGCTTCGCGGCTTTGTGCCACTCGACACCGAATTCCGACCCGCCACGAATATTGGGCAAGGCAAACAAGCATCCTCGTTCCATGAGAAACGCAGCGAAGGTGCTGAACTGCGGCGTCATGGACACACCATAACCGCCGTAAGACGTCATAATCGTTGGATTACTGCTACTCTTGAGTATGTCCCGGCGGCCCACTAGATACATCGGAATTCTTGTGCCGTCCTTCGACAGGAACAAAATCTGTGAAAAGCTGTAGTCCGCGGACTGGAAAGGGATACTTGCCCTTGCCCAAAGCTTCCGTTCACTCGTTTGAGGGATGTATCGGTAGATCTCCCGAGGTTGCGTAAAGGACTCAGCCTCAAACAATAACTCCTCGCTCTCAAGTGAACCTCCAATCAGGTGGACAGTTTGATACTCCGAAATTGAAAAAGACTCGGTTTGATTTCCGGAGAAATCGAAGACAGAGATCTCGGTCTTATTATCCCTGAGGTAGGAAACAAAGATTCTGTCACGGACAAAGATGGGCTGCCCAATCGGTGAATCACATTCGGGAATCACTACAACGAACTCGGGTTCCTCGTCGCTTCTGAGCTGCAGCTCAACAATCTTGAAGTTTGGTGCATCGCGATTGGTGATCGCGAGGATACGGTCTGGGATCAATACAGGGATAAAACTGTAGTCTGCGGACGACAAAATGAGGTCAGGGTGTCCATCACGTGCAAAAAGCTTCAAATAGAAACTCGTCCGTACCTTTTCCAAGAGTTCATAGACTAAGATCCCAAGACGGTCTTTGTCCGAGATAAGACGCAAGAGAAGTTTCTCATCCTCCCCGGCGCAGAAAATCTCTCGGTCTTCGCTGAATGCGCTACCTAAGGGATGTTGGTAGACAGCCTTGTACAAATGTCTCTTTGCTGCAAAGGATTCATGCACGTAGAAGAAACTCTTCCCGTCAGGAGCGAACGTAAAACCATGCAGATAACCGCGGGGGAGGAAATCAGGGAGGCGCTTCCGAGTTTCGATTTCGAGCAACTCAAATGTCCCCGTTCTCTCTCCCCCTTCTTTCACCTCATACAGGAGCAATCGACCGTCAGGTGAAACCCGCAGAGGCTTTACCGCCGTGTAGTTGCCCGACCTCATTTCGGAAGGGTCGATCAGAAGACGATCCTCGCCGTCTGCGCCTTCACGCATGTAGATGCAAGGCTGCTCTTGGTTCGGCAGGCGTTTCCGGAAGAAGTAGCGGCTCCCGACTATTTGCAGGGAGTCATAGGTTTCGACGGCGAGGAATTCTCGGATGCGCACGCGGATGCGTTCACGTCCCGGGATGCTGTCCAGGTAAGCGCGAGCGTAGAGCGTTTGCTCTTCGATCCAGGCCCGCGTGCGAGGCGAGTCTTGGTCTTCGAGCCAGCGATAGGGATCGGTGACGGGAACCCCGTGGAAAACGTCCGTCACCGGCTCGAGGGTCGAATGTGGCGGCCTCATCATTAATTGATGCATTCGACCCTCCTTCGCGGGACGGAGTCCGCTTCTTGCTTCATTCGGCGGGTGAGACTCCGCAGATAGCCGGGCACTTGAGGAATGTTCAGTCGTTCTGGGTCCCGCCAACTGTTCCCCGCGACCGCGTAAGCAAATACGGCCACCAGCGGCGAGAACAAGAACGCCTCGGAGACATGCTCGGGCAAGGAGACGGACTGCCAGCACTTAATGTAGGACAGCCGGATGGCGTCTTCGAATCGAGCGAGTGCTGGATAATCTTTCCGCAGATGTGAGATCAAGTATTCGAACGTCAAGAAGGGATGACTGACGTGCGCTTCGGCCCAGTCGATGAAGACGCAGCGCTCGGAACCAACGAGGATATTGCCCGGATTGAAATCGCTGTGGCCCAGCGTGTCCGGAATGCCCAGGGACTCCAAGCAACACACGGCGTTCTTTAATATTGCTCCCAGGTCGGAAAGTTCCTGCCGGGAGAGAATTGCCGGCGGCACATTCGTTTGCTGCTGCATCAGATCGGCAATGACTTCAAGGAACGGGTCAACCAATTCGAGCAGCGTCCTGGTGCGCAAATCTCTACTGCCTGCTTCGAGGAGATCATCAATCGCTTCGATGGATGCGATCTGAAGACCGGCCAACACGGCCGCGGCGTCTTTCCAGGCTGAGGAATCGTCCACTTCATTGAGTGGAGGCCCGCCAGCGTCCGCCATCAGCCAGCCATAGCAAGCGGGTCGAGTGGCGAGCAGGGATGGCACATATTCAGGAAGCAATTTTGCGAGTGCCACCGTGATCGGGAATTCATGCAGATTCGGTTTGCCGACGGCTTTGAACCACACGGGCTGTTGTGTCGTATCGAAACGGATGAGCGCAAAAGTTTCGCAACCGTTCAGTTGGTGGAAGTCTTTCAATTCCATGCCCAGTGGACGGATTGCCGTTCTCACCCAATCCTGAAGATTGGTCAACCAGCCGAGCCTGCTGAACGGTTCCGGATCATCTCCCGCCATCCTACTCGTTGCTCTCAAATAGCTGGATTCGAGAATGCTGTGCTTCTTATTCTTCAGAAGATGCGAGATCGCATGATGTGCCGGGATCCAATCCATTCCTTCGGGTAAGCCGCAGGTTCGGACCGGAGCCTCAAGGGCGGCAAAATTGACAGTGTCTGGCGTCGGCTGCAGCACCCCGGAAAACAATAGAACCGAAGGCATATGCCAGCGGTCTCGAAGGAGTGTCGTGATTTCTAGTGCCGGTCGTGTGAGCTTGGGGATGTTCACCAATGGCAGCTCATATCCCAAAGCCCGCCTCTTGAGTAGCACCGCTGTTCCCGACTGATTGAACACGATGAGCCGGTAGGCGTCCTTCCCACCAACTTCTGCAGGTTGTGTATGCGTTCCCGTGGTGACTTGCATCGCTGGTCCCTGAACAATCTCGTGCTGCGGGCGCGGCCTTCTCTAGTACTTCTTACTTGGAGCCGCGATCCTGTGTTGCGTGAGAGCTGCGTCTCCCGAACAAATTGCAGAAAAGACCCGTTGGCTTGGGGCCGAGACTTACACGGAAATCTTGCGACTCCGAGGGTTCAACCAGATGCTGCGCTTGGAGCTGCTCCACGAACTCATTTACATCGGTGAGGGCCTGTTCTCGTGCGATACCGAATTCAGACGCAAGACGCTCGGCGATCTGCTCGGGTGTGCGGCCATCACTGAGTTGCTGCCAGACGATTGATCCGATCGGATTGAGGGTGATCATATGCCCTCCCTTAATGTTCATAAGCACTGCTCCGTCTTGATTGATCGTGCCTCGAACATGCTCTGAAATTTTCATCTTTGATCCCTTGGCGGTGCCTCGCGACGCTCGAGCTGCTGTTCCGGCTTCGCGTCGGCACACAAAAACCCTCCGCCGTTAGATTGGTTCAACTGCTTAACCAAGAGGTCTACGCAGCAGCTCTTCTAATTAGATATGCCGCTTTGTAATCGGCTGGGTAACGGCGCGATGATGCATCGCGTTCATCCACGCCGTCAACAACAAACGGGTCTCTTTTTCGGTCATTTGGTCTCTTTTTCGGTCATTTTGTTTCTTTTTTAGCCAGTTGAGTTCTTTCTTCGCGATCGAGCGATACTTATGACGGACTAATAAGTTGAGTAATTACTGCGTAGAGGAATACCAACTCTGAGTGGTAGCTGCCGGCGAGACTGCACTATGCAAGCAAGCGTACAAGCTGCTTCGACCGATCAGTTGCTCGTGTGTGCCCTGATCTTCGACCACCCCCCGATTCAGAACGACAATTCGGTCCACCCACTTGAGCGCGGAGATCCGGTGCGAGATAAAGAGGATCGTTTGGTTTGAGAAATGGTGTGCCAAACTCGCAAAAATCCTTCGTTCCGAAGGAGCATCCAGCGCCGATGTCGATTCATCAAGCAAGAGCAAGGACGGGCGTTGCAGCACCGCGCGCGCCAAGGCAACGCGTTGTCGTTCGCCACCTGACAGCGCATTGCCTCTAGGTCCAAGTGGCGTGTCCCAACCCTTGGGGAGTCTCCGGAGCAATTCTTCGAGGTCGGCAATTTCGATGGCGCGACGCAACTCCTTGGCGGTTGCGGTGGGCTGCCCCAGCAACAGGTTCTCTTTGAGGGTCCGGTCGAAAAGGATGCCCTCCTGCATGACGTAACAAATTCTCGTTCGAAGACTCTCGAGCCGCACACCTCGCACGTCCGTTCCGTCGATGTACACGGTTCCGCGCTCCGCGTCATACAGCCTGGCAATCAGTTTTGCAATCGTGCTCTTTCCACTGCCACTCATTCCAACGAGCGCGACTCTCTCGCCTGCCTCCAGTTTGAAGTCCAGCTTCTGAAGGGCGGGCTGACCCGTGCAGTATGAGAAATGGACATCTTTCATCTCGACATATCCCCTCACTGGCGAGGGGAGGTAAACGGCGTCCTGTCTTTCATCTACACTTGGAGCCGTCTCGATGACTTCCAAGATCCGCCCAATGCTTGCACCCATCCGATTCAGGCGGGAATAGATCTCAACAGCGGCGTTGAGGGGGTCAAATAATCTCGCCATATAGCTGTAAGAGGCGACGAGTCCTCCGACTGTCAAAGCGCCGACGAACACCTGGTAGCTGCCGTAGCCGAGAATAGCAATTGTGCCCAGCGCGATTACCGCCATGTAGGAAGTTCTGAAGAGTATCTCGATGAGGTTCCGATGGTTCAGTGCTTCCACTCTTGCTGCGGCCCGTTCCAAGAACGCTTGTGTTTGACTTCTCTCCTGGTGCAGGAGCTGGACTTGTACGACGGACGATAGATGTTCTTGAAGAAAACTGCTTTCTCGGCTGGACTGCCGCTGTGCTGAATCCGATGCTCCCCGCAGGCGTCTTTCGAAGTATCTTCGGAACACAAAGAAAAGAGGCACGAGCGGAAGAACCATGCAGGTGAGCTTGAAATCCAGTACGAACATGGTCGTGACAACAAAAATCGCATTAAAGGTGGTCTGGAGGGCGTAGGGCACAAGACTCGATCCTAGTTCAGCCACCTGATCGACATCTTGTTCCATCCGATACAGCTTTTCTCCAACGGGCGTCGATTCGTGGTAGTCCGCCGAAAGGCGGTTCATCTGCTCCAAGATGCTGAGCCGGATGCGGAAGACAAGATCCTGTACCGTGCGAAAGCTCACAACTCCCGCAAGTGCGGAAACAACTAAACGGCACACGTAGATTCCGAAGAATCCCGCCGCAGCAAGAAAGAGGAGGTGGAAATCCTTCTTAGGGAGAATCCGATCAATCAACCATTTGATGAGCAGAGGATCGAGTAAGAACATCAAGCTGCTCAGCACCATTAAGGACACACTGAGCGCATGGGCGCGCAAAAGAGGTCGCAGTTGGCGAGCAAACCAGCGGAACTGCGTGTTGGGATTCAGAGTCAATGAAACCCCCTACACTTTCGACGAACCTCTTAACCAACCCTGGCCGGCATCTGCTCTACGTATTAACAGCTCTACGCGGGCTCCCAGTCAGAAGTAGTCCTCCGCAATGAAACTTCTCTAACACTCTCATCATTTGATTCGGGCAGCAATTTCCCGGATTCTAGCTCCGCGATATCGCGCTTGAGCCCCGCTTCGATCATCGTCAGCCAGAAGTGGATGAATTCTGACAAAGAGAAGTTTCGCGCTTCCGAACCCAACGCGAGCACAACAACAGGTTCTTGTTGAATCGCACGGTAGAACCCGATGCGAGATTGCCCAACGAAGAATCTAAAACAGTTTTGCTGGGCAAAGATCAGGCGGTGGTGTTGTACCGCATCGAGAAGCAGGACATGACAGTGACACTCTCTTGCCTGGGTCATGCCGTGACCTGAGTTCTGTGCCACATTCTCCGGAATTCCATTGGCGTCAACCGAAACATGTCATGAAAGCTCTTCGCGAAAGCTTTGTGAGTGTGATAACCCGCGTCTGTCGCAATCGCCTTTACGGACTCATCGGTGTCCTGTAATTGTCTTGCTGCGGAGACGAGCCGCCTCTTCCTGGCGTATTCATTGATCGAGACCCCTGTGGACTCCTTAAATAGCCGGCGTGCCTGGCGAACAGAAAGAGGGAGCTCAAGCTCGTTGCAAACATCGCCAAGATTGCCAAGGACCTTGCCGGGAGCATTGTCAATGAAGTCTTTCAGCTTCTTGGCCCTCCAGTCCATATTGCGTTGGATTGTCTGCGGAAAAAGTTGATCAACCAGCGATTCCACTGTTTCCAGTTTTTGAACAAAAGGTTGCTCGTAAATCATGGATCGACCCCTCATGCGTAAATGTCGTGGACTGGCGTCCCACTCTGTGGTGCGCGACGTATACGGTCCACGTAAGACTCATCGCCCTCCGGCTACTTTCTTTCGTACCAAGCCCGCTAGCTGCAGCCCCGCCAGGCAATCTCTGGCATCGCGCTCTACTTCTCCACGGACAACCGTGAAATGGGTTTCAAGTACGTCCACAATCCCGTCGAAGGTGATTCCCGCCGGGCTTCCCTCGACCGTTACCCACACGCGTGCAGCAACTCCATTCAGGCTGTAACAGCACCCGTCTTTGATATCGAGGAGCACAGCGCCATCCTCCGCGTAGATGGAGCGCACGCCAGGAGAGACCAACCATCCAGTTATATCGACTCCGTTCCCTTTCCCCACCTTCGGTGTGTTAGAAGCACCGTGGGCCGCCCTCGGCAGCGTTGAGCGCAGATAGATTCGGTGAGGTCTGCTTCGAGGGACTCTCCGAAGCTCTTTTCTCCGTTTCTTCGGCTGTGTTTGTAGCTTACAATTGTTCTGCAGCATTTGCGAGACGCCTTCTTTGACATAGTCGTTGATGGCTTTTCCACTGGAGTCTCTGAACACCCAGTGTCCTTGCCGTGCTAACTTGGGTAGCGCAACCAGTTTGCAGACATCGCTGGGATTCAGATCCTGTCTGGCATTACTAGGAGTGAGTTCTTTGTTCTCTCTCGCTCGCAAGTGCATTCCGACAGGTTCGTCCAATCGCTTTGAAATATGTTGATCCTCAAAAGGGTGCATAGCGCTGAGGATTTGAATATCGGGTCGTTCGTTGATCATCGCGGTACATCCAATCTGATCGATTTCTATGAGGCGTAGCCCTATGTTTGTGGTCAGGCTCGGCCCTGTCGTATCGGGATGGCTGTCGATGAATTCCTTTAGCGTCTTAACCCTCCGTCTCCATTTGAGTCCACCCTTTATCCTTCGGTAGGTCAGGTGAGTCCAACAACGTCCCTTTGAAGCCTAATCATCGCTTTCTGGCCAGTTAAGAAAGCGTCTATGGTAGCGAGGTCGATCTAGAGATGCTTGCGCTCCAGGTCACATTCGAGACTTGAAGCGCTCCCGGATGCGTCTTGTGGACGAGATCGAAGGCAAGCAATCTGTAGTGGTTCTTCCCAGTCCGGATGGAAAATGGTGATCCGAAGGGACAGACTGCCGTCGACCTCTTGCCTGGAGTAGATCCCGACGGAATTCCACGTTTCGACATCTTGACCACGCCGAATTTGCTGTCCGGCGCTGATGGAAAAGGAATCCGTTGCCATGTGCAGGGATCCCCCCTCTCCAGCTTCACAATCCACATGAAAGTGGCCCCCGTGTTGATATTGGAGTTGAGAACTGGTACCGGTCAGTTGAGATTCAATTGGCATGCGTCAGGGCACCTCAGACGGAGTCATCGTTAAGACTGGCTGGGCGGGAAACTGTTCCACCGGATCCCTATTCGGTGGTCAGTTCGCGAGCTTCTACCGAAAGAGAGTAGTGCGGCTTAAAAAGTTTCAATTAGTTGTTTGAGCAATCGCATCAACCTCTGGCAAATTGTCCGAGTGTCTTCCAGGGCAAAGCGAGGACAACATTCCCTTCATTCTTATGGATAATTCGCTGACTTGTCGCTTCACGTCCGTCTCGAAACTAATCAGAAAAGCTGCTCCCAATACAGGGCAGAAAGTACACATCGCAACAAACACGGTTGTTATACGAAGCGAAGGAGAATGTGGGTCCCCGGATGTCGGCAAACGCTACGACTCGTCACAAAATTGTCATAGCGTCACCGGAGAACCAAACTCGGAACCAATGGCATCAACTAGATCTTTTCCGATGAAGTCTTGGTGGCCTTCGACGCGACAGGCCGAGGCCGGTTGCTATTGTCGGGGGAATTGGCGCCGAATCGATTGACCGGCAATTTCGATTCAAATTCAACATGGATCGTTCAGATTTATAGATAGTCATCAGGCGGCGTATTTCCATCTTTATCATGCGCAAGCGGTAGATTCTTCCCGTCGATATCTAAAGAAGGAGAGGAGGTCAGAAAAGTCGTCTCCGGTTGGTGATGTTCACGAAACCATTGCGTTTAGGTTTTACGTAGCATTTCGATGAACCCTAAGCCACGCAACCGTTGCAGTCGAACGCGGAGGTCATCCGCGAGCTGATTTCGGGGAGCGTCGAAGTGCGTTTCGAGTGCATCGAGAATATCGTCGAACGCAATCCCCGAAGGGCTCGTCTCAATTGTTATCAAAATCTGAGAGCCAAGTCGATCCAAGCTGTAATAGAAGTGGTCCTCCATATCGAGCAACAAGACTCCATTGCCGTCCATACTCGACCGAATATTCGAGCAGATCTTCCAAAGGTCGCTCTTACTGGTCTGCACGAAACTATTCTCTGAACGCGCATTGAATACACTGCCGCGCTGCTCGTCCTGAACGTCAATATTCGCAGTCCATAGACTTTGGACCCTCACCTCTCCACTTTCTACTCCGTCTCACAGGCAAACGGTGCAGAACTTGTTCCACGGTCGCTCAAGCAACCGCCTCGATCCTCGGTGAACCTTACTGCCACATGGCCCAACCATCCCCGTGGTAATTTCTTTCGCTTTTCGCGCCATAACCCGTTCGTTCCAATGTCTTGACTCAGCCTTGATTAAACAACGCGTATGCAGCAATCGAAGCGGTGGCTATCTATGTTCTTTATTACTTGGTTAGATAATCGCTGGCTAATGGTTTAGGGGCACGCTCACACATGTCCGCCGTGCTTTGATGTACTGGCGAGGCAGGATTCCTTCGCATTTAGCCCGTGTCTGTGAGTATTGCCAGCGAATTCGTCTGAGATCCAATTCCGCGAAGATTGACGCGTTTGCTCGAGCAACCAATTAAAGATTCTTGAGCCGAATCACCTACCTCGCGGAGAAGCTTTTGTTTGCCCGGATAGTGCCTGCACTGGCCGGCGCTCTTTCACAATGAGGGCGAGTCGTCATGGGGGAAGGAGCACGGCCTGATCACGGCTCTCGAGTTAGCCCTGTGGACCGCCTTGGGCGGAGGATAAGCCTTCCTGTCCACGATGCTGCCGAGGAGATCGCGCACCGTGCGATCCTGCATGGCGAAAAACTGCATATTGATCCTGCGGTCGCGGCAAGTTTATTGGAAGAGGCAGCGGCCAGAGTTTCACGCGCTATAGACAGGAAAAGGAGCAGTAATGAGCAACCTGTTCGAGACCTGCGCGCATATCTCTTCCGCGCTTTTCTCCGACTAATAAACAAGGCCGTGAAGCGACAGTTCCTGGTAGCGGGTGCCATTCGCACGCTCTGGGTAACTTCTCACAACTCAACTGATCCATTGGCGCAACTCGAGCGGAAAATTCTCGTTGATGAATTGCTGACGAGGGGTGATCCGGTGGCCCGCGATATGTTCTATCGGCGTACGCAAACATTTTCCTGGGACGAAATTGGGTTGACTTACGGAATATCGGGGCATGCTGCAGAATCCCGCTTCAGCCAAGCGCTCCGGAAAATCAGGGAGAGGCTTGACCCGAAGAGTGGTTCATGAACTTCACGACAGATGAAGTGAGTGGTTCTGGAAAATCGGAATGAGAATGAAAGACAGCAGAGCCTTCGAGAAAAAGGACAAAGACTTACTCGACTTTGCGCACTCCTATCTTTCGGAGGGTTTTCCTAACCCGGACCGCCAGGGATGCCCCCCTGACGCTGTTCTGCGATCTCTCGCGCTCAGTCCGACCGAAAGTGAGCCCGCTGTCACTGAGCACTTGGCAGCTTGCTCTCCTTGTTTCGCGCGATACGCGGAGTTGCTAGCTCAGTTGAGGTCGCAAAGGGCTGCAGAAGAGAAGCTGTCTTGGGCACGTGTAGCCACGTGGTCCAGGTCTCATCCAGTGCCGGTAGGTGCTGCCCTCGTGTGCGCTCTATCCATCGCAATCGGAGCCAGTCTATTGTTGAATCGGATTAGGGTGCCGAATCCTCCTCTGGATACCCACGGAGCGCCCAACCCCGTTCAGACGGTCAACCCTACGGTAGCGTATGCGCCGTTTAGTCTAGACCTGAGCACGCTTTCTCCGGTACGTGGCTCTGAACCCTCACCCACGGCGTCTCACCAGCGGATCCCTGTCCCAAGTTCGCCGGTGTATCTGACACTGACACTGCCGCTAGCAAGTGAGGAGCGATCCTACAATGTAAGACTGACAGCGGGTGGCCACGCATTCTGGTCCAAGTCTGCCCAAGCACATCTGCACAAAGGGCAGACACTCATTCGAGTCGAGGCAGACCTTCGACAAGTCCCAGCGGGCAATTACAACCTGGAAGTTGAATCCTCAACCGGCATTCGCTTCGTTCAGCCAGTTTTGATGGAGACCACATTGCCTAGCAGCACGGAGCGAAAACGATGAGAATCAGGCGAGTCGCGGCTGGGCTTTTTCTCTGCGGAGCGGTTTGCATATTCGCGCTTGCGCAACCAACGGCGGATGATCCAGATGTTTTGTTAAAGCAGGCCCTTCGCTATGGCGACCTATACAACTGGGCGGATGCAGCCTCATTGTTCACGCAAGCCGAGCAAATTTATACCAAGCGTGGAGATAGTCACAATGCACTATACGCACATTTGGGCCGGCTGCGCTCAACTATGGAACAACTCTCGCTCCCAGAAGTCTCGGAGGAGCTGGGCGCCGAGCTAGACATGAATCCACTGCTCCAGTCAGATAACGAACTCAGACTGTTTTGTCTAATGGTTCGCGGTGACATCGATGGGGAAATTGACGCCGTCCCGATGCGTCGCGACTGGGAAGCCGCACTCAAGGTCGCCAAGGCTCTCGGTGATAAGAAGTGGGAAAATCGTGCGTCCGGCGAGATCGGATTTTCGCTGTTTCTCGAAGGGGACATGACAGCAGCGCGCCAGAAGGTAGCTGGCGCGCTGCTGGGGGCGATGATGCTCGGCGACACCGGGGCGCAGATCCGTTATCTAGCCGCAATCGGACACGCCTTCGTGCAGATGGGTTCTTATGATGACTCACTCGGATACTTCGACAAAGCGCTGAAGATTGCCGCCTCAAACCCTGACACCGGATACCCATTTCTTGTCAACGA
>WNFD01000744.1_pt1 | contig 32306 bp, 21 predicted proteins | sample 5400491 | NCBI WGS metagenome assembly WNFD01 (sample SAMN13153343, study PRJNA577476) | soil metagenome | isolation source: 120 cm saprolite under Douglas fir tree site 2 hole 2 replicate 2 | place: USA:California | collected 2015-04-18 | reverse complement strand
GAGAGCGGGACCGAAGCGGTGTCGCTGCGCGCCATCGCCCGTGAGATGGGCATGACCGCGCCTGGGCTTTACCGGTACTTCGGCAGCCATGAGGAACTGATCAGGCACGTCATCGCCGGCATCTTCACCGAGCTCGCCCAGGACATCCACCGGGCCATGCAGGCCGCGGCCGGGCCCGCGGACGGGCCGCCGGACGACGTAACCGGGAAGCTGACCGCCAAGATGGTCGCGGCCTGCCGCGAGTTCCGCCGCTGGGCGCTGAACCACAAGGCCGAGTTCGGCCTGCTGTTCGGCGTACCGCTACCCGGCCTCGACGACGGGCGGTACGACGTCGCCGACGAATGCGCGCTGACGTTCGCCGGTACGTTCTTCGCGCTTTTCCTCGAGCTGTGGAGCACCGCGCCGTTCCCCGTCCTGGCCGCCGAGCAGATCGACCCCGGTCTGCGGGATCAGCTCGGCCGGTACCGCGACGCGCTGGGCGCCGACATCCCGGTCGGCGCGATGCTCACCTTTCTGCGCTGCTGGACGGTGCTGTACGGGGCGGTGGCGATGGAGGTGTTCGGCCACATGAGCTTCGCGCTCGAGGACGCGGCGCCCATGTTCGACCTCACCCTCGGCGACCTGGCGGCCCTGGTCGGCCTGCGCTATCCGCGGCAGCGATAAGCGCCCAGGCCGCCGGGGCCTGGATCCGTGCAGCGCGACGAGCGCGGCCGCGGCGAAGGCTCCCGCCGCCAGCAGTTCTATGTGAGCGCGGCGCGGCGCCTCGCGCTGGATGCGGCTGTGAAAAAGGTCGACGGCCCGGGGGAACGGCGACCAGCCGAACCACAGGTTGGATGGCTTGTCGATATCGGGCAGCGCCGCCCCGGTCATGCCAGCCAGCACGGCCAGCCGGCGATCGGACGACGACGCCGCGGCGAACACGCCCATCGTGGCCAGGCTGATCAGCCCGTCGGGCACGGCCACGCGCAGGAACCGGCGCTGGCTTCCCCAGTCACCCCAGTGCGGCACGGCGTCGAGCACGAAGTGCGACGCCACCCCGGCCGCGAAGGCGGGCAGCGGACGGCGGGCCAGCGCGCCGATCAGGGCCCCGGACAGGACATGGTTGGTCAGCAGCACTCGCCCCCACCTTCCCTCGTTACCGCCTCTCCACCGTACCCGGCAGCGCATGGTGTCAGGGCACCGTGGCGTGTCAGGGGGGGCGGGGCGGCGGGGCGGGGCGGCGGAAAACTGCGACGCGGCGTGCCGGGTACTGCTGGTAGCGTTTTCGTGGCGGGCTGGCAAGCAACGAAATCCGAACGAGGACTGACGCGTACCCATGCTGGACAGGCGAGTAATCAGGGAAAACCCGGACGCGGTGAAGGCGGCCGTCCGGGCCAAGGGCATCGACCTGGACGTGGACGAGCTGCTCGACCTCGACCGGGCCAGCCGCAAGCTCCAGCATGAACTGGATCAGGCCCAGGCCCGCAGGAAGAGCTCGGCCAAGGAGTTCGCCCGGGCCGATGACGCCCGCCGCGCCGAGCTGAGGGCCGAGCACGAAGAGCTCGAGGCCCAGCTCAAGGCGCTCCGCGACCAGCTCGCGGAGACGACGGAGAAGCTGCAGAGGCTGCTGCTGCTGACCCCCACGATCCCGTGGGAGGGCGCTCCAGTCGGGCCCGACGAGTCGGCGAACGTGACCCTCAGGACCGTCGGGACCCCGCCTGAGTTCGACTTCAAGCCCCTGGACCACGTCGAGCTGCTGGAAAAGCGCGGCTGGGCTGACTTCGCCCGGGCCCGCAAGGTCGCGGGCGAACGTGCCTACGCGCTGACGTCTGACCTGGTCCTGCTCGAGCGCGCGGTGCATTCTTATGCCATCGACCTGCTCAGGGACAAGGACTTCACGCTGGTCAGCGTCCCGTCGCTGGTCCGCGAGGAAGCGCTGATCGGCACCGGCCAGTTCCCGGCGCACCGCGAGGAAACCTACGCGATCACCGCGGACGACCTGTACCTCGCGGGAACGGCGGAGGTCGCCCTGGTCGGCTTCCACAGCGACGAGATCCTGGACCACAAGCGCCTCCCGATCCGGTACGGCGGCATCTCGCCGTGCTTCCGGCGCGAGGCGGGCAGCGCCGGCCGTGACGTGCGCGGGCTGCTGCGGGTCCACCAGTTCGAGAAGGTCGAGCAGTTCGTCATCTGCGCGGCTGACGCGGCCGAGTCCGACCGCTGGCACGCCGAGCTGCTCGGCACCGCCGAGCAGCTGCTGCAGGGGCTCGGCCTGGCCTACGAGGTGGTGGAATGCTCCACCGGCGACATGGGCGCGGGCAAGTACCGGATGAACGACATCAACACCTGGATGCCGTCCCTGGGCGCGTACCGCGAGACGCACAGCTGTTCGTCCCTGCATGACTGGCAGGCCAGGCGGGCCAATATCCGCTACCGCGACGCCGACGGCACGGTGCGATTCGTCTACACCCTGAACAACACGGCGGTCGCCACGCCGCGCATACTCGCCGCGCTGGTGGAGAACTTCCAGACCCGCGAGGCGCAAGTCCGGGTACCCGCCGTGCTGCGGCCCTACCTTGGGGGCAGGGAGCTGCTCTGAGCGGCAAGAGCGCGTACGCTGCGAGGCGTGAACCTTGAAGCTGATCGCGTGGCCGACCTGGCCGGCCGGCCGCCTAACGCCCTGACCAGGCGCGATGTAGCACTTGCGCTGCTCACCGTGCCGTCCGCGGACGCGCTCGCCTCGCTGCCCGGCATCAGGAGAGGCATGCTCGCGGCCGGAAACCCGCTGTCCGCGGTGTTCTGGTCGTCGGCGGAGGCCATCCTGCACAAGATCGACGATGGCGACGCCACGGTCGGCGACGTCAGGACATGGCTGGAAGCCACCGGGACCGAGCCGAACGGGATCATCGGCTTGCACGTCTGGGATGAGCAGTCCGAGCGCAGCCAGCTCGCGGAGGAGATGCACACCAGGCTGGTCGGCCACCTCGAAGAGCGGCTCGCGGCGGGCGAGATCGATCCCGATCTGCTGGCGGCGGCCGATCCGGCCGCGTGCCAGGCCTACATCGAAGTGCAGGAACGGTGGATGACCACGGCCCTGCCCGACGGCCAGGTCCCGATGGACGTCCTGCTCGACGAGAAGGACGAGGAGTTCCTGGCCGAATGGGACGCCGCCGACGCCGAGGCGCTGGCCGCGATTCAGGCCGTGCTTGACCGGGTAGGTGACCGCCCGCTCCCGCACGAGAGCCTGCGCCGCGCCACAGCCCGGCTGCGGCAGGACATCGCCAGGCCCGGCTGGCCCGGCCGGCTGCTGATCGCGTGCGGGGGCCTGCGCCCGAAGGACCTGCCTGCCGACGACACCGACCTGTGGCTCACGCTGGCCGCGGGTGTGGCGTCCCCTGAGGGCTCAGACGACTGGGAAGGGCCCGGCGGGAGTTCAGGCGAGGACGACGGCGACCTGAACGAGACGGACAGCAACGTGGCCGCCATCTGCGCCATCGACCATTTCGACTGGCTGGCGGTGATTACCGCGCTCGCCGAAGGCGGACCGGGTACGGCCGCGTCGGCCGCCGACCTCGCCGCGTACGTGCGGGACTACGAACCCGAAGACCCCGGCGACCCCGACGACGGCGCGATCGGCGAGGACGCCGGTGAGGTCGACGAGGACGAGGCCGGTGACTTCGACCTCGCCGATGACGACGAATTCGACGAGCTCAGCATGGAGGGCCTGTTCCTGCCGGTCACCTCGCTGTGGCAGGTGCTCGGCGCGATCGACGACGACGAGCGCCTGACGCCGCTGGGCTGGTGGGGCCTGCCCGAGGCCATGCTCCGGGTCTGGGCCCCGTCCGGCGGCACGCCAGGCTAGCCGGGCTCACCGGGCTCACCGGGTCCGGGGTCGTCCGCGGCGAGTCGCTGGTAGGCGGGGCCCAGCACGTCGGCCAGGTCGTTCCCCCTGACCTGGATGGGCGGCGGGGAGAACATGCGCAGCAGCAAGTCGGGGGCGGCGGAGTCCGGTGCCGTGGCCAGCGCCCGCAGCCGGGCCGGGCTCAGGCCGGGTGACCAGAACGTCTCCAGGCACTCCTCCAGCGGGGGGGCCGGCACGTCGAGGCCGGCCTGCGCTGTGCCGCCCTGCCCGGGCCCGGGCGCGGCCCCAGCCTGGCCCTGAATCCCGCGCAGCGCCGTGAGCAGCTCGTCCCGGCGCTTACCGCGCCAGGCCAGCATGCCGAACGGGTCACGGTCGAACTCTTCGGCCAGCACGTAACAGACCGCGGCCAGGTGCTTGCACGGCACTCCCCAGTCCGGGCAGCTGCACCGCATGTCCAGGTCCGCGGCTGACCTCGGGAACAGCGGCGTGCCGCACTCGCTGAACACCTCCTCGATCTCGTGCGGCATCTCACCCGCGAGCAGCTTGGCCCGGAACAGCGCCTGGCTGGCCAGCTTCTGCATCACCCGCCGCCATTGGGCGGTGGTCAGCGGGAGCACCCCGATGTGGACCTGGTAGGGCCGCACCCGTGACCCTTGCACCCGGGCGGTGACCTTTCCCTGGGACAGCTCGAAGTCGAGCACCTGCCCGGCCCTGGCGTAGCTGCGGCCCCGGGCCAGCCTGCCGCTCATCCCGTACGACTCGAGCACGCCGATGAACCGCCGGGACCACCACTGCTCGCCTATCGCGCCGCGCTTGCTCCTGGCCTTGATCCCGCCGTCCACCCGGCGCGGGCGCGACGGCGGCCAGTCCGCCCAGGAGCCGCTCATTCACTCACCGCGTCGGGCGACAAGGTCAGCACGGCCCGCAGGTCGTCGACGGAAAGCTCGGTCAGCCAGCTCTCGCCGGTGCCGACGATCTGCTCGGCCAGCGCCTTCTTCTCCTCGATCATCGCGTCGATCCGCTCCTCCAGGGTGCCGACGCAGACGAACTTGCGCACCTGGACGTTCCGGCGCTGGCCGATGCGGAACGCCCGGTCGGTCGCCTGGTCCTCCACGGCCGGGTTCCACCACCTGTCGACGTGGATCACGTGGCTGGCCGCGGTCAGGTTGAGCCCGGTGCCGCCCGCCTTCAGCGACAGCAGGAACAGCGCGGGCTCGTCAAGCTCGGCGAACGTGGCCACCATCGCGTCCCGCTGTTTCTTCGTCGTGCCGCCGTGCAGGAAGAGCACCGGGCAGCCGAGCCTGGCCGCCAGGTGCGGCTGCAGCATCCGGCCGAACTCGGCGTACTGGGTGAAGCACAGCGCCTTGTCGCCCTCGGCCACGATCTCGTCGCAGATTTCCTCGAGCCTGGCCAGCTTGCCCGACCGGCCCGGCAGCCGGGAACCGTCGCCGAGCAGGTGCGCGGGATGGTTGCACACCTGCTTGAGCTTGGCCATCGTGGCCAGCACCAGGCCGCGGCGGCTGATGTCGTCGGCGGCGTCCTCGATGCGGCTGAGCATGTCGGTGACCGTGGCCTGGTACAAGCTCGCCTGCTCGGGGGTGAGGTTGCAGAACACTTTCATCTCCTGCTTGTCCGGCAGGTCGGAGATGATCGTCTTGTCGGTCTTAAGGCGGCGGAGCACGAACGGCTGGGTGAGGCGCACCAGGACCCGCGCCGCCTCCGGCGAGCCGTGCCGCTCGATCGGGATCGCGTACCGCTCCCGGAACTTCTCGGCCGGCCCGAGCAGGCCGGGGTTGGTGAACTCCATGATCGACCACAGGTCGGACAGCCGGTTCTCCACCGGCGTCCCGGTCAGCGCGATCCTGGCCGCGGCCGGCAGCCCGCGGACCGCCCGGGCCTGCTTCGTGGCGTGATTCTTGATGTTCTGCGCCTCGTCGCAGACCACCCGGGCCCAGGTCAGCTGGCTGAGCGCGGCCATGTCCCTGGTGGCGACGCCGTAGGTGGTGATGACCAGATCCGCGCCGGCCAGCGCCGAGGCGAGCGAGTCGCCGTCCAACCGGTCCGCGCCGTGGTGCACATGCACGCGCAAGTCCGGGGTGAACCGCGCCGCCTCGCGCTGCCAGTTGCCGACCAGCGACATCGGGCACACCAGCAAGGTGGGGCCGCCAGGTCCGTCAGCGCCTCGCGCCTGGGCCGATATGAGCGACAGCAGCTGGATCGTCTTGCCCAGGCCCATGTCGTCGGCCAGGATGCCGCCGAGGCCGAGCTCGCCGAGGAAGGACAGCCAGGAAAGCCCGCGTTCCTGGTAGGGCCGCAGCTGGCCGGAGAAGCCCGCGGGCGTCGTCATGGGCCGCAGCCGCCGGTCGGCCTGTCCGGACAGCAGGTCGCCGAGCCAGCCGTCGGCGTCCACGCCGACCAGGGGGATGTCCTCGTCCGGGCCGCGCAGCCCGGCCGCCAGCGCGTCGGCCGCGCTCATTGTCCCGGCCTGATTGCGCTCGAGGAACTTCAGCGCCGCCTTCAGGTGCGCGTCGTCCAGCTCGACCCACTGGCCGCGCAGCCGGACCAGCGGGACCTTCAGCCGGGCCAGCTCGGCCAGCTCGGCCGGGTCGAGCGCCTGGTCGCCCAGGGCCACGTCGTAGCGGAAGTCCACCAGGTCGCCCAGGCCGAACTTCGGCCCGGTGACCGATGTGGCCGACGGGGTCTGCGCCCGGGTGGTCAGCTTCAGCCCGAGGCGGGCCCTGCGCACCCAGTCGGGCAGCAGCACGCCGAACCCGGCGCCGGAAAGCAGCGGGCCGGTCTCCTTGAGGAACCGGAACGCGCCCGGCGTGTCCAGCTCCACCATGGCCGGGGCCGCCTCGCGCAGCGCGTCCTCGATCTCGCCGAACAGCCTGGCGGCGGCGCCGAGCCCGGCCAGCAGCTCCTCCACCGGGTCGCCGCCGGGTGATACCCCGGCCCCGCCGGAAAGCCCCAGGAACCCGGCCCCGTGGCCGGCCCAGACATCGGCGGCGGAGATCATCAGGCTGGGGTCGTCGGCGGACTGCAGCGCGAACTCAACCCGCCAGGGGCCGGAATCCGGTTGTGCTTGCCCGGGGGGACGACCCCCCCTATCCCCCCCGCGAGGGCCCGGCTCGGCGAGCCGGAAGCAGGTGCGCACCGGGCCTGCCGGTATCTGGGCACCGTCCCGCCAGGCGTCCAGTTCCGCGGCCAGCTCCGCCGCCTCGGCCTCGTCCTGGGGCGTCACCACCTCGAGACGAGCATCGGTCGTGGTCAGGGCCAGCACGAATCGTTCGGCCATCGGCAGGCGAGCCGGGGTACGGCCCCGTCTGACCGGCAGCAGCGATGCGGGCAACCGGGTCCGTGCGGCGGCATCGGCGAGCGCATCCAGGGCGCTGGCCAGCAACGGCCCCGGGGCCTGGCCGCCGGCCGCCCGGCAGGACGGGGGCATCGCCGCGGCCAGGTCGTGGGCCCGCTGCGCGTCGGTGCCGCCGAGCACCGGGCGCCACCGGGCGGCGTAGGTCTCGCCCTCGGTGGCCAGCACGGGCAGCACCCGGCCGCGCGCGGCCAGGTCGGCGGCGAAGCGGGCCACCGCGGCCAGGTAGGGCAGCGACCCGCCCGCGGTCGCGACGTCGTCCGGCTGGCCGAAACCGCCGAGCACAGCGAGCGCGGCCGCGGGCCCGAAAGCGAGCACGGGCACCCGCCAGCTGGCCAGCGACATCCGGTTGACGGGTCCGCGCCTGGCCGGCCCCGGAGCCTCCGGCCGGACGAGTTCCGGCGAGGCCAGCGGCCCGCCGCCGGCCGAAGGCAGCTGCACGGTCAGCTCGTCCTGGACGGCCTTGCGGGCCGCGTCGCCGGCCGCCCCCGGCCGCCCGGCCAGCATCTCGGCCAGCTCGGCGGCCTGGCATGCGAACGGATGCGGTCGCGGCAACTGGACGTCGCGCGGCGCGGAACCCGGAAACCCGGGAACGGGCGGCAGAGCCGGGTCCTCGGCCCACAGGCAGAGCGCGCCGTGCGCCCAGATCCCGTGGATAACCCGCATGCCGTACTCCCGATTACGCCTCTGCCCAGCACGCTAACAGCGACTTAGAGATGACACGCCGCGAAACGCCGACGACGGCCCTATTTGGGTATTTCCTGGCTGGCCGTCTCGTGCTGGCCGGTGCTGCCTTCCTGATCGGTGCTGCCTTCCTGATCGGTGCTGCCTTCCTGATCGGTGCTGCCTTCCTGATCGGGGCCGATCTTGCGGAACTGCTTGTTCATCGACCGGAGCAGGAAGACCAGCGCCACGCCCATGGCCGCGACCACGAGGAAGCCAAGCACCCCAGGGGCGATGTTGTCGCTGCCTGAGGAGGACGCGGCGACGGCCGCGAGCACGCCGAATGTCAAAGGCTCACCCTCTCCCGGACACCCGCGAACAGGTCATCCTCGGGCAGCTCGCTATCCACGACTGACCTAGCTAGATGATAGTCCTCCGTCGGCCACGCGGATTGCTGCACGTCGAGCGGGCACGAGAACCAGAAGCCGTTCGGGTCAACCTGGGTGGCGTGCGCCTTCAGCGCCTCGTCCCTGGTCTCGAAGTAGTCACTGCACGGCACTTTGGTGGTGATCTCAGGCTCGCGCCATTCATCGCCGCGCTCTTTCGCCCGATCCGCCCATTCCTCGAAGATCTTCGTGTACGGCGACTCCAGGCCGCGGCGGAGCATCTCCTCGTGCAAGGCCACGAACTTAGCCGAGTGAAAGGACACGAAGTAGTACAGCTTGAGTGGCTGCCAGGGCGCGCCGGAATCCGGGTAGGCGTCCGGATCGGCGGCGGCCTCGAACGCGGCCACGCTGACCCGGTGGTTCATCACGTGGTCGGGGTGCGGATAACCGCCGTTCTCGTCGTAGGTGAGGATCACGTGCGGCCTGAACTCGCGTATGGCGCGGACCAGCGGCTCAGCCGCCTCGTCGACCGGCATGAGCGCGAAGCATCCCTCGGGCAGCGGGGGCTTCGGGTCGCCCTCGGGCAGCCCCGAGTCGGTGAACCCGAGAAAGCGCTGCTCGACCCCGAGGATCTCCCTGGCCCGCGCCATTTCCTCGCGTCGCACCCGGGCCATGTCGGCCTTTATCTCGGGACGGTCCATGGCCGGGTTCAGGATGTCACCGCGCTCCCCGCCGGTCAGCGTGCAGACCAGCACCTGCACGCCCTCGCGGACGTAGCGCGCCATCGTGGCGGCACCCTTGCTCGACTCGTCGTCCGGGTGCGCGTGCACGGCCAGCAGCCGGAGCTGGTCCCATCCTGTTTCCAACGGTGCTCTCCCTCGATTAACCTTCAGTGCCGCAAACACCCGTTTGCCTGCGCGACATTCCCCGTTTCACGCGGCAGGCGGGTTCCCCCATTTGACTAGATCGCGTTAGTCACCGACGCTAGTTAGCCTCAAGAGATTACCCCCGAGGACCGACCATGGTCCCGCGGACTGTAAGTCCTGCGCAGTACCTAGGAGTGCCCGTGACTGAGACGCGCGATGACACCGTCACCTGGCTGACCCAGGAGGCGTACGACCGGCTCAAGGCCGAGCTTGACCACCTTTCAGGACCGGGGCGCGTCGATATCGCGAAGAAGATCGAGGCGGCCCGCGACGAGGGCGACCTGAAGGAGAACGGCGGTTATCACGCGGCGAAGGACGAGCAAGGCCAGATCGAGGCGCGGATCATCGTCCTCCAGCACATCCTGGAGAACGCCCGCGTGGGCGGCCCGCCCCGCACCGACGGCGTGGTCGGCCCGGGCATGACGGTCACCATCCGGTTCGTCAAGGACGACGACGAGGTGACGTTCCTGCTCGCCTCCCGCGAGGAGAGCGGCTCGCCGATCGACGTCTACTCGCCGCGCTCGCCGCTCGGCGCCGCCATCATGGGCAAGAAGGTCGGCGAGAGGGCCACCTACTCACGGCCGAACGGCCGCGCCAGCACCGTCGAGATCCTGGAGGCCGTCCCGTACGCCGGGGGCTAAAGGTCAAGACCTTTTTAGGCCGAACGGGCAGTGGTACCAGTGACCACTGCCCGTTCAGGCGGCTCCGAGCTGCCGCCCCGGTCAGGACACGAGTTCTGGCTGCTGGCTAGAGGCCTCGCCGGCTCCGCCGGCTCCAGGGGTCGACGCCCGGCCTCGTAGAGGGCGACGGCCCGATCGGGCTCAGCCTCGATGATCCCAGAGATTTGCTGCTCGGCTTCTTCCAGGCCACGGACGAAGGAATAGGACGCGCCGTCGGAGATGAAGCGGCCGGGTGCAAGTGCCGTCTCCATTGCGGACTCGATCCGGTCGACAGGTCCCCGCGCCATCCTGTTCACTGCGGACTCCGCGCACTGCCCAGGACGCCCTTCGCCGTCCGCGGCGGCTCGGCCTCGAAAGGTGCGGCGTGGAAGGAGGAGTCGTCGCCGAGGTGGAAGTAGATGCGCCCATCCAGTGAACCGTCGGGGTTCAGTGCCGCCCAGCCTCGGCCGCTCGCGGGAGAGGTGTCGTCGTTCCCCTCCCACGAGAACTCCACTGCGGGCCGATCGTCGCGCGGCGCGTCGCGGCAGTCCAACCCTCCGTTGACCGCGATGAAGCCGAACTGGCCCAATCCGTCGCCGCCGAACTCGATGAAGCCGGGCTGGACCAAGTCGATGGCGTCCTGATCCCACATCTCCATCTCTGTGATCCGCCATCGTCCCGTGAAGCTCATCACAAGTTCCTCCCATCTGCTCTGCTCGACCTTGGTGCCGAGGCCCAAGCATGCCGTCACGGCTCACCGGGCGCGAATGCTACTCGCTATGCGGGGAGAGCGAGTGCGCGTTGCCGGTCTTCGCCAGTTGTCCAGCCTTGGTCGCAGGAGTGAACGCAGGTCAGGCCGACTGCCATGGACGGTAATCGGAGATAATTAAATCGCTCTTCACCCCGGCCTTCGGGGGATCTGGCGCGTCTGCGGTGGCGCGTGAGTGGGAGGGCGGATGGTAAACAAGTAGCGTGTCGCCACAGCCCCCCAGGTTGCCCACACCTGCCGATCTGGCTCGCGCCCGGCCACACCTTGCACCGCCGCCGCGAAGCCGGGGCCGCACCGACATCGAGAAGGAACGCGCACAGCGGACCTTGCGGGCTCTGGTGGCTGACCCGGCTACGGACTTCGCGGCAATGCCTGCTGATGAGTTCTTTGCGGCGTTGAGGTGCGCGTGCCAGGACGGCGCGGCAAGCCCAGCGCTGATCGCAGATGCGAAACGCAGGATCACGTCCCGGGAATCGGGGCCACGGGAGCTGCATCAGGTGCTCTTTGTTGCCCGCGATCACCAGGCCTGGGCCGAGGTTCGTGCGCTGGCGATGGAGGCGGCCGTCCGGGCTTCCCCGATGGCGATCACCGTCGTGAGCCTCGAGGCCCAGCGGCTGGGTGTTGCTGGCATGCAGGTCACCGAGTCGGCGGTGGACGGCGGGTTCGCCGCTAAGGCATCGCTGGAGCGGGACGGCACACGCGTCGATGGCAGGGAGGAATTCGGCAGTAGCAAGAAGGCTGCGCGGCAGGCCGCGGCGCTGTCGCTGCTAGCTGCGCTCACGAGCCTGGTCGTGCCGGACGGCGAGCCGCTCGCCGTAGGACAGGTCGAGCCGGCGGCGCCGGAGCTGACCGCTACCGAGCTTGAGTCCTGGCTCGATTTTGAGGCCGGCAAGCCGGCGCCTGACCCAGAGCTCGTGGGTGCCGTGCGGTCCGGCAGGCTGTCCGCCCGGTCGCTGTATCTCCTGCTGTTCGAGGCTGACCCACACGGGTGGGCCGATGCCCGTGCCATTGCCTGGGAGGTGTTGATCAGCACCCCTTCAATGGCTGGGGGAGTGCTGTCCATGTACAGCCAGGCCCGGTCTTGGCCCACGGTGCGCTACATCGAGACCGGGGAGTACTCGGCGGTCGCGTTCATGCCGACGGCGGGTGGACTGGTCGTTGGTGCGCCCTTCCACGCAGCCGGGCCCAAGGCCGCGAGGGCAGGTGCGGCCCTGGCGTTGCTCAGGGAGCTCGCGCCGCCCGCCGCCGTGGTGCCGGCAGCGCCGGTATCTGGGCGCAACCCCGTGACCGTGCTGAACGAGCGGGCGCAACTCGGCGTCATCGCCGCCTTGTCCTACGAACAGGACGCCAGCGGCCCGCCGCACGAGCCGGTGTTCACTTGCACGGCTACCTGCACGCATGCGACGGGAAGCTACGCCAACGTCGCAGCAGGGCGCAGCAAGAACGAGGCCAAGGTGGCAGCCGCGGCCGGGCTGCTTGAACAGATTGCGGCACAGGAACGGTCCGCCGCAGCGCAGCTGGCCAGAGCGGTGGTGGCGGAGGCGCGAAGCCCGCAGGGCATCCTCGGCCGGCTGCTGCACGTCGGCTGTGCGCTGGACTTCCACCGCGATCGGCAGTTTCGGATCAGCCACCCCACGGGTGCCGAGCTTTCCGAACCGCTGGCGGGCTGGGTGGTGCCGCTGATGGTGGCACTGCCCGTTTTGGCCGTGCTCGACGTGACTGCCGCGCCGCTGCACACATCGGTACGGACCTGGGCTTCTGCCACCCGGTCCGCCCTCGAAGCGATCTCAGCGCGGCGTGCCTATCCGGCGCTGGACGCTAACGGCCGTGACTGCTGGCGACTGTCGGCGGACATCGAAGAGACGTCCCCCAGCCTGTCCGATTTCTTGGACGCAGCCGCCGACGCGTTGCTCCGGCCGCCTGGGGCGCGGCTGGTGATCGGTGACGAGCCATACGCAGGCTGCGCCTCCGTGATGGGAACGGACGCTGCGGAATGGGCGGATCGCTGCTCCGAGGCGGCAGATCCCACACCGCCAGCACCCATGTCCCTGCGGATCGACCCGCCCGCAGACGACGGGTCACCGCTGCGGGCCGAGCTCCTTGCCCCGTACCTGGGTCATGCCGAACACCGGGTTCTGCGCCGGGCGGCGCGCTGCTGGCCGCCACTTGAGCGAGTCCGCCACGACGATACGATCCATGGCGAGGATGCCGTGGAACTGCTCGGCCCGGCGGGCGAGCAGCTCGCCGCTCACGGCATCACGGTCGAATGGCCGAGCGGTCTGGTCAGCGGGCTCGGGGCGAGCACGGTCCTGCGGTCGCGAAGCGCCGCTGGCTCGTTCTCGCTCGGCGACATTGTCGACCTGAACTGGCAACTGACCCTCGACGGCGACCCCCTCTCCGAAGCGGAGGCCGAGGCGGTCGCGGCCGCAGAAGGTGTGGTGAGGCTTCGCGAACGCTGGGTGTTGATCGACCCGGTCATCGCACGGCGGGCCCACGAGCGCTGGCTGGGCGAGCTCACCGGAGCCCAGGCGTTGAGCGCGGCACTGACCGGGCAGATCGCCGTCGACGGACGGGACGTCGCATGTACCGGCGCCGGACGACTCGCCGACGTCATCGGCACGCTGCGTGACACGGGCGGCCAGCAGCCGATCGATATCCCCGATGGGCTCGAGGCAGCCCTGCGCGGCTATCAGCGCAGAGCCGTCCAGTGGCTGGCACGGATCACTGAGCTGGGCTTCGGGGCGCTGCTCGCGGATGACATGGGCCTGGGCAAGACGCTGACGGTCATCACATTCCACCTGCACCGGGTGACCGGGCCGACGTTGGTGGCCTGCCCGGCGTCGCTGCTCGCCAACTGGGAGCGGGAGTTCGTGCGCTTCGCGCCGGGTGTCCCGGTCCGCCGCTATCACGGGGCCAGCCGCTCGCTCGACGGGCTTGCCCCCGGGCAGGTCGTCGTCACCACGTACGGGACCCTGCTCCGCGACGTTGACCGGCTGGCGAAGGTCCGCTGGGACATGGTGGTGGCCGATGAGGCGCAGCAGGTGAAGAACGATCGCTCGCAAGCGGCTCGCGCGCTGCGGTCGCTCCCTCCGGGTGTACGGATCGCTGTGACCGGTACGCCGGTCGAGAACTCACTGTCGGAGCTATGGGCGATCCTGGATTGGACTAATCCCGGGCTGTTCGGAACGCTCACCGCCTTCCGCGAACGCTACGGCCGGGCGGCCGAGCGGGAGGCCGACGGCGACGCGGCCCGGCGGCTGGGCCGGCTCATCTCCCCGTTCCTCTTGCGCCGCCGCAAGACCGACCCGGGCATCGCGCCGGAGTTGCCGGACAAGGTGGTCAGTGACCGCTATGTGGAGCTGACCCGAGAGCAGGCCGCGCTGTACGAAGCTGTGACCGCAGACACGTTGGCGCGCATAGAAGCCAGCACCGGCATCGCCCGCAGGGGCCTGGTGCTCCGCCTGCTCCAGTCGCTCCGGCAGATCTGCAACTCACCCGCTCATTTCCTCAGGGAGTCCGCGGACGGTTGGGACGCCAACGTCGAAGCATGCCGGTCCGGCAAGCTCCAAGCGCTGGAGGATCTGATGGACGCGGTGACCACCGCCAGGGAGGCCGCGCTGATCTTCACGGGATACGTGTCGATGGGGCATCTGATCCAGGCCCACCTGCTCGCGCGAGGTGTGGCCGCCGAATTCCTGCACGGCGGCACTCCGACCGCGAAGAGGCAGGAGATTGTCGACCGGTTCCAGTCCGGCCATGGCCACGCCCTCATCCTCTCGGTCCGCGCGGCTGGAACCGGGCTGAACCTGACCCGCGCTGGCCACGTGATTCATTTCGACCGGCCATGGAACCCCGCCGTTGAGGACCAGGCCACTGACCGTGCACACCGGATCGGGCAGCACCACACGGTGAACGTCCACCATCTGATCGCCGAGGGGACCGTGGAAGACCGCATCTCCGCACTACTCGCACGCAAGCGCGGGCTGACCGAAGCCGTGCTGGCGGGTGGCGAAAGCGCGCTGACCGAGCTCGATGACGGCGAGCTGCGCGCCCTGGTGAACCTTAGCCAGGACCTGAGCGCAGGCGGTGCCGCGTGAGCGTAGACGCTTGGCACCACGACGTGCCGCCCGGCCCCGTTCCTCATCTCGCGCAGTTGCGGCTGCTGGTCGCCGACGCGGCCGACCGGGCGGCCAAGATGCTGGCGGGCGCCTACCTGGCGGTAGAAGTCGACGATCCGCTCGTCGACGCGGTGCGGATCCTCGCCACTGCCGAAGGGGCGTCGCATATCGCTCAGGCGGCACGTCTGACCGGTCGGCCGGAGGAGGAGCTGCGGCGGCTGGTGCTCGCGTACCGGCACGGGGGGGCCTGCGGGGTGTCCGCCACCGTCGAGGCATCCGCCGGAGGACCTGATCAGATGGCCGATGCCGTACGCGAGGTGCAAAAGCGGCGCGCCCTCGCCATCGGTGATCTGGTGGCCGGTCCCGGAATCATCATCGACCCCGGAGCCGGCGTGCAGATCCGGCTGGGGCCCGACGACCGCTGGTACCCGTTCACGTCCGGCCAGGATCGCTGGTGGCCTGCGCCCGGTGCAACCGAGTCACCTGGTGCGGCCTACCAAGCCGCGCTGCGGGCTAGATCCCTCAGGCGCGTGGGAGGGTGACAAGATTACCGCGGCAGATCTTGGAAGGACGGCTCGCAGGGCTTCGGCAAGGGAAACTTCAAGGCCCTGTTCGAGGCGATCGAGCGGGAGCAGGCCAGGCGCGGGAACATGTAGCGCGCGAACCGGTAGCGCGGGAACCGCCGGCTCGGGGCATGGAGCTCAGGCGAAAGCCAGCGTGTAGCCCGCGGCGCGCAGCGCGCCGATTCCAAGGGGTCGCCCTGGTCAGGACACGAGTTCTGCCTGCTGGCTGGGAGCCTCGTCGGCCGACGCCCGGCCGCGCAGCGGGACCTCCTTGATAAACCAGGCGAGCACGAAGATGAGCGCCGCCGCGGGCACCGCCCAGACGAAGACGCCCTGCACGGCGTGCGCGATGGCGAAGAACACGTCGTGCCGGACCGGGGCCGGCAGCGAGTTCACGGTGGCCGGGTTGAGCTGGCCGCCGCTGGTGCTGACGTGCACGCCCGATCCGGCCGCGGCGGCGAGCGACGCAGTTAGCCGCCGGGCGAAGATGGCGCCGAAGGCGGCCACGCCGAGCGACCCGCCGATCTGCTGGAAGAACATCCGGGCGCTGCTGGCCACGCCCATGTCCCGCTGCTGCACGCTGTTCTGCGCGATCAGCGAGACCATCTGCATGAGGAAGCCCATGCCGAGGCCGAGGACCACGTAGTAAATCCCCGACGTGAGCCGGGTGGTGCCGATGCCCAGGCCGGTGAGCAGGTACAAGCCGACGCCCATGATGCCCCCGCCGAGGATGGGGAACACCTTGTACCTGCCGGTCTTCGTGGTCACCTGCCCGGCCACGATCGACGTGACGGTCACGCCGAGCATCATCGGCGTCAGCATCAGGCCGCTCACGGTCGGCGACGCGCCCTGCACCGTCTGCTGGTACAGCGGCAGGAACGTCATCGCGCCGAACATCGCCAGGCCGGTCAGGAACGTCATCATCATGGCGAGGGAAAAGTTCCTGTTGCGGAAGACGTGCAGCGGCAGCATCGGCTCGGCGGCCCTGGCCTCGGTGACGCAGAACGCGACGGTGGCCGCCGCGGTGAGCACGGCGAGGCCGATGATCTGCGCCGAACCCCACGCGTACTGCGTCCCGCCCCAGGTGGCCAGCAGGATGAGCGTGGTCGCGGCCACGGCCAGCAGCGATCCGCCCAGATAGTCGATCTTGTGACTGGTCCGGTTGGCGGGCATGTGCAAGGTGGCCATCAGGTAGACCAGCGCCGCGCCGCCCACCGGCAGGTTGATGTAGAAGATCCAGCGCCACGAGAAGGACGTGGTGATGAACCCGCCGAGCAGCGGGCCGCCGATGGTGGCGAGCATCATCACCACCATCATGTAGCTCATGTAGCGGCCGCGCTCCCGCGGGGCCACGATGTCGCCGAGCACCGCCATGGCGCTGACCATCAACCCGCCGGCGCCCAGGCCCTGCAACGCGCGGAACGCGATGAGCTCGGTCATGGACTGCGACAGGCCGGACAGCGCCGAACCGATCAGGAAGATGATGATCGCGGTAACGAAGAGCTTCTTCCGCCCGTACATGTCGCCGAGCTTGCCGTAGAACGGCGTGGTGACCGTGGATGCGAGGATGTAGGCCGTCACCACCCAGGACAGGTGCGCCACCCCGCCGAGGTCGCCCACGATCCGCGGCAGCGCGGTGCTCACGATAAGGTTGTCGAGCATGGCCAGCAGGATCGCCAGCAGCAGCCCGGGCAGCACGATAAGCACCTCGCGTGGCGCGAGGAACTGCCCGGTACCGACCAGACCGGGGCTAGCTGGACTGGGGCTGTACTGCCCGTTGCCGACTGGCCCGTTCTCGTTCTGTCCGTCCATGGCCACCCGTCCGCTCCTTCTCGGCTGCCGCCAGGCCGGCTACATTGACTAACCGGCCGGCAAGTCATTATGCTAGAGCGGTAACTAACCGGCCGTCAAGTAAATTACGGCCCCAGCTCCGCAAAGGAGTGCGAGACGGATATGGACGACGCGGGGACCGCGCCCGCCGGGCACGGTCGCAGCGGGAGACGAGGCACGGCGACCGCTGAGCGGCCCGCCGGGCAGTCGGCCGCGCCACGGACCGATACCCGGTCTCGCGTGCAGAAGGTGGCGCTCGAGCTTTTCGCCGAGCAAGGCTACGAGAAGACCTCCCTCCGGGAGATCGCCGAGCGTCTCGGCGTGACCAAGGCCGCCCTGTACTACCACTTCAAGTCCAAGGAAGACATCGTCCACAGCTTCACCGACGACTACTTCTCCGAGATTGACGCCCTGCTGGACTGGGCCAAGGACCAGCCGCGAAGCGAGCAGACCCGGCACGAGGTCCTGGACCGCTACGTGGGGATAGTCTTGGTCGGCAGCGAGGTCTTCCGCTTCCTGGAGCAGAACCGGGCCTCGGTGCAGACCATGGAAGCGGGCAAGGAGCGGTTCGCCCGCTTCCGCGACCGGCTGGACGCGCTCGTCGACCTGCTCGCGGGCCCGGGCGCCCCGCTTCGCGACCGGGTGCGCGCCGCCACTGCCGTGCTTGCCGTGGGCGGGACCTGCATGGTCTTCTTGCAGCAGGTCGACGACCCGGACAAGCTCCGGGCGATCGTACTGGAAATGGCCACCGACCTGACCCGCTGACCCCTGAGCCGCAGCGCCCGACGACCACCTCATGCACGTCACGGACGGCGGTTCAGCGGCTGAAGATACCCTGCACGGGTTCGCGCAGAACCAGATCTGGTCCGAGATCGTCGCGATGGCCTGCGAACTGCTGGCCTGGATGCAGATGCTCGCCTTCACCGGCCATGTCCGCCGCTGGAACCCAAGTGGCTGCGGCTGAGGATCTTCGCCGTGGCCGGGCGGCTGGTCCGCGGCGGCCCACGCCAGCGGCTGCGTCTGACTGCCCGCTGGCCCTGGGCCGCTCAGATCATCGCCGCGATCACCCGGCTGCACGCCCTCGCACCCGGTTGACCAGCTCAAACCGTCCCTGCGAGCAGGAAGGAACCACCAGGGTCCGTGGAACGCCGCCCACCCCGGCGTGACAGCCGGGCCGCCAGACGCGGCCGAATGCCGAAAATGGTGAACCAGCCGCGGCTCGGGCCGCCCGGCCAAGATCACGAAACGTCAAGGTTAATAGGGACTTAACGCAAGATGAACCCCAAGCATCTTGTATGTGACTAGATGTCTGATTAATGTTCTAGTATCAGCAACTTCGATGAGCATCTGTCCGCAACCGCGTAGTTGCGGAGCCACTGGTGCGGCGGGAGTCAGGAATCGGCTCCGGGAGCGCCTCCAGTCGGTTGCGCTAGAGGAAGCGGCCCGCGCTTTCCCGGAGGGGGTGACTAACGAGGTACGACGAGCATGGTTTGCATGAATCCATTCCTGTGACGGATTTACCTTCTGCTGTGCCAGGAAGCACGTACTTGATGCCCTGGTCACTCCGTACTTCCCCGCTTGTCATTTTCTGACGTGTACTGAGTGCCGTTGGTGTTTCTGTGCTGCCCGGAGACACTCACGCCCGGTTTACGCGCGGCTAATTAATGCTGCGCTGTGCCAGCTTGACAAGCCAAGGGGAACCACTTATATGTCGATCGACCCTACTCCACCCGAGCAGCCATTTACGGCACCGACCAATAGTCACAGGCCGAGCGTGGCGGAGCACGCGCCGATGGCCGGCGTCTCCCGGCTAGATGTGCTTGTCGATCTCAACCTTGCGGGTAGCAGCGGAACGCCCAAGCTGACCGTGATCGTTCCGACCCGCGATGAGGAGCACAGCATCGAATTGCTGCTGGCGCGGCTCGGTCCGGCCGTGGCGCCGCTGGACGCCGAGGTGATCTTCGTCGATGACAGCGATGACGAGACGCCGGAGGTGCTGGCTGAGAAGGCCGGGACCTGCCCGGTGCCGATCCGGCTGCTGCACCGGCCGCCCGGTTCCCGGAAGGGCGGCCTGAGCAGTGCCGTCATCGCCGGGGCGCGGCACGCGCGGGGTGACTGGGTTCTTGTCATGGACGCCGACCTGCAGCACCCGCCGGAGACCGCGGCCGTGCTGGCGAGCACGGCCATGCGCCACGACAGCGACATCGTGGTGGGCACCAGGTACGCCGGCGGCCGGTCCGCGGCGGACGGCCTGGCCAGCGCCGGGCGGGTGTTCGTTTCCTCCTACGCCACCCGGCTGGTCAAGAATATCTTCCCGCGCAGGCTGGCCATGGTGAGCGATCCGCTGAGCGGGCTGTTCGCCTTCCGCCGGGCCAGCGTGAACCTCGACCGCCTCCGGCCGACCGGCTTTAAGGTGCTGCTGGAGATCCTGGTCCGCAACCCGGTCGCCCGGGTGGCCGAGGTGGCCTATTGCTTCGGGCCGCGGGCCGCGGGTGACTCCAAGGCCTCGCTGCTGCAGGGGGCTGCGTTCCTGCGTCACCTGGCCCGCCTGCGCGGCGCGCGGCTGGCCGGGCAGTTGCGCGAGCGGCCGGCCACCGATCGCGAGCGGATCCGCCAGGCCGTGCGGTTCGTCTTGTTCGGGCTGATCGGCGCGACCGGGATCGTGGTCAACAGCGCGGCGCTCTGGTTCTTCTACCACACCCTGGGCTGGAACCACCTGATCGGGGCGGCGCTGGCCACCCAGGCCTCCACGACATGGAACTTCGCGCTGGTCGATACGGTCGTCTACCGCAAGCGCGCGCAGGGCACCCGCCTGGGCCGGGCGGTCCGGTTCTTCCTCATGAACAACCTCCTCCTGCTGGCGCGCCTTCCGGTCTTCCAGCTGCTGATCGACCGGGGCCTGCGTGTCCTGGTCGCGAACGGGATCACCCTGGTGCTGCTGTTCGTCGTCCGCTTCGTGCTGAGTGACCGGGCGATCTTCGCGCCGGCCGGGAAGGGAACGCGCCGTGATCCGGTACGCGTGCTCGTCGATCTGGCGGCGCCGGACGGCAGCGGGCCCGGTGGCCCGGCTTCGGCCCCGGGCAAGCGATCGCGGTACCTGACCTATCGCTATGACGTGGCGGGCGTGGTGAAGATCGGGTCCCAGATCATGCTTCCGGAGCTGGAGTTCTTCCGCGCCCAGCACATCGCCGACAGCGATGTGGATATCGCGGTGCGGGTCGGCGACGTGGGAAACAAGAGGCCGCGCAGGCGTGCGGCCCTGACCGAGTCCGCCCATCCCACGGTGATCCGCTACGAAGAGCACCTCGGCCGGCTCGGTGCCAACTTCCGCGCGCGCATCGACGAACGCATCACGGTGGAGGTGGGTCCGCTGCTGGCGCGGTCCTCCCACGTCGTCTACACCAACATCCTCGAGCCCTTGCTGCGGTTCGTCATGGTGTCCCGCGGCCGGATGCTGCTCCACGCCGCATGCGTGGAACTCGCGGGGACCGGCGTGATGCTCTCCGCACTGACCGACACCGGGAAGACCGGCACGGTGCTGCGGCTGCTGCGTGAGCACGGCGGCCGGTTCTTGTCAGATGACATGACGGTCATCGACCGCAGCGGTAACGCTTCCTGGTTCCCCAAGCCGCTGACGATCAGCGCGCACACCCTGCGCGCCGTGTCTGCCGAGGACCTCACCCGGTCCGAATGGCGCCGGCTGCAGGTCCAGAGCCGTTTGCACTCCAGGGGCGGCCGGTCGATCGGCATGGCGCTGAGCCGGTTTAACCTGCCCATCATGGGCATCAACGCACTCACCCAGATGCTGATCCCGCCGCCCAAGTACACCGTGGACCGGCTGGTGCCCTGCCAGATGGCCACCGCCACCCGGGTCAGGGAGCTGTTCATCATCGAGCGCGGCTCGCCGCGCCTGGCCGACCTCGACAAGCACGACGCGCTGACCCAGCTGCTGGCCAACACCGACGACGCCTACGGCTTCCCGCCCTTCCGCTACCTCGCCCCCGCCATCAGCATCGGCTCCCAGGACTACCAGCAGCTACGGGCAGCCGAGCGCGACATCCTGGCCGGCTTCCTGGCTAACGTCCGGGTCCGCACGCTCGCCTCGGACAGCTTCAGCTGGGCTGATGAAATCCCGCACCTGATACAGGCGAGCGATTCCCGCTCATCAGACGGCTTCAGCTGGGCCGATGAAAGCCCGCACCTGAAGCAGGCGGGCGATTCCCGCTCACCCGGCGCATCGAGCAACGGCGCATCAGGCAATGGAGCTGGGGCGCTGCGCACCAGCAGCGAAGCGTCGCCCGGTTTGGCAGCGAGGATGGCGTGAAACCGCGCGGCGACCTGTACGAGGCAGGCCGGGCTGCGGCGCTTCCCGCCGGAGAGCCCGAAGTGGACGCATGGCCCCGCTGGAGCGACTGGCTAGCCTACGGGAGGCTTGCGTGACATCGCGGTCCGCAGACCTCGGACGGAGGCACAGGTTTGCGCCGGGTCGGCGTCAGATCACTTTGACGGTGCTTGCCCTCCTCGTGATCATGGCCGCCGTAGGCCTCGTCGTGCGGCAGATCGCGGGAAGCTCCGCGGGGTCGTCATCTGGCGATCCCGTCATCGTCGCCGCCGGCGACATCGCCTGCGGCCCGACGGACCACCCGCAGCTGAACAACGACACTTCCGGCGAGGTGTCGGTCTGCCGCCAGATGGCCACCAGCGACCTTGTCCTGAAGATCCATCCAACCGCGGTACTCGAGCTCGGCGACGACCAGTACCCCGTCGGCCGGTACGAGAGTTACGAGCGATACTTCGGTCCCAGCTGGGGGCGTTTCAAGGCAATCAGCCACCCGGTTCCCGGCAACCACGAGTACCTAAGCCGGGACGCCAACGGCTACTACCGCTACTTCGGCGCTGTCGGCGGCGACCCGGGCCGAGGTTATTACAGCTTCGACCTGGGGCACTGGCATCTCATCGCGTTGAATGCCGAATGCGGCTTCGTCGGCGGCTGTTTGTCCGGCTCTGCGGAAGAGCGGTGGCTCGTGGCCGACCTGCACCAGCACCCCGCGGCGTGCATCCTCGCGTATTGGCATCAGCCGCGATTCAGCTCCGGCCAGCACGGCGACGAGCCTGTTTATGACGCGTTCTGGCGTGATCTGTTCGCCGCCCACGCCGATGTCGTGCTCAACGGGCATGACCACGATTACGAACGCTTCGCCCCGCAGGACCCCTCCGGGCAGGCCGATCCGTCTGGCATCCGCGAGTTCGTCGTAGGGACTGGCGGCAAGAGCCATTACCGGTTCAAGAAAATCCAGCCGAACAGCGTCGTCCGCAACGACACAGCATCGGGCGTGCTGGTAATAACCCTGCATCCGGACAGCTACAGCTGGCGTTTCGAGTCGGTAGCCGGGTCGTTCCACGACTCCGGGACAGCTCGATGCCACGGCGCAGGGGGATGAGAAATGAGCCTCTTGCCGCTGAAGACGCAGTCCCGGGGACGTGCCGGGCGCAGGGAAGGCGTTTCCGAGCCCCGACCGGAGCGGTGGAGGTCCCTTGTCCGCGCGGCTTCCCGACGGCTCGACCCGCCGCTGATCGCAATCACTGCGCTCGCCGCGTTTCTCCGGCTCTGGGAGCTTGACCGGGTCGGCCTTCGCGGCGACGAGGCTGTTTACGCCGGTCAAGCCGCCGTGCTGGCCGGCGCGAAAGGCTTTGGCCGGTACTTCATCCTGCAGAGCCGCGGCGACTCGAACTTCCTCCTCTTTCAGGAGGTGGTTTCCGTGGTCTACCGCGTTGCCGGAGTCGGGGACGTGACCGCCCGCGCTGTCGCAGCTGCCTTCAGTATCCTGACGGTGGTAGTGGTCTATGGGATCGGCGCGACACTATTCGGCCGTCGCACCGGGCTCTTCTCGGCATTGTTGCTCTCGGTCAGTGGCTACTCGGTGATGCTCGGCCGTCTGGCCCTGCTCGACTCGACACTGACGTTCCTGTTCGCCACGGCAATGCTGTGCGCGGCCAAATGGACCGCGACGAAGCGGAGCGGCTGGCTGTACGGCTTCGCCGCGACCGCCTCCCTTACCGTCCAGGCGAAGATCGTCGGTGGGCTCGCCCTGCTCGTCGTCGCCACCTACCTGCTGATCACCCGGTCCCCGGGGCAGCTCACCCGGCGCCGCGTGCTGATCTGCGCGGGGGTGTTCCTCGCCGCGCTGACCCCGGTGCTTGTGCAGCTTGCCACCAACTGGACGCTGTACACGAGCTTCCTGTCGACGAGCATACGGCGGGCCAGCGCCGTGCCCTGGTACTACTACGGACAGGTCCTGCTGGCACACGACGGTCCGCTCATCCTCGCCCTTTACATCATAGGCATCGCGTTCGCCATAGGCCGCCGGTCACGCGGCGACCTGCTGCCCCTCCTCTGGCTGCTCACGGTAGCGGTCTTCTACCAGATCTATCCGCTCAAAGCGTTCAACTATCTGTTGCCGGCCCTGCCGGCGCTATGCATCCTGGCGGGCCGGGCACTCGACGCCCTGGTCCAATGGTCGCGCCCAGGCGCACTGCGGTTGCTGTCCGCTGGCGCCCTTTCCATCGTGGCCGTGGGCGCTGCCGTCCCGTACCTGCGGGACGCATGGCTGGACGACAGCTACGCCGGCCTGAAGGACGCGGCGACGTGGATAGCCAGGTCAACACCGCCGGGCGCAGGCGTCATGACAATCTCGCGCGGCTCGGCCCAGTACGTCTTCGCGTTTTATGCCCACCGTGACTCCTATCCGTTCGGCCGGTTCAACCTCGCCACGGTGCTGCCCGGCGGCCGGATCGTCCCTGCCTCCGCGCCACCCCCGGGAGCGCGGACGCCCCGGGACTGGGTAGACGGCTGGCCCGCCCGCCTGATCAGCAACGGCCAGGTTTCCTACGCCGTGTACTACACCACGGTCGCGGACGACCCTCCGGAGGAGAACCAAGTTGTCGAGACCTCCGCCCAGCACCAGTTCCGGCTGCTCATCGAGCGCTACGGTGGGCAGCTCGTCCACACGGTCTACTACCACCACGAGGGCAAGGCATGGATCTACCGGCTGACCGCCAGGCTGCCGCACCCCGTCTTGTCCTACGCCGTACGCGGCTCCGCCCTAACGCTGCACGGAGTCGGCTTCACCGAAAACGCTCAGGTGGTAGCGACCTACAACGGGCACCAGATCGCGCGCGGCCAATCGCAACCGGATGGCTCGGTATCGCTGTCAGTGCGATACCCCGGCCGCCCACGTCCCCGCTACCTGCTCATGATGACCGACGCGGCAGGCCGGTACACATCGGTGACCCTGCCCAAGCCCTTCATCGCGTACCGTACCGAGCACGGGATCGCGACCGTGACAGGGGCCGGCTTCGGGAGATTCTCGCCGATAACGGTGACCTACCACGGCGCTGTCATTGCGCGCGGACGGTCGGCCGCTGACAGCAGCGTGTCTGTGTCTTTCCGCCAGCCCGTCCATATCTTCCCTCACTCGCAGCTCGTGGTAGCCGATCGCCTAGGCAACCGCAGTGCACTCGTGCTGATCAACCCGAGGTTGAGCTACACCGTCTCCGGAGGCCGGGTGATCATTCATGGTTCCGGGTACACGCCAGGGGCTCTGGTGACCGTGGTTTACCACGGCCGGTTCATGACGAGCACCCGCGCCGATGCCCGCGGTTCCGTTTCGCTGGCGTTCGTGCTGCCGCCTGGAGCGAGGCCATCGTGGCTTCTCGAGCTTAGGGACCCGGCCGACCACTACACAACGGTGATTCAGATGGGGCAGCGCCAGTGAGCGCCACAGAACCGGACCAGGCCGCCCGGGAGGCGGCAGCCACCAGCCACGCCGAAGCTCATCGGCTTACCCGGATGCAGCTTGTGATCGCTATCGCCGTCCTGCTGGTCGCTGGAGCCGCCGTCGGGTACGCCTTGTACGGCCCATCCGGCGTACTGCGTAAGCCGGTGAGCGCGCCCGCGTGGCAGCCTGGAGCCGCAGCATGCCGCGCTGAACCATTGGCGCATGTCCATGACCCTGGCCGTCTCAAGCTAGTGGCGAACTGCGCGACCGCAAGCGGCCTCGTCGAGCAGGTGCAGTACAAGCCAGGCGACGGTGACTGGCAGGTGACCATCGCACCCGACCCGCAGTACCGGCGTTTCCTCACAGCCGCTGATCACGGCCTGTTGCCGGTGCGGGTCATCCCGGCCGACCTGGAGCACGTCCCGCTGCCAGCGCTTGGCCAGCATGCCACCTTCTACGGCGCCTGGGTGCTCAACAGGAACCTGCACGACCGGGCCGAGATGCACCCGGCATGGCGCATCGTCGCGGCATCGGCCGCCCCGGCCGGTCGCGCGCCGGGTGGGCCGACCCGGTCCCTGACGGGACCTGGCCGGCTCGTGCTAAAGGTCACAGTGCCGCCCGTGGTGACCGTAGGTGCGCCGGTCACGATCAACGTGCTCTGCACCATGGGCCCATCAGGCAGGACCGTCCACGCAAGCTTGGTCCACCTCTTCGTTGAGATTACCAACAGCGGGGGGCTGGGTGTGCGATGGCAAGCCCGGTCCACAGACATGCTGGGCCAAGCCGACTTCAGGCTGGTCGCATTGGACGCGCCCGGCAGCTTCACTGTGCATATCTATGCCAGCAAGTCCGGGCTGTTCCAGACCGCCGAAGAGAACCTCGTCATCCGGCGGAGATAATGTCAAACTCACTATCCGAAAAGCCGCGCGGCCGGTTGCCGGCAAAGATGCCCCGCGCACTCGGCACGCGGCGGAAGAACGCTATGCGGCAGTCAGGCCAGTCCAGGCCGACTCGCGGCCGCGTGCGACCGGCCGCCCGGCGCTCCCGGTGGAGATGGCTAGCGCTAATCGTTGCGGTGGCAGTGGCGGCGCCGCTCGCATGGTGGGCCGCGACCCGGCCCAGCGCCCCGACGGCTGCCCGCGTTCCGCCAACCACGTCCATCCCGTTCTCGGCCTCCGCCGACGCGTACGTCTCCTCGGCGCGTCCTGCCGTCAACCGGGGGAGTTCCCCCGTGCTGCGGATCGCCTCCCGGCCGAAGATCGTGAGCTACCTGACCTTTTCGGTATCAGGGCTTTCCGGCACCGTCACCGCGGCCACGCTGCGGTTGTGGGCGAACGTGGCCGACCTGCGCGGCGCCGCCGTACATGCCGCCCCGGGCTCGTGGAATGAGGACTCCATCACCGCTTCGAACGCACCGGCCGTGGGGCAGGCGGTGGCGCTTACCGGAAAGGTGGGCGCGAAGACATGGGTAACCGCCGATGTCACCCCGCTCGTGCCAGGCAACGGGGTGGTCAGCATGGCGCTCACCCAGGTAGGCAGCGGTAGTGGGCAGTACGACAGCAGAGAGGGCGCGCACCCGCCGGAGCTGGTCGTACAGACAACTTCTGGTTCCTACGCGCTATCGGCCCACTCCGCGCCCGCAGCCTTGCGCGCCGCCATCGAGGCTGTCCCGGACGCTACTGCTTACCGCTACGCCACCCTGGACGATCACGGGCGAAGCATGGACACGCTCAAGATCATCTCAAAGCCGGGCGGCGGCTATCTCGGCGTCTACCACAGTGGCCCGCACGGAGTGTTCCGCGTCTACGTCGCGGAATCGCGCGACTTGTTGCACTGGAGATCAAAGGCACTACTGGACAATGACGCCTCCCAGCCCGCCATCGCCGCGCTTTCCGACTCTGGCTACCTGCTCGCGGACGAGGCATCCGTCAGCCGAACAGCCAGGCTCCAGCTGATATTGCGCTTCCGGCACTATGCCAGCCTGGCGGCGCTGCTGTCCGGCCGAGCGGACCGCACATTCGAGGCGCCCCTGACCGTCGCGCCCGGCGACGCCAAAGCCGAAGGGACACCAAACATATTCTCGGCCACCCTCTCGCCTGACCTCTCGCACTCGCGTATCGTGGCCGGCTTTCACTATCGCCCACCGCATGGGCTCGACCGGCCAGGGATCGGTGTGCTCACCAATTTCTCCTCGTGGGCCGGCCGCCCCGACACCGCCCTCGAGGCGGCGCTACGCGCGGCTGGCGCGTCAGGAGCGATCGGCGACCGCGACGCTGTGAGGTTCCTCGGCGAACCGTTCGAGCTGGTTGAGGCTCAGGCAGGCACCGGGCCAGCGTGGCAGGTGTACCTCTATGACCAGAGAACACACCTCGCTGCCGCCCTGCACATCCGGACCAATCAGGGCAGCCGCAGCTTCGGCAACCCCACCGCGACGAGCCTGCGCGGGCCATCCGGCGCCACGACTCTCGTCTTCACCCTCTTCCTGCGGAGCAGCCTCGCGCACATCGGGGAGGCGGGAGAGTTGGTCTACTACCGCACCTATAACACGTCAGCCAGCAACCCACCGTAACGATGGCCGACGACACTATTTGCGACTTGCGCCGGCTCTGTAACGGTCGGCATTGAACTCTACCGCCCGAAATATCCATAGAGGTAGCATTGCCGAAAGGGCGAGCGCCAGATTGGCAGGCGTCATCGCTGGGGGCCTTTTGTGAGGAAGAAATGAAGAACCACAGTATCCGAGGACTCACCGTCAGCTATTCTTCTCGGTGGCGTCCGCGCAAAGCCGCAGTCCCGCTCACGGCGTTGTTCGTGGCAGCAGCCTTGCTCGTACCAGCAGTGGCCGCTACCACATCGGCTGATGCGGCCAGCCTGGCTCCTCCGCTTACTCGCTATCCGTACCTAACTGACGTGGCGGGCAGCAATGCCACCGTGAACTTCGGCACCGACCAATCGAAGATCTCGGCGGTGGTGAAATGGGGTCAGGTGGGGGTGGAGTCGTGTACCGCGCACACGACGACGGCGACGAAGACCAGCATCTCGGTGAACGGGGTCGGCGAATACCAGTGGAAGGCCCAGCTTTCACCGCTGCTGCCGGACACGGCCTACTGCTACCGGCCTTACTTCGGGACCTCGCAGATCGATCTGCTGGGCAGCGACCCGGCGCCCCAGTTCGTCACGCAGCTTCCGGCCGGTTCCTCCAAAGCATTCTCGTTCGCCGTTATCGGCGACTGGGGAAAGACGTACGCCAACGGGAACCCCGACCAGGCCAACGTCATGCAGCAAATTGCGGGCAGTGGCGCCCGCTTCGCGGTCGCCGCCGGTGATACCGGTTACCCGGCGGGAAGCCAGGCGAGCTACGGTGATCTCGAACAAACAGGGCAGGACATCAGCGCTGTCTTCGGGCCTCAGTTCTGGACGGTGGTGGGCAAGTCGATCCCGATGTTCAACTCGATGGGCAACCATGCGCCTACGAGTACCTTCCTCACCAACTGGCCGTCGGACGCCGTTACGGCGGCTTCTGGCGGGCAGTACCAGATGGAGTCCTACTGCTGCGTCGACGGAATCACCACGAAGAACTACGCGACCGCCTGGTACGCCTTCGACGAAGGCAACGCCCGCTTCTACATCCTCGACGCCTCCTGGGACCCCGCCAATGTCGGAACAGGGAGCCAGTACCAGGACGACTATGACGTGCACTGGGCGCCCGGTGCGCAGCACGACGAGTACACCTGGCTACTAAACGACCTCGCCGCCCACACGGGCGAACTGAAGTTCGCGATCTTCCATTACCCGCTGCACTCCGACCAGAGCTCGCAAAACTCTGACAGTTATCTAGACGGGCCCGGGCACCTGGAAGCATTGCTGAACCAGTACCACGTGGCGATCGCGTTCAACGGCCACGCCCACATCTACCAGCGCAACACCGCACCACCCGGCGGCGTCATCAGCTACGTCACCGGCGGCGGGGGCGCCGCGCTCTCGACGATCGGTGGTGCTGGCTGCGCGCCCACCGACGCGTACGGGATCGGCTGGAGCCCGTCCGGCGGCACTGGCAGCAAGTGCGGCAGTGCCCCCAAACCTGCCTCGGCGACCCAGGTCTACCACTTCCTCCTGGTCACCGTGAACGGCAGCACGGTCACCGTGACACCCACCGACGAGATGGGACGAACCTTCGACATACAGACCTACACATTCAGCGGATAACGGTCGCCAGGACGCGCAGCAAGGCCGACAGCGGCAGCACCGCGATGCAGCGGCACCGGGTTCAAGGCGGCCGTGGCTGCGGCAGCTGATCGCGCTGGTTGTCGCCTGCTCGGCCACGCTTGCCTGGTGGGCGGTGACCCGGCCCGCCATAGGTAACCGCGTTCCGCCGGCAGAACGCAATGCCCCCGATGTCGCGCAGATCGCATTCCCGCCGGTTGGCGACGCCTCGGTCTCCTCCGCACAGCCGGGCCTGAGCCTCGGCAGCATGCCGGCGCTGCGGACTGCCTCGCGACCGGAGATCCGCAGCTACCTCACCTTTTCGGTAGAAGGGGTATCCGGCCCAGTCACCCGGGCGATCTTGCGGCTGTGGTCGAACCGGGCCGACACACACGGAGTCGCGGTACACGCAGTCCATGGTTCATGGAATGAGAAGTCCATCACCGCCGCGAATGCCCCGACGATCGATGGCGCGGCTAGCGAGACGGGCCCGATTGCCGCCAAAGCGTGGGCATTCGCCGATGTTACCCGGCTCGTGGCGGGCAACGGTTTGGTGAGCTTTGCCCTCACCGAGGTGGGCAGTGGCAACGCGGAATTCGGCAGCAGGGAAGGCGCACACTCGCCCGAGCTGATGGTACAGACACAGCTCACCCGGTACCCCTACCTGACCGACATGGCCGGCGGGAACGCGACGGTGAACTTCGGCACCGACCAGTCGAACGACTCAGCGGTGGTGAAGTGGGGCCGGCTGGGGGCAGAGTCGTGTACCGCGCACACGACGACGGCGACAAAGACCAGCATCATGGTGAACGGGGTCGGCGAATACCAGTGGAAGGCCCTGCTGTCCCCGCTGCGGCCGGACACGGCCTACTGTTACCGCCCCTTCTTCGGAACGTCGCAGATCGACCTGCTGCGCACCGGCCCGTCGCCACGGTTCGTCACCCAGCTTCCCGCCGGTTCGGCCAAGCCGTTCTCGTTCGCCGTTATCGGTGACTGGGGCCAGGCGTACGCCAACGGAAACCCGGACCAAGCCAACATCATGAAACAAATCGCGGCCAGCGGCGCCCGCTTCGTGCTCGGCACGGGCGACACCGGCTACCCGGCCGGCAGCCAGGCGAGCTACGGCGACCTGCAGCAGTCCGGGCAGAACATCAGCACCGTGTTCGGGCCGCAGTTCTGGACCGTGGTGGGCAAGTCCATCCCCATGTTCAATTCGATCGGCAACCACACCCCCACCAGCACGTTCCTGACCGAGTGGCCCGCCGACGCGATCACCTCCACCTCCGGCGGGCAGTACCAGATGGAGTCCTACTGCTGCGTCGACCGGATCGCCGCCAAGGACTACGGGACGGGCTGGTACGCATTCGACGAAGGCGACGCTCGCTTCTACATCCTCGACGCCGCCTGGGACCCCGCCAATCTCGGGACGGGCAGCCAGTACCAGGACGACTATGACACGCACTGGGCACCCGGCGCGCAGCACGATGAATACACGTGGCTGCGAAACGACCTCGCCGCCCACCCCACCGAACTGAAGTTCGCCATCTTCCACTACCCCCTGCATTCCGACCAGAGCTCGCAGCCGTCCGACATCTACCTGGACGGGCCGCCTCACCTGGAAGGGCTGCTGAACCACTACCACGTGGCGATCGCGTTCAACGGCCACGCCCACATCTACCAGCGCAACACCGCACCACCCGGCGGCGTCATCAGCTACGTCACTGGTGGCGGGGGCGCCGCTTTGATGAAGATGGGCGGTGCTGGCTGCGCGCCCACCGACTCCTACGGGATCGGCTGGGATCCGTCCAGCGGCACCGGCAGCAAGTGCGGCAGTGCCCCCAAACCTACCTCGGCGACCCGGGTCTACCACTTCCTGCTGGTCACCGTGAACGGCAACACAGTCATCGTAAGACCGACCGACGAGACCGGACACACCTTTGATATCCAGACCTACAAGTTCGGCCCACGCCGTGGGCAAGGCGTGACAAGGTCCACCTCCGTATCTCAGAGCAGCCGATGACGTAGGGTGGCGTGCTTGACACCCCACATGGAGAAGAACTGCGAGCCGCCGTAGGCGTGACCGAGCGCGGTGCGCGCCCGCTCGGCCCATCACCTGCAGCGCCGCCTCGGCGAACCGCAGCAGGCCGGACGCGCCGATCGGATGGAGCCACCACCGGCAGGCTGAACGGCGGCGTGATCGACAGCGCCCACATGGCGTTGGACTCCGACTGCTTCTCGAACGCCACCGCCAGCACTCTGCGGTGCAGGCCGGCCTGCACCAGGCTGGCCGCGACGATGCCGACAGCGCCGCCGACCGAGCCCGCCGTGTGCACCCGCAGCAGCGGCTTGCCGACCGCGCCGAGCGCACCGGCACCGGGCCGCCCGGCGGGTCCGGCTGGGCCATCACCAGCCGCAGCAGCGTATCCCGGCTCACCCCGATGGCCAGCACGCCGACCGGCCGACTGCCGGCCCGCCCGGCCAGCGCCAGCCCCGCCGCGGACAGCACCCGCCCGCACAGCGGGGTCCGCCGCGCATACCGCGAGGCCAGGCCCTGCGGCTGCTCGGCGAACGTGACCGCCGGGTACGCCGCGCTGCCGCATAAGAACCGGCGCACCAGCAGCCGGATCACCACCCGCCGCCCGCCGATCGCGGCAGCGGCCCGCCGGGCACCTGGCCGCGCCACGGACCGATACCCGGTCTCGCGTGCAGAAGGTGGCGCTCGAGCTTTTCGCCGAGCAGGGCTACGAGAAGACCTCCCTGCGGGAGATCGCCGAGCGGCTCGGCGTGACCAAGGCCGCTCTCTACTACCACTTCAAGTCCAAGGAAGACATCGTCCACAGCTTCACCGACGACTACTTCGCGGAGATCGACGCGCTCCTGGACTGGGCCAGGGACCAGCCGCGAAGCGAGCAGACCCACCGCGAGGTCCTGGACCGCTACGTCGGCATCGTGCTGGCCGACAGCGAGGTGTTCCGCTTCCTGGAGCAGAACCGGGCCTCGGTGCAGACGATGGAGGCGGGGAAGGAGCGGTTCGCGCGCTTCCGCGACCGGCTGGACGCGCTCGTCGACGTGCACGCCGGCCACGGGGCCCCGCTGCGCGACCGGGTGCGCGCCACCACCGCCGTGCTCGCCGTCGGCGCGACCTGCATGTTCTTCCGGCAGCAAGTGGATGACCAGGACAAGCTGCGGGCCATCGTGCT
>WNFD01000743.1_pt1 | contig 32313 bp, 22 predicted proteins | sample 5400491 | NCBI WGS metagenome assembly WNFD01 (sample SAMN13153343, study PRJNA577476) | soil metagenome | isolation source: 120 cm saprolite under Douglas fir tree site 2 hole 2 replicate 2 | place: USA:California | collected 2015-04-18 | reverse complement strand
CGCCTTCGCGGCTCCGTCATTCGCCATACAGGGAACGCCGTTTTCCGCACCCATTGCCCCCACGAGGATCAAGCCGCCCCGCTTCCGCTCAGCGAGCTTCCGGCCGAAGTAATGGGCGATGTCTAAATGCGACATGGTGTTGAGTCGCAAGGTCTCCTCGAGCAGCTGTCGATCGAGCTTCAGAAACTCGCCTGGGCTTGGCGTGCCAGCATTCGAGACGACAAGGCCGATATCCAGATCCTTCGTATGCTCGGCGAGCTTCGGGATGAAGCCCTCCTGCGAGAGGTCCATCACAATAACGCGATACTGAACTTTAAAATCTTTCGCGATACTGCGTCCTACCTCAATCAGTGTGGTTTCCCGCCGAGCCACCAGTACTACGTTGATTCCTGCGGCGGCGAGTTGCCTCGCGAACTCTCTCCCTATTCCAGACGAGGCACCCGTGACAAGTGCCCACGGGCCGAACCGTTCTCTGTCAATCGTTGCTGTCATCTTCTTGCTCCTTTCTATCTGGTTGCGCCTTCTAACCGCGTTTGATGCTCTAGCCACTCCAAAGGGTTCTGCAAAATACCTAGTATCAATTACGCACCTGAACTACACTAAGGGGAACTGAGGTAACTGGCCATGGGTAAAGAAATCGAGATGAGTGTTCGACTAGACCGTGTGCTTGTGGACCAGATCGCCGGGCGCTGGCATCTTCTGATCCTCTGCGCACTTTGCGATCACCGAGGCAAAGCGCGATTCAATGCTTTGAAGCGCTCCGTTCCCGGCATCTCCCAGAAGACTCTTACCCAGTGTCTGCGCCAGCTTGAGCGCAGCGGCCTTGTCGCACGGCGGGTCCTTACCGATTCTCCTCTCGGCGTCGAATATTCCTTTACGCCACTAGGGGACACGCTTGAAACTCCGATCAGGGCCTTGTATAACTGGACGCGCCAATACTCTGCTGCCGTGCGAAGCGCGCAAGAGGCCTATGACGCTGATCGACGTCGTAAAGAAAGCAGATTAGCTAAGACACTGCTGCAAGATCGCTGACCCGCAGTGGCTAGGAATTTATTCCGCCCGGTTGAATGGCATTCTGGACAGAACCATCCAAAATATATGCCTCCAGATTGGTCCCGATAAACGCGCATCTCGTCAGTGTTTGATTTGCCGACGAGAAGCCGACTCCCAAGGAACATCATCCATTCTGTAGGGGGATGACTTGAAATCCCAGTTGAGCGGCTTGTTTTCGGAGACGGTACTGAGCGCGCTTTATGGCTTCTTCGTCGCAGCGGTGAAAGACACTCTCGCTGTAGGCTTCCCTCGTGCGGAGCAGATGGTAAAGAATCCGAGCGAGCTTGTGAGCCGTGGCGGTGATGGCTTGGGGTTTGCCGAGTTTCCGAGTGATACGCCGAAAGAACTCGCCGAGATAGTCTTTGGCGTGATGCAGGGAGTTCGCGGCCATGCGTAGCGCCGTGGCAACGCGGCTCCTAACGCGGCGACTCTTCGTATAGAGCACCTTGCCACCACTGATCTTGTTCTCTGGACAGAGTCCCAACCAGGATGCAAAAGCGGAAGCATTGCGAAACCGGGACACATCCGTGCCGATCTCGCATAGGACGGTTTGGGCTGTAATCGCGCTGATGCCAGGCACATTGGTGAGATCGACTCCGAAGATTCGATACAGCTCACCGCGGAGGTCGAACGTCTTCGGCTCATACCGGCGCCGTTGATATGCGGAAGCCTTGGTTCGTTTCGGTACTGTTGGCTCCGCAGTCGTCGCTGTCCCAAGACTGCCGAGTTGACCTTGTGGAAGCACCGGCAATGAACTCACGACGAGAAAAGTGTTTATTCAAGGGTCCTCATTTTCGTGCCTGTATTAAGGCAGCGTGGAAATCGGATAGGGGGGCGGCCTAACCTGAATCTCCACCGTTGCATCCTGAAATCCTTCTGCGTGTGCTACCACGCGAATCGCGCCAGGTTGCCGCGCCGACTGGATGATCGCTAGCGCACGTCCGCCGCGCAATTCGCGCTGGTTACTCTTGAACGCTTCCGGGCTGTCGAAATCGGCATTGTCAACGGCTGCGAGCGTGCCCTGCCCGCTGATTTCGAAATGCACATTGTTCTGCGCTTCCGGTACTACGCGGCCAGCAGCGTCCAAGGCGCGCACATCGACATACGAGAGATCTTCTCCGGTGGCGTCAACCGTCGTACGTTCCGGCACCAACACCAACCGCACCGGCTTGCCAGCAGTCTGCAACTCGTGCACGGCTTCCACCGCACCACCGTTGTCTTCCGCAACAGCGCGCAGAGCTCCCGGTTCATTGGGAACGTCCCAGGTGATGATCCGGTCCGAGTAATCAATAGCGCGCTTCTTCCCGAGAGACTTTCCGTTGAGGAACAATTCCACGACCGATGCGTTGGTGAACGTATAGACGCGCAGCGTTTGCAGATTTGCAGGGAGATTCCAGTCGGAACGCAATGCAAGCCAGTTCTGAGCGGAGTCGCGCTTGGGCTGCTTCTTGTATTCGGGGTTATCCACTGCGATCCACACCATCGGATGATCGGTGTAGAGGCTCTGAATGAAGTAAGAGAACGGCTTCCGCGAGCCGGTAGTGGAAACCAGCGTCGTGCGATATCCCTTGCTCGGCCACGCGCCGGACTCGCCGAGGTAATCGACACCCGCCCAGATGAACTGGCCCGCGACGTACGGAAAATACTGATTCGTGCTGTAGTCCCTCGTCCCCCACCACTGATTGCTGGAGTTGTCCTTTGGATCGCGCGGAGTATTCAGATCGACCTGGTGAACGTGCGTCTCGCTGCCCAGCAGAACCTGATGCGGGTGTTGCTCGTGGTCACGCGCATACCAGCGCGTTTGATAATTCATGCTGATGACGTCCATGTAGTTCGCGATTTCCGCTAACGGAGCGTCGCGCTCTCCCTTGCTGTTGCGGACTGGGTGCAGCGCCGCCGTGACCGGGCGCGTGGGATCAATCTGGTGCACGAAATCCTGCATGGCCTGATATAGAAGCGTGCCTTCACGCATGTACATGTGCGGAGTCATCTCGTTGCCGACACTCCAGATGAATATACTGGGATGATTGCGATCGCGTTGGATTGTGGCGCGAAGATCGTGTCTCCACCCGGTACCGTCCGGCAGGAACCCATCCCATTTGTCGAACGCCTCATCGAACACCAGAAGGCCCAGGCGGTCCGCGAGGTCGAGTATTTCCGGAGAATGGGCGTCGTGACTCAGGCGAATAGCATTCACGCCGATCGTCTTCAGTATTTTCAATCGCCGCTCGATTCCACTCTCGAGCACCGCCGTACCCAGTGCGCCCAGATCATCGTGCAGGCACACGCCCTTGATGACCACACGCTTTCCGGTCAGCATAAATCCATTGTTCACGTCGAAACGAACGGTGCGAATGCCGAACGGTGTTTCGTAGTTATCCGAAAGTTGGTTGCCCTCGCGCACCTCGGTGATCGCGTGGTAGAGCATTGGCGTTTCGAGTGTCCACATTTGCGGATTCGGAACGGCGGACTCTTGTGTGACAGTGACTTCCGCTCGCGGCGCGACCTCGAGTGCTGATTCGCGGTTAGACACCGGTTTGCCTGTTGGATCGACGATACGCGTCACGAGGGCCACGTTGCGCGATTCGTCGGAGTCGTTGTGCAGCGTCGTCAGAATCCTTACTTGCGCCTCCGCAGGGGTGATCTGCGGCATCGTCGTTACAAACGTTCCCCAGTTTGCAACATGCAGCGGGCTCGTCACGACAAGCCATACATGGCGGTAAATACCGCTGCCGGTATACCACCGGCTCGCTTGCCGGAGGTTGTCCACACGAACCGCGATCACGTTGTCGCGATCGATACGAATCCAGGGTGTCAGGTCGCATTCGAAATCGATATAGCCGTACTCGTTGTGCCCAACTTTGTGCCCGTCGATCCAAACATCAGAACGGTTGAAGACGCCATCGAAATCAAGCAATACGCGGCGGCCACTGAACTCCTGTGGCACATGGAAGCTTTTTCGATACCACCCGATGCCGATGGGCGCGTAGCCGCCTGCAGAACCGGAGGGATTGTCTTTCGACCACGGACCCTCGATACTCCAGTCGTGCGGTACGTTCAGCTCGCGCCACGCTTTGTCGTCGAAAGCTGCTTTTTCCGCACTGGGCGGGTCGCCGAGCGTGAATCGCCAGTCGAAGTCCATACGGAATCGCTGGCGGCCCGTTTCCGAGGCAGACGCCGAAGGCGGAAACACAATGAATGCGGTTATGAGCAGAAGGAGATGTTTCATTTCAAATCGCTAAGTATGTCGTAGCGCGCATGTCAACGTTTCCCATCTGTTGGCCCGGGCCAACTGTCGCTGCGGAACGGTGCGGCGGGAAGGCCTGTGTCGTCGGTGAGGTTGGGGTTTCGTGGATTGCTGTTGAATGCGTATCTCACCGCTTCCGGCTGAGGTACGGCGTCAGACCAGACAGCGAGGCGGTTCCGGCCTTCAATTTTTGCGCTGGCCCAGTGCCACTGGTGGTCGGCTCCGGCCACGGCGAATTCTTCAAGCTTGCCGCCTCCGCGGATGCGCAATCCCTTGCCAACATCATCGAACGTCAGCACCAACTTCGAGCCTTTCAGCTTTGCGTTGCGAAACACCGGGCCTGACGCCGTCATCTTCTGGTGATAAGCAGTGACCAGCGCCCAGCGCGCCATCCGCTTGCCGACGTCGAGCTTGTCTTTCGGGTGAATATCGTGCACTTCGCCGATGTCGATCGTGACGATCAGACCGCTGTTCGCCGTGGCCAGCGCAGTACGGCGTTGTGCTTCGCGCAAGAAGCTCCACGGTTCGTCTGACGGTTGCGGGCGTGCGTCGCGGTAATTTGGCAACTGCACAATGCCGAAAGGGAAGTTGCCTTCGCCCCAGCGTTCGCGCCACGCTTTGATCAAGGTGGGGAGCAGCAATTCATATTGCTGTGCGCGGTCCTCATTGGATTCGCCCTGGTACCAGATCACGCCCCGAATCGCAAACGGAATGAGCGGGGCGATCATCCGATCATAAATCGACGCGGCAATGCGGCTTTCGCGCAGCGCATCGGGTAGTCGTGGTTCTGATGGCGGTCGCCTACCTTCCGCCTTCGCCTTTTCCGCGGCTTCGCGCCACTGCTGCATCCGCTGCTCGTATTCCGCCTTAACTCGCGGCCGTTCCTCATCCCAGATTTTAGTACGCTCGACACAGGGCTGCAGATAGGGAGAAGCAAGTAGGTATTCTACCGGCGTCCAAGCCTCGGCTTGCGTTCCGCCATAGGACGAATTGATTACGCCGACGGGCATGTGCAGCGCATTACGCAATTGAACAGCAAAATAGTATCCAGCAGCCGAGAACCCTCGTACCGACTCGGGGGAAACCGCTTGCCACAGTGCGAGCGGGCCGGACTCGTGCTGAAAAGCAACCTTACGGCTTATGTTGAATAGTCTGATGGCCGGGTCGTTGGCGGCAGCAATCGCAGCTTGGCCGTCCGCACTCTCCGCCAGCGTGAACTGCATGTTCGACTGGCCTGAGACGATCCAGACTTCTCCGACGAGCACGTCGTCCAGCGTGATCGTGTTGTTGCCCGAAATCGTCATCGTACTGGGCGTAATGCTGGCTGACATCGACTTCAGTGTGACTTGCCATTTGCCGTCGGCGCCGGCCTGTGCGGTCTGCGTCTGAGAGGCAAACTTCACGACCACTGTTTCGCCGGGGTCTGCTGTTCCCCAGATTGGTACTATTTGATCGTGCTGCAATACCATGGAGTTGCTAATCACATCGGGCACGGTGACATTGGCACACGCTGCAGGAACTGCTAGCAGAATCGCAAGGAATACCAGCACCAACCTCGCACTCATCGAGTGCAGAACCTGAGCCTTCGCAGAGCGGTCGCGGAAAACGGACCTGCTAATTGTTTCCTGTCGACACACCCGCAGTCTCATTCTGTGGAAGCCGGGCGAGAGTGAGAGGGATTGTCGAATCACGCGTCGATCTCTACATCAGGTTTTCTAAAATCGAGATCAATTGCCATCCGGTTTCTCGTCATGAACGGGCTCGGCGGCAAGTTCCAGTTCGACACAGCATCCGGATGCGCCGGGTCGAATTGGCCCGATAGCCGGTCTTACGGTTCTCATCTGCAAGAGAGTGCTTGGCATGAAACACGCATTGAATTGGCCTGCACTTCGATCCTTTCTCAAGATCGACGCGGGCAACGAGCCGCATAAAATGGTCTACTGCGCTTTCTGCAATTCAACTGCAAATACGAATGTCGGACCAAACATATTCGAGCGGAAGACCAACCATTTACCGTCAGGCGTAAAAGTCACGTTGGGTTCCAGACGGTAATTGTGTTTCGAGAGGTCTACCAGCTTCTCGGCTTGCAAGGTACCCGCGTGCGGCGTGAACAGATAAATCCATTGGCCGTTGCCAGGAGCAGCGACGCTGCTCGGACCGCCCCCGTCACCCGCAAAAAGCTTTCCGTCAGGCGAGACGTTATAATGCACCGACCATTCAGAGCGCTGCACCTTGTAGCGGATGGCTTCGCCGGTAGCCACCACGACACCCGCCAGCAAGAACTCCTTCCCCTTCGGCGTCTGTAAGTCGTACCAGATGATCTTGCCGTCGGAACTGAAGAACTCATGGCCGGCAATTTCCATATCCATCGTTCGCGTATGGATTTTGCGCAGGCCAGTGCCGTCCGTGCGGATTGTCCAGATGCGATCCACCTTGTGCCAAGGTCCCTCGTGGCAAAACAGGAGAAGCGTAGGATCGGTCGGCGAGAACTGTACGTGGTTCAACCAATCTGTGCTGTGGTTGAAGGTACTGAGCTTCCCGGTCTTGATATCGATTGTATAGAGCGCCATCGGAATGCGCGCGGCCAGCCGTCGCTCCATCATTTCGCCCTTACCGGGTGGGTTATCGCTGTGCTCCTCGGGCTTTGCCTGTGGCGGGGCCGCGGCTGGCTGCGCCTTCGGATCATCGACGAGGCTGCCAGCCAGCAGCGTTTCGTCCGCATTCACCGCCAAACCCGATCCCGATCGCAGCTCTGGCTTAGTAACGATGGCACGCGTAGCCCCGGTATCCAAGTTCGTGGCGTAGATCGTGTCATCCTTGATATAAAGGACTTGGCGGGTTTTGCGGCCCACAACGACGTGGCTGACGCGGCCCTCAACCAGTGGCTGAATCTTGCGCGTGTTGAGATTGATGACGGAAAGCCCCTGGCGCGTGGTGAAGACCATCAAGTCGCCGTCCGCGCTGTAGGCGTTCTGATGGAAGTAAAAGCTGGCACTACCCGGCTCGTCAGATAAGCGAACGATGCGGTGACCAGTCGACGGATCAACCCATTCCGCTGGCTGCTTCTCTTGAGCGACGAGCGATCCGGCCATCATCAACGCACTCGGTAGAAACATCACAGCCGAACTTCGCATCATAGCGTCCCTTGAAGTTTGCTCTCAGCAACATCAGAAAAATACTCTAAGGCCGAACTGCAGATACCGCGAGCTCATCGTAGGGACAAAAAGCCTCCCCGACCCCCCAGTGGGACCGTAGTCCTGTTTCACCCGGAAGAGTTTGTAGCCTTCCAATGTCCTGATGTCGAAAGAATTCGCGTTCGTGAACGTAAAACCCTGCGGCACAGGAATCGTAAAGAAACTCGCCGGTAGCGCGCCGAGCGCTCCGGCGTTCGAGCCCGGAGGAGGAGGAAGCCGGAAGGCGTTGATCATGGCGTTGATCTGGCTCAAAAGCGCCATTCCTCCGGACTGAGTGGTTTGAGGTTGACTGTTAGCGATTGCCCAGTTGTTGTAATCCGTCGTGCTCAAGGTACCGGTGTTCAGGCCGCCCCCTCCGCCTCCCCAAATGTCGGTCCCGCCAAAGTTATTCGGAACGGTGCGGAAAATCGAATGATTCAGAGCATTGAGCGCATCAACGCGTAATTGAATGCGCCACCTCTCGCTGATTTTGAAATTCTTTTGCACAGAGAGGTCCAGAGTCTGCTGCCAGGGACCACGTGCGCCGTCCAGCGTGCGCGGCGCATTGCCCAGTTGACCGACGGGTGCCTCCTCGAAAGCGGCAGGATTGATATACGGCTGGCATAGATTGCCCACCGGGCATTTGGGATCGAACAATGGATTGACGATCGGCACACCGGGAACAAGGTTAGGCCGAATATCGTGAGTTACCGTCGTGCCCCGATCGTTTGCAAACGCCTGGGTAACGACGGACGGAAATCCACTATAAAAACGTTCGACACCTGATACGGTCCATCCGCCGACGACTGTATCTACGGGTCCCCAGGCGTGGCTTAGAAATCTCTCACCGTGTCCCAAGGGCAGATCGTATAGAGCCAGGACGTTGAGAACGTGTTTCACGTCGAACGTGGAAACAGCACGGTCGCCCGCTGGCGTTCCTCCAAAAGTAATCTGGCCTCCGGGCAGATTGCTGCTGGTAAGCACATTCTTGTCCGGAGACGCATTGGATGCGTCATCAATGGACTTGCCGTAGGTATAGTTTGTGCTCCAGGTAAGGCCATGAAGCGGACGATGCACCACACTTATATAGCCTGCATGTCGTATGCTGTTGGCCGATGCGTCATTCAAAGTGAATACGTTTGAAAAACCCGGAAAGTTGGAATACAGCGTTCCGATGGGAGCTTGTATAACGCTGTGACCAGCGACACCACTGCACCGGGATCCGGCGATATCAGGAACGTTGCCAGCAGCGCAGCGGCCCAGCGGGTCCAGAATCCTCGTGTTAAAAGCGCTCACGCCATTGGCTTCCAAAAACGCAACCCAATTCTGGTCGAACAAATTGACGTTGATTTGAGGCAGGAATAGATGGGTGCCTTTTGCTCCCACATAAGCCACCTCAACCACCGTGTTGGTCCCAAACGATCGCGAAAGCGATAAATTCCAATTCTGAACGTAGGGCGTTTTGGTATTCGAGGACAGAATGGCTCCCGGAAGGTTAATGCTGTTTATATACGATAGCCCGTTGGTGGCATTTCCGAGACCCACGGCCTGCTGCGACGTTTGCGGCACCACATTGGGCGGATTTCCGGAGAGCGTCTGCGCAAAGGCGGTGTTTGCGGAGGGCAAAGCCTGGGGACCACCGAAGTTCGGGAGAGGCTGCCGGTTCTCACCTGTCAGCGGAACATGAGAGAGTCCGTAACCTCCGCGAATCACGTAATTATTCATGCCGAGTAGCCGAGGGACATACGCGAACCCAAAGCGCGGTTCGAAGTCGGTCCAATTGATGGGTGTTACGTATCGTGAATTTCCAGAGACTCCACTGTAGGCAAAGGGTACGACCGACACGGAACTGACGGACGTGGGAAGATTCAGCGTGCTGCCATTAGGAGCCGCTCCGCCACCGCCAGCAACAATACGCACTTGCGATATCGACGTCGCTGCCGCTGGAGTGGATTTGGAATAATCGTAAAGGATCGGCATGCTCTGCGCTTTTGCGGGCACGTAATAACCCTGGAGGTTGTTCGCCTCGGCGCGGGGAATTTGCAGCGAATAGCGCACGCCGAGATTCAAGGTCAGATTCGGGCGCAGCTTCCAATCGTTTTGGACAAATCCAGCCGCGCCTCTCCAGCTATAACTATAAGGAACGACGGAAGTGGCGAGCAGATTGTCGTTGATTGCGCCCTCCAGAAAGCTCGCCCACACGATTCCACCGGAATTGGCGCTCCCACCGCTGGCCGTCTGATTGAACCGAAAACCATAGCGGCCTCCCGCGGCGAAGTTGTACTGAAGGGTGTCCAGACTCTGCTGGTTCAGTTCGAACCCGACGGTCCAAGTCATACTGCCGTGGGAAATGAATAGATTGTCCACAATTTGGTACTGCTTCTCGCTATTGTCGTTAATCTGGGAACTTCCCGCTCCAATATCCGCGCCATTCGTACGGCGGCTGCTGGCACCGCCAAAGGTAAACAAGGGCAGACCGCCTTTGGTCAAGCTGGGCAGCCCCAGATCCGTGCTCAAGTTTCGTCCGGACATGATGTCGAACTCTGGGGAGAAAGTTCCGCTGAACCTGGCATAGGTATAGTTAAACCGCACTTCGTTGTAGATCGACGGCGAAATCGTTTGAGTGTCACCCACCGCATATTGACGCGAACTACTGTAGCTGGCCCCGGTGGTGTTTAGTGGACTGTTGTTTCCATAAACCCCGATTATCGGGACGGACGTGTAACGAAAGAATGCACGATTGTTCTGTCTAATAATTTCGTCAACGCGCACCAGATATCGCAACTGATCGTCCCGAACAGAACTTGTCCCTACATAATTCGCGAGATCGCCGTTTCCATTGATGAAATAAGCGCCTGCATGAGGCTCGAACTGAAGGATTTTTTGGGCCACAGGATCCACAAAACTTGACGGCACGATGTTTCCCGGAAAGGGACAGTAAACCGTAAAGCCGGCTCCACATCCGCCGGTCTTGGTTCCCAGTGCTATCAGCTGCAGTTGTTGCTTGCCGTTGCTGTCTGTGACCGGATTGAACTGTTGGTAGATAGTGTTGTCTTGCGTGGTTCTCAGTGTGCGGCCAAGGGTTTGCTCAAACTGGGTCACGACGTTAGTAGGAGCCCAGCCGTTGTTCACGTTGGTTAAATTATTGAAATCGCCGTTGCGCATGGCGTCGGTAGCAAGCAGGGTATCTCCCTGTGCGCTATCTGACTCGTACCGCGGCTCGACTGACGCGAAGAAAAAAGTCCGGTCGCGTCCATTGTAGAGTTTGGGAATGCGCACCGGGCCGCCGAGATCAAACGACATTTGCGTGTAGCGAAGGTTTGATTTAGGGCGGTTCGCCGTTGCGTTCGTCCAGGGAGCCGCATTCGTGGCCGGGTTCCGGTGGTACACCGTTGCCGTGCCATGGTAGTCGTTGGTGCCCGACTTGGTTGTCACGTTGATGACACCGCCGCCCGTGTGACCAAATGCCGCTGAGTAAGACGAAGTTTGGACGGTTATTTCCTGAACGGTTTCCGGAGAAAAAGATACCACTTCGCGTCCCAGACCAACGCCCGTGTTGCTAACTCCGTCCGCGATCATGTAAGTCGAACCGGGTCTGCCACCGTTGATACTCAGATTGAAGCCGGGAACCGGCACAGCGTTACCATTAATCGTTGGATCTTCCGTTCCAACATCTCCCGATATGTTGGGAGTCACGACCGCTAGGTCGAGCACGCTGCGGTTGGCCAGCGGAACATCGGTCAGCAAGCGTTCTGAGATAGTCTGGCCCAGCGTTCCATTTTCAGAGTTTTGCAAAGGTGCCTGTTCGGTGACCCGCACCTCGGTAGCTAGATTCCCAGGCTCTAAGGTCAAGTTCACCGTGGCAATGGTCGCCGTATCGACTTTAACATTCTCGACAATCGCTTTTTTGAACCCAGGCACATCAACTTCAACCTTATAAACGACCGGATTAAGATTCTGGACACTGTAAGCGCCTTGTTTGGACGTGGTCACGCGATACGTCTCATTCGTTCCGACATTGGTTATCGTGACCGTCACTTGCGGCACCACTGCACCGCTCTTATCCGTGACCGTGCCGCTGATGCCCCCGCGATTGGTCTGCGCCGCCGCGCCGGCAGAAAGAGCAAGCGTCGCAATACAAGTCAGAATCGCTCTCACCTTCCCCCTCTTTCTGTTCTGCGCCCGCTCGGGGAGCAGGAAAGTGCGCACGCACACCTTTTGGGAGCAGCCGACACCGCAAATTCAATTTCAGGTTCCGAGAAGTTGTTTTCCCATTCGAAAACTGCGTCAGTTCTACTCCTGCCCAAGGTGGGCGGTCAAAGCTTTCGTAATCACATCTTGGCGTTTCGCAGGCTAAAACTTCCGAGTTCAAGGAGAGAGACTAGACACCGCCTTCTTTCAGAGGGTTATATGGCATCGGGGGAGGGAAGGGAGCATTTGACAAGAAGATGCGATGGATGCGTATTTTGCATTGCAATACACATTCGGATGCGAATTCCTAAAGGTTAACGTAAGGGCAAAACCCGCATACGGGGCTCAACACACCCGCTGGCGCGCCGCGGGCATGCACGTCACATTCGACGCAGGCGAGCGAATGCGTCCGGAAGAGCGTATCGTTAAACCTGCGATATGCGTGATTGAAGTGGGTTGGCTCTATGTATCTGGCAAGCCGCCCCAGGAGGGGCAATCGCATCAGCCTGGGTTAAGCTATCGTTTGGGTAAAAGTGATCAACCGTACCCGGTGTAATCAGTTTATGTTCCACAAATACTGCCGGAGGAACCGGACGGCGGTTTAGAATATCCAGGCTGACACGAATCAGATCCTCACCGTATCGCTCTGGAAAGAAAGCAACCGACCCAAGGAGACGAGTGTTTGGCTGGCGCAGCTCAGCTCGTCCTTCAGGCGAAGCATTGTGCCCCATGATTGCGCAGTACTCGCTGCGGCCCGCTTCCTGGAAAGCGCGCAGTGCTCCCAGCGCGCTTGGATCGTTAATGGCGCCCACCAACTGACGGCGAGCCCGCGTCGAACACAAGTGCTTGCGCACGGCTTCAAAGCTCGGCCCCAATTCGCCGTCGCCGTCGAGATGCTTGATCCGGCAGTTCTTCGCAGCGGGCAGGAACGAGCCCAGGCCAACCAGAATCCCTGTGAGTCGCATGCGTGGCAAGTTTCCGGCGCGAGCTAGCTCAAGCAAGATAATCTCGTCCAGCTCTGAGTACCAATTCTCCTTTACCCACCGGCCGAGGTAGCGACCAGCAATCAGACCAGCCTCGTAGTTGTTGGCGCCGTAATAGGTAGCGCCCGGATGCGGAATATCAATTGCGATCAAGGGAATGCCAGCTTCGCGATACTTTGCCGCGACAATCGGAGCGACATCCTGGTCGGTTTGAAATTCGATGACCAAGTCCACTTTTTCGCGCACCAGCAGGTCGGCATTACGCTGCGCGATCTTCGCACTGTAGCGGTTGTCGAGCGAAATGAGTTCAATTCCTTCTGTAGCCGCCGCTCGCTGCAAACTGGCGGATACTTCCCTGGAGAATTGATAGTCAGTTCCCTGCGCGGCGTATCCGAGACGATAAAGTTTTTGTCTCCAGGGCCGAAGACAGGATTGATAGAGGTTCTCCCCCACCTTTTCCACCATACCGCATCTCTCCAGCGTATACAGCAGCCGAAACGCCATCGTCTTCGGGAGGCCGCTCCGCGAGGCGATTTCTCTGAGTGGCAGGGCTTCGCCAGGAGAGCGGAATGCAGTAAGCAGCCGAGAGGAGTGAACAACAGATTTAACGAGATAAGCGTCCCGGGAACGGACATCGCGGTCCATAGGAACAGCACCATAAACCTGTCACAGCGTTTTGCCAAGCGAAATCTAGGCAAAGCTATCTGCAATAGGGCCGCAAGGGCTAGCTCCAGTACTTAGCCGAAACCCTTGCGCTGTCACGGCTTACTACAGAGAGAAATGCAAATTCGGCGTTCTGTAATGCGAAACGCCGCCCTTTGGAAAGAAATATCGTGACTTAGAGCGCGGTAGAAATGTACCCTCCGGGAATCATATGCGATTACAGGAAACAGACAGGGTATTCCAAGCTCTGGAAATATTCCGCATCGAAATTCCTTCCTGGGGTTTCGCAAATACCGGAACTCGCTTTGGGAAGTTTACTCAGGCGGCTGCCGCTGCGACTCTCGAAGAAAAGCTCAGCGACGCAGGTCAGGTTCAGTTACTCACGGGCGTTTGCCCCACGGTGGCGCTGCATGTTCTGTGGGACCTTCCCGAAGGAATCCAGAGTACGGACACAGTGAATAAGCTGGCCGAGCGCTATGGTATCCGGCCTGGCTCGATCAACCCTAACCTGTTTCAAGAGCAAGTGTACAAGTACGGATCGTTCGGCAATCCCGATCTATCCATTCGGGAACAGGCGCTGCAGCATGTCAAAGAGAGTATTGCGATCGCCCAGCGTCTGAATAGCCGTGATATCTCCTTGTGGTTTGCAGACGGCTCAAACTATCCGGGCACTGCGAACATCCGCCAAAGAAAGCGGTGTTTCGAGGAATATCTCCGAGCCTCCCATGTCGGACTGGCTGCCGATCAACGGATGCTTGTGGAATACAAGCCGTTCGAGCCGGCCTTCTATCACACCGATCTCGCCGATTGGGGCATGTCCCTGTTGATGGCGCGCGCAGCAGGTCCGAGAGCCAAGGTTCTGGTCGACACGGGGCACCACTATTTGTCACAGAATATCGAGCAAATTGTGGCATGGCTTTTGTCGGAGAACATGCTTGGGGGATTTCATTTCAATGATCGCCGCTACGCCGACGATGATCTGACCATGGGGTCGATTGATCCTTACCAGGTTTTCCGGATCTTTCATGAAATCCTCTATTTCGAATGGGAGACTGGGAAACGTGCCGACATCGCGTACATGATCGACCAAAGCCACAACCTGAAAGGCAAGATCGAGGCCATGATTCAGACGGTGACCATGGCACAGCAGCTCCATTCGAAAGCGGCACTCGTCGACCACGAAAAGCTCGCCGAAGCGCAAAACGACGCCGATCTGCTACGAGCCGAGTCCATATTGCAGGACGCCTTTGCGACGGACGTAAGACCTGCGATCCAGGAATGGCGTGCTTCCAAAGGGCTGCCAACAGATCCCTTGAACGCATTTCGCGAGAGCGGATACTTGCAGCGCATTACCAAGGAACGGGCAGCACGGAACTCGCAAAGCGTCACTTCTTATGCCTAGTGGCGGGCCAACCAAGACTTATCTTGCATTTGATTTTGGCGCTGAAAGCGGCCGCGCCGTTTTGGTGCATTTGCACGCAGGCACCATCAGGACTGAGGAAGTCCATCGATTTCCAAATGAGCCCGTATCTTACGGTGGTTCTCTGCACTGGGACGTTGCGCGCCTATGGTGGGAAGTGGGAAGGGCGCTCGCCAGGCTGGACAAGACAAAACTGGAGGCGATCGGGGTTGACGCCTGGGGCGTCGACTATGCGCTCTTGGGAGATCGAGGGGAACTGCTCCAGAACCCTTACCATTACCGCGATACACGCACGAATCGCGTAATGGAGGAGGTCTTTCAAATTGTCGGCAAGGAAGAGATCTACCGGATGACCGGAATCCAGTTCATGCCAATCAATACCGTGTATCAATTGTTCGCTGCAAAGTGGAAAACCCCTCGGATTTTCGAAGCTGCGGAACGACTGTTGACAATTCCGGACTTGTTCCATTACTGGCTGACGGGCAATGCGGTATGTGAATTCACCAATGCAAGCACAACACAGATGCTGAATCCGGTGAAGCGTAACTGGGCTACCGATTTGCTCGACCGGCTGGAGTTTCCCTCAGACTTGCCAGCGCACATCGTGGAGCCTGGCTCGACGATAGGGACTTTGCTGCCGGAACTTGCTCATGGCAGTTCTCTTTCCGGCACTCCAGTCATTGCCCCAGCCTCGCATGACACAGGTTCTGCAGTGACCGCTATCAGAGCTCGTGAAGGAACGGCGTTTCTGAGCTCGGGGACTTGGTCTCTGATTGGCATCGAGTTGGATGCTCCAGTAATTACGCCAGAGTCGCTTCAGTTGAACTTCACCAACGAAGGTGGCGTAAACGGGACAACCAGATTCTTGAAAAATGTAATGGGCTTATGGATGTTGCACTGCTGCCGGCGATCGTGGGCCGCAAGGGGGCACGAGTTCGACTATCGAGAGCTGATGGAATTGGCAGAAAGAGAATCTCCGTTCTCTTCTTTGATTGATCCCGATGACGAGTCATTTCTGCGCCCGGACGACATGCTCCTTGCGATCGATCAATTCTGCGCGAAGACGCACCAGCCTCCTCCCTCCACTCCGGGAGGGTACGTCAGGACGATTCTGGAGAGCCTGGCGCTGAAGTATCGAGTGGTGGTCAGAAATATCGAGTACTTGACAGGGCAGGAAATCCGGCAAATTCGGGTGATCGGTGGCGGATCGAAAAACGGTCTGCTGAATCAGCTCACTGCGGATGCAACGGGAAAACGAGTGTTCGCTGGACCTGCCGAAGCTACCGCGCTGGGCAACGCTGGCGTCCAGATATTGGCCACCGGTGGCGCGAGCTCCTTGCAAGAGGTCCGCGAGATCATAGATCGCTCATTTCCCACCGAAGTGTTCGAGCCGTTTGGAACCGATATTTGGGAGCGGCAGACTGGACGTTTCCAACAGTACTGCGAGTGCATTTATGCCTGAACTTAAGGAAACCACTCATCTGAAGGACTTGTGGGACGACGAACGAGTCAGAGAATCAGCCCTGGGCCAGCTGGGGCTTTTGCACTACCGCTCCAATTTACTTGGCGCCGATCTGCGCATTACGAACTTCGGCGGCGGCAATACCAGTTCAAAAACAGAACTGCCCGACCCTTTCACTGGCAAATTAGTTCGCGTCCTGGCAGTCAAGGGCAGCGGCGGCGATCTGGGATCGATCAAAGAATCCGGCTTTGCGCTGCTCCATTTGGATCGCCTCGAACAACTTAAGAAGCTATATCGCGGAGAGGCGCACGAAGAAGAGATGGTGCAGTACTACGCGCTGGCAGCGTTCGGCGAAAACCGTGTTGCCGCATCGATTGACACTGCGCTTCATGCCTTTCTTCCATTCCCGCACGTGGATCACTTGCATCCTGACTGGGCCATCGCGCTAGCCGCCAGCGCGAATGGCAAGCGGAAACTGGAAGAGTTCAACGGAAAATTTGGCCGGAACATTGTCTGGTTGCCCTGGCAACGGCCGGGCTTTGAGTTGGCACTGATGTTGGAGTGCACTGTGAAAGAGAATCCCAGGGCTGAAGGCATTCTTCTAGGCAGCCACGGTTTGTTCACCTGGGGCCACACGCAGCGGGAATGCTACCTGAACAGTATCTACACCATCGATCAGATGGGTCAATTCATTCACGAACACCAGGCCAAAAAGGGCCTGCTGTTTGGCGGATTGGCACACACGGCACTCCCCGAGCGCGAGAAGGTGGCGGCGCAAATCCTCCCTGCATTGCGAGGCGCACTGTCGTCGAACTGCCGCGTCATCGCGCACTATTCGGATCACGAAGACGCTCTGACCTTTGCTGGTTCGAAGTGGTCAAGAGAACTCGGCGCTTTAGGCACGAGTTGTCCGGACCACTTTCTGAGAACCAAGATATGCCCGCTCTTTCTTCGGTGGAATCCTGCCAACGAGGACTTGCATGTCTTGAAGAGCAGGATTCACGAACAGCTCGCGGAATACCGGGCCGATTATAAGAGGTATTACGATAAATGGGCGACGTCCGACTCCCCAAAATTGCGTGATTCCAATCCTTCCGTTGTAATCGTACCGGGCCTCGGCTTGTTCGGATTTGGCAAGAACAAGAAGGAAGCGCGCATCGCGACAGAGTTCTTCCTCAATGCAATTCACGTGATGGCCGGTGCAAATGCCCTCGAAGACAAGGAAGCCAGACATCCTCTGCCGCAGGCGCGCCGTGCAGAGCAATCTACCGCCTTTGAACAATTCCGCAATTATGTTGCGCTCCCTCGTTCCGAAGCGTTTCGCATTGAGTACTGGGCGCTCGAAGAGGCCAAGTTACAGCGTATGCCTAGCGAGTCGGAATTCAGTCGCAGGATCTTGCTTGTGATTGGTGGTGCTAGTGGAATAGGCCGAAAGACAGCCCTGCTGCTCACACAGAAAGGCGCACATATCGTCATCGCGGACGCCGACAGTCTTGGCGCAAGGAAGGCGGCGGAAGAAGCCGGCGCGCTTGCCACTCCCGAATTTGTGGCGCACACGGCGGTCGAACTTGGCTCGCCCGAGAGTCTGGCGGAGGCAGTCAAGTTCACGGTCCTTAAGTTTGGTGGCATCGACGGCATTGTGAACACCGCAGCGATCTATCCTGTCCGGGAAGCGGGTAGCCAATTGACACCTGCCCAATGGGCAAAAACGTTTTTAGTGAACGTGACGGGAAATTATCTGCTGGCCCGCGAAAGCGAATGGGTATTCACAGACCAGAATCTGCCAGCGACCCTGGTTCTGACGGGCTCAGCGAATGCGGTGGTTCCGAAGAACGAAAGCGAAGCCTACGATACGAGCAAGGCAGCGCTGAACCATCTGATTCGCGAGCTCGCGATTCGTCTTGGGCCGCAAGTCCGAGTAAACGGAATTGCTCCCGCAACGGTTGTGGCCGATTCGACGATGTTCCCACGCGATCGAGTGATCCAGTCACTTCAGAAATATGCGGTTGGGTTCTCGGAATCGGAATCAACGGAAGACCTGCGCGCCAAACTGGCGGAGTTCTATGCACTGCGCACATTGACGAAGCAGCCGATTCTTCCCCAAGACTGTGCAAATGCGATTGTGTGGTTGGCCAGTGACCAGAGCGCGAAGACCACTGGTCATGTGATCCCTGTGGACGGCGGGTTGTCCGAAGCATTCCTACGATAGGCGAGGACCTCATGAAGCGCGTGTGTTTTGTGCTGCGGGTGAAGCCAAATCGTCTGGAGGAGTACAAACAACGCCATCGTGTTGTATGGCCGGAAATGCAGGCCGCATTGCGTGAGACCGGATGGAACAATTATTCGCTATTTCTCGGATCTGACGGGCTGCTCGTGGGCTATTTGGAAACTGCGGATTTCGACCGTGCCCGAGCAGAGATGGCCAAACGAGAAGTGAATGAACGCTGGCAACGCGAAATGGCTGGCTTTTTCGTGCAGCCTGACGGTGTGTTGCTAGATCTTGCGATGCATCCGTTAGAAGAAGTGTTCCATCTGTAGTCCGCACTTTAGGACGACATGACTCCAAATCCTGCTCTCGGGGTGATTCTGCACTGGCTCGGTGGTCTTGCGTCCGGCAGCTTCTACGTGCCCTATCGCGGCGTGAAACATTGGGCCTGGGAAACGTTTTGGCTCGCGGGCGGCATTTTCAGTTGGATCATTGCGCCCTGGTTCCTGGGCCTGCTGATCACGAAAGATTTGGAAGCAGTTCTATCCGAGACTCCCAAAATCACGCTCTTCTGGACTTTCTTTTTCGGCCTGCTGTGGGGGATCGGTGGCCTGACGTTTGGATTGACGATGCGCTATCTGGGGCTGTCGCTCGGTATGGCGGTTGTGCTTGGGCTCTGTGCTGCCTTTGGAACGCTGATGCCGCCGATCTTTCGTGGTGAGTTCATGACGCAAGTCCTGGGAACAAACTCGGGACGAGTGATTCTTCTCGGCATTGTTGTCTGCTTGGTTGGTATCGCCCTTGCCGGATTGGCAGGCGTTTACAAAGAAAGGATTATGTCTCCTGAACAACAGAAGGCCGCAATTAAGGAATTCGACCTGAAAAAGGGAGTTGCTGTGGCCACGCTGTCCGGGGTCATGAGCGCTTGTTTCGCCTACGGGTTGGCGGCGGGAGATCCCATCAAGTCGCTCACGTTGAAGCATGGCACGCCGCTTCTTTGGCAGGGACTGCCGGTATTGGTTGTGATTCTAATTGGCGGCTTCACAACGAATTTCATATGGTGTGTGTTCCTCAATATCCGGAACAAGACCGGACACCAGTATTTCCGCTCACGATCACAGGGACTTGATCCAGCCGAACAGCAAGAGACGATTTTCGAACCGGTCACCGAGGCTCCTAGTCGAGTGGTGGTCGAGAAATTGCCTTCGTCAACGCAAGGGGATCTCGAACGAGGGTCCGTGATTGTCGTGGCCGAATCTTCCACAAGAAATCAAGAGTTGGCACGAGCCCCCATGCTGGCGAACTATTCGCTCTGCGCTTTGGCTGGTACAACTTGGTATTTCCAGTTTTTTTTCTACACGATGGGCGAAACCCAGATGGGCAGATACAAATTCTCCAGCTGGACGCTGCACATGGCGAGCATCATCATCTTTAGTAGCCTCTGGGGAATAGGCTTGAAGGAGTGGAAAGGTGCGGGAGTCCGGGCCGGTTGGTCGCTCTTCATGGCTCTTGCCTTGCTCATCGGGTCCACAGTCATCGTTGGTTACGGCAACTATCTTGCATTGCCACGCTGAAGGTTGCGTTCGGGATTGTGGCAGTAGAAGGAGTAAAGCATGCAACGCATCATGATGGTGTTCTTCGTTGCCTTCAGCCTTATCCGGCTGCAGTCTCCTGTTGTAACTGCCTCTCAGGTCGTCACCGTCACAGTGCGAAATCCCGTTGACCTTCGACGATCCAGTGAAACGGTTGTGCTTCAGGTCGCGGAGTTGCGTCGCACGCTGTCTGTGGACGACATCCGGCGAGTACATGTTCGCGACGAACGTTCCGGCCAGGACTTGTTAACGCAAGCAGTTGATACGAACGATGACGGCGTGTTCGAGGAATTTATTTTCCAGGCGGATTTCGCGCCGAAAGAGATCCGCAAATTCGTGTTGCGTGTCGGTGAGCGGCAAATTCTCCATCCTGAAGATTTCAAGGCCTACGGCCGTTTCGTGCAGGAGCGTCGCGATGATTTTGCCTGGGAAAATGACCGTATCGCTCATCGGATGTATGGCGCGGCCTTGGAGACTTGGCCGCAGGAGCCGCTGACGAGCAGCGCTGTCGACGTATGGACCAAGCAAGTATCGCGGCTGGTCGTCAATAACTGGTACATAGTGGATGACTATCACCGCGATCACGGCGACTTCTATTCCGCGAGTACCACGCGCGGTTGCGGTGGCAACGGTATTTGGGCAGGCGGCGGTCTCTATCCGTCCACGAACTTCCACGGCTCGCGACTGCTGGCGAATGGCCCGATTCGCGTGGTGTTCGAACTCATGTATCCTGCCTGGGATGCTGCAGGCGTTCGAATATCTGAGGTCAAACGAGTCAGTCTAGATGCGGGACAGAACTTCAACCATTTCGAAAGCCACTATCGCGTTGAGAATGGCGCCCGCGAGCTAGCCGACGCGATCGGAATTAGAAAAGGCCTGAATCCCTCCTCATCCACCTCCCGTGAACAAGCCTCGCTTCGCGCCTGGGAGAGACTTCCAGGCGATGCCGGGCAGCTTGGACAGGCCGTCATTCTCGACCCGGCGAATCTCCTCGCCTTCACCGAGGACAAGAGCAACGTCACGACAAAGATTCCGGCAGACGGAGTGGTTGCGTACTACGCCGGTTTTGGCTGGAGCAAGAACGGTTTCCGCGCGGTGGAGGACTGGGACCGCGACGTGGCTCAATACGCGGCACGCTTGCGATCCCCGGTCGAAGTGACGGTATCGGCCCAGTGATTGCGCACGATTGGTCCCGGTAATTTGGATGTGACTCATTCGTTCCTAAAATTTCAGTTTGGCGGAGAACTGGAGTAGTCGAGGATCGTACACACCGGGCAAGAACTCCGCTGACGGAGCGCTGCGTTTCGAACCATTGCTTGGAGCACGGCACGTTGTGTCTTGCCCAGCGGCAGTCATTCTGACGCGGCGGGGTCGCATGGGAAAGTGCAGGCACGTTGCGCAGTGCAAAAAACACATGTAATGATGCGAAAAAGCCCTTGTGACGGAATGATGCGCCGGTATATTACTGGCCTTCGACAAAACCGGAACGGTAATCCCGATCGGCAGGTGCGTGAGATACTTTTGAAGATTTTGCAGTTGTTCCCGAGGTGAACGTAGTGAGTTCCAAAAGGCGGTCCATGCGCCGAAATCTCTTCTTCTATAAGGATTCTCGGGAGAGGAATCGGATGTTGATTTGGACTAGGTGCTTCTTCATTTTACTGCTTTGCGGAATAAGGCCGCTCGTTTTTGCGCAGGACGATGGACTCGAAGTACTCCGGGCCAGGTTCAAGGACGCACCAGCGGATTGCAGAATCATGGTGCGCTGGTGGTGGTTTGGTCCAGCGGTTACGAAACCAGAGCTGGAGCGGGAACTGCGCGTAATGAAGGAAGGTGGCATTGGGGGCGTTGAAGTACAACCGGTATATCCGCAGGCGCTGGACGACCCAGAGCGCGGTTTTCACAATTTTCCGTATCTCTCGGATGAGTTCATCGACGATTTGCGCTTTGCCTCAGACAAAGCCCACGAATTGGGGTTGCGGGTTGACATTACCCTGGGCAGCGGATGGCCGTTCGGCGGGTCGCATATTCTAATTACGCAAGCTGCCGGAAAACTGCGGGTCGTCCGGGTTTCCATTTCGCCTGACACACGCTCTATCCCTGTACCCAGTATCGGTGCGGGAGGAAAACTCTTAGCCGCATTTCTGACGAGCGGCGAAGCAAAAGACAATTCAAACGCAGCCATGCTGAATTTGTCGGAAATCCGAAATGGCCGACTGTTTCTGCCCGCTGGACGAGAGCAGTCTGGTGCTGTTCTTTGGTTCATAGCCAGTCGCACGGGCATGTTGGTGAAGCGGCCCGCAATCGGCGCGGAAGGTTTTGTTCTCGATCACTTCGATCGTGCGGCCATCGAGAATCACCTCGACATCGTTGGCGACCGCTTGATGCAAGCGTTTAGGAACGATCCGCCCTACGCTGTCTTCAGTGACAGCCTGGAAGTGTATGGTTCGGACTGGACCGGCGACCTGCTGCAACAATTCCGCCTGCGCCGTGGTTATGATTTGACTCCGTACTTACCCGCCCTGGTGCAAGACATCGGTCCGAAAACTTCGAATGTCCGCCATGATTGGGGCAAGACACTCACCGAACTAATCGATGAGCGCTATCTCATACCAGTCCGAGAGTGGGCAGCGCAACACAAGACTCGTTTTCGCTCCCAGACCTACGGCATCCCCGCTGTTACGCTCTCTAGTAATGTCTTAGTGGATCTGCCGGAAGGCGAAGGCGCACAATGGCGGAATTTCTCACCCACCCGTTGGGCCTCATCGGCGAACCACCTTCAGGGAAGGAATGTTACTTCGGCTGAAACCTGGACATGGCTGCATTCTCCCGCTTTTCGGGCAACACCGCTCGATATGAAAGCGGAAGCCGACTTGTTTTTTCTCGAAGGAGTCAATCAGCTAGTCGGGCACGGCTGGCCGTACTCGCCGAAAGAGGCAGGCGAGCCGGGATGGGCATTTTACGCCGCTGCGGCGCTCAATGATCACAATCCGTGGTGGCCGGTTATGCCGGACGTCACGCGCTACCTGCAAAGGGTTAGCTATGTACTCCGCCAAGGCAAACCGGCGAATGATGTCGCACTCCTGTTGCCCACGGAGGATGCCTGGGCACAATTCACGACGGGGAAAGATTCCGTCAGCGAATCGATGGAGCGGTTGCTGGGGTCGGAGGTAATTCCGCAAATCCTTGACGCGGGGTTCAACTTCGATTTCATGGATTCGGAAACGATTGCTAAAACAGGAATTTCCTATCCGGTGCTGATTTTGCCGGGCGTCGAGCGATTGCCCCTTGCGACATATCGCCAGATCGAGGCGTACGCACGCAACGGCGGCATTGTGATTGCCACACGAAATCTTCCTTCGCAGGCGCCGGGCTTGCTGGAGACTGAAACTGACACTCCTCAGGAGCGTGAAATTTCGGAGAATTTGTTCCACGCTTCCACCGGAAGAGGCCTCTTTGTTTCAGACGAAAAGCAGCTTGGCAAAACACTGGGGCAGCACATCAAACCGGACGTAACAACTTTCCCTCGAGCACCGGAAATCGGTTTCGTGCATCGCAAAATGCCTTTTGCCGATCTCTACTTCCTGGCGAATACGAGTAACCAGCCCATTTCCACAACCGCTACATTTCGCGCATCGGAACCGTATGCAGAATGGTGGGACCCTTCTTCAGGGAATATCTCGGCGGCCAGCACGAACTCTACGGTCCAACTAAATTTGCAGCCATACGAGTCACGGGTCATTGTCTTTGCCACCGGCAATCCGTCGGCCACAGCTCGATCTAGAACAAAAACTTCCGAGTCAGGACTTCCTCGGGAAATGCTCGATCTGGGAGCGGATTGGACAGTCACTTTCTCTGATTTGGGTCGAACCGTTCACATGGATAAACTGCACTCCTGGGCGGATCACGAAGAGACACGATTCTATTCAGGCAAGGCCATCTACGAGAAAAACTTCGGAGTGTCCCCGAAGATTCTAAATCCGAAAACTCGCGTGTACCTCGACTTCGGGACGGGAACAATTGTCGAACGACCGCGGGTCGATCATCCACGGATGCGAGCCTGGTTGGAAGGCCCCGTGCGTGAGGCTGCGCAAGTATTCGTAAATGACCATGTTGTAGGTTCGATCTGGAAACCTCCCTATGAACTGGAAATTTCGGACGCGCTCCACGCTGGCGAGAACCACTTGAAGATCATCGTTGGGAATCTAGCGATCAATGCGTTGGCGGGCCGTTCCCCCTCAGATTATGAATTACTTAACAGGAGATATGGAGAGCGCGCCGTTCCTCAAGACATGGAAAACTTGCAGCCCTTGCCTTCTGGTTTGCTCGGTCCGCTCCGATTGGTGATCCGAGAAGCGCCATAGCGTGTTAACTGGCGCACGGATTCAGTTCTAGCTGCAATTTGGCGGAAATGGAGAGTAACGGTGCAAAAATCCTCCAGAGGACTCAAATGATACTGATACCTGGAATCGTTGCGCTCGCCACGGCCGTGCTGGGCGCGACACAGCAGAATTACTTTACGGATTGGCCCGCAGGAACATCACCCAAGGAAGTCGGGAAGCGAGTTGCGGAGCGATTTGTCCAAAGTCCTCACCAGGACCCCAAGCGAATCATCTACCCGGAAGTCTGCACATGGTACGGGGCCTTGACCTTCTCTCAGCTTTCTGGAGACACCTTTCTTCCAGACTGATTAAGCGTTTCGACCCGTTGATGACGGCTGTTGAAGCCGACCTTATCCAGAGGCAGCGGCATGTGGATTTTTCCGTGTTCGGAGCGGTCCCGCTGGAAATTTACGTCGAAACCAAAGAGCAAAAGTATTTGGACATGGGTAAGTTTGTCTCCGACAGGCAGTGGGAGAATCCGACGCCGGAGGGTTTGACGAGCGAAACCCGATTCTGGATCGATGATATGTATATGATTACAGCCGTGCAGGTGCTGGCATTTCGCGCCACGGGCGATTCCAAGTACCTCGATCGCGCTGCGCTGGAGATGGTGACCTATCTGGACAAACTTGCAGCAGGCGAACGGTTTGTTCTATCACGCTCCGGATGTGCCGTTCTATTGGGGGCGGGGCAACGGCTGGGTAGCTGCGGGAATGACGGAGTTGCTGCGTGCACTGCCTGAGGATCATCCCCGGCGCGCCCGCGTGCGGGATGGATACCGTAAGATGATGAAAGCTTTGCTGGAGTTCCAGGGCAAAGACGGCATGTGGCGACAACTAATCGATCACCCGGAAGCTTGGCCTGAAACTTCGTCCACAGGCATGTTCACGTTTGCCTTAATCACCGGAGTAAAGAACGGCTGGCTCGATGCCGCCGCTTACGGGCCTGCAGCCCGGAAGGGGTGGCTCGCATTGGTCGGTTATATCGACCAGAATGCGGATGTAACGAGCATCTGTGAAGGCACAAGTAAGAAGAATGAACTTGAGTATTATTTGGTTCGCGCGCGCAGAACCGGCGATTTCCACGGCCAAGCGCCGGTGTTATGGTGTGCCTCGGCACTGCTGCGCTGAACATCCAGGAAGCTCGATTCCTTCAGCCACGAGTACAGGAGAATTTGATGCGGGTAAAAAACTGCCCACACAGACACTCGGCATGGCCAGCGCCTAATAGATGGCTGGACATTGCGAAGCAGAGCTTGTAGCGTCTGTTTCGGCCCTAACTATGAATCTGCACCCGCTTCGAAATACCGGCATGGCGTTTCTTCTATTTGCGAGTGCAGGGCCTTTTCCTGTCCCAAGCGCCGAGCCGGTGGTGATCACGGTCCACGCCAACCAGACCAGCAGCGCATACCAGCCAGTATGGAATTATTTTGGTGCCGATGAGCCGAACTACGTGTATGCCCGCAACGGCGAGAAATTGCTTCACGAACTGGCCGCTCTGAGCCCTGTGCCGGTCTACTTTCGTGCTCATAATCTACTGACAACGGGCACCGGCGAAGGGTCGTTGAAATGGGGATCGACGAATGTCTACACGGAGCTGCCTAGCGGCGCGTCAGTGTACGACTGGACCATCACGGATCGTATTTTTGATGCCTTCAGCAGGAATGGCGTGCGGCCTCTGGTGGAGGTTGGATTCATGCCGGAAGCGCTATCGACTCATCCGCAGCCCTACCGGCACGATTTCCCTCGAGGCGATGTGTTCACCGGCTGGTCGTATCCGCCGCGCGATTACGACAAGTGGCGGGATCTCATCACCGCGTGGGGCCGCCACCTCCGTGAGCGGTATGGGGAGGGCGTGAAGGACTGGCTCTGGGAAGTATGGAATGAACCGGACATCCCCTACTGGCACGGTACTCCCGAGGAATACAACCGGCTCTATGACGTGACTGCGGCGGCCATTCGGCAAGTATTGCCGTCAGCCCGGATCGGTGGTCCGGAAACAACGCGGCCCTCAAGCGCAAAGGCTAGCGCCTTCCTGAGCCAGTTCCTGCAACACTGCGCACGAGGTAGAAATGCTGCCACCGGAGGGATTGGCGCGCCGCTCGACTTCATCAGCTTTCATCCCAAGGGCAGCCCAAAATCTGTGGATGGACACGTGAGGATGGGCCTTGCCGCCCAACTGCTGGCGGTGGATCGCGGCATGCAGATCGTTGCGTCCTTTCCGGAGTGGAAGAACACTCCCATCATTCTGGGAGAAAGCGACCCCGAAGGGTGTGCCGCCTGCCAGGGAGAGCAGAACGGCTACCGCAACGGGCCACTGTATGGCGTCACAATCGCCGAAGCTACGGCGCGAACCTACGAGCTGGCGCGGAAACACGGTGTCAATCTCACGGGGATTGTCACCTGGGCTTTTGAGTTTGAGGATCAGCCATATTTCACCGGCTTCCGCGAACTGGCAACGAACGGAGTGGACAAGCCGGTTCTCAATGTCTTTCGCATGCTGGGGATGCTGAAAGGCGACTGGGTCAACGTGCAAAGCAACGGAGCCCAACCGTTGAGCAAGATCCTTCAGGAGGGCATCGTTGATGCGCCGGACATCGATGCCGTGGCCACGTGCCAGCCACGTGAACTAGACATCCTGGCGTGGAACTATCACGATGACGATGTCGCGGCGGGTCCGGTGACCATCCGACTGCAGATCGAAGATCTACCGGAACAAAAAATACGTGTCGAACAGTTCCGAATGGATTCGAGCCATAGTAACGCTTACGCCGTCTGGCAGAAGATGGGCAGGCCAGAGCATCCGACCACAGCACAGCAAGTGCAGTTGGAAAAGAGCGGAATGCTCGAAGCAATTGAACCACCGGAACTACAAAAGGATTGGTCAAGGCCGCGTATCGGGATGCTGGATTTCACCTTGCCGCGACAGGGCGTGGCGCTGTTTCGCCTGTACTGGTAGGCGTCACGAGCTGCTTCCATTAGAAACCGGTCCGGCGTCAAGGACCGGTTCAATAGGCGGGCGTTCCGTCTCTTCCCCCGAAAGCATTTGCGAGTCACTCGTGTCCCTCGCCAAAACTCGGAGAGTACTTGAGCTTCACCTCTTTAACAATGTTACGGTCCTCCTGCGCAAGCTGTTGATTTCAAGGTCGATCGTCATTTTGGCCAGGGGCACAGGTGCCTTGTGGAGGCGGCAGCAGTCGAACCGACCCCCTCCCCTGAAGCGCTTTAAGTTATTCATCCTACATTCAGCCTATTCGGCCAGATCAGCTGAAAAAGCCCAAGTTCGCTCGATATCCGCGAGATGGCATCTACTACTCAGGGCATTGTCCCAGGGCTGTCCAAATTCAAAAGGAGGCGCGCGATATGGAACTATTCGTGAAAATATGGGATGACGACGACCGGTCTCTTAGAATAAGTCCCACGCTCGACGGCGATGACGGTATAGCTGGACTTGTTATGCACCCAGCCGTTTGCGCCGACTTACTTGCAAAGCTTGCAGAGCTTCAGCGGGGGCGAGCTTCAATTGGTTTCGGGCGCGGGAACGAATTTCGTCACTGACAGCGTGTGTTCCTCGATGGCGTCCTGCGTGAACAGCAGCGGGAAAGCGTCGTTGATCAGCCAGCCCGGGAGAAGATTGAAATAGAACGGGCTGCCCAGGACACCGCTTGTGCCGCCGGGCAAGGCGCTAACGGCACGCATGCCGTTGTGGCGGGCGTTGCTGACGAAGCGATCATTCGGGCCGCTGCCGAACATGAAGCCATTGACACTCGTGGCGCGCACATTGTGCGTTGCGGCGTCCACGGTCTCAAAACCGCCGTCGATGGGGATGCCGGGCAGATTGGGCAAAGGCGGTGGGAACGCGCCTCCCGCGGGCGGGATGCTGAACGGCGAACCGAGGACGTGGCTGAAAACGATGCGGTGGAGCTTGCCCCAGCGGTAGTCCGCCTGATTGGCGGAATTGTTGAAGGCATCGGCGAACGCCGAGCTCGCGAGAAGAGCCAGTGCGTCGGATACGCTTTTCAGGATGAGGATGTCGCGGCGGTCGCCGGCGCTCGAAACGCCGGGCACATGGAAGAAATTGACGGCGGAGGCGCCAACGCCGTGGTTGGTGGAGAAATTGTCGAGCAAGTTGCGAAGAGCTTTGAGGGCTTCGGTGTCCGGCGGTTGGGGCAAGCCTCCCGGCGCGAGCACGGCGTCAATCGTATTGGCGATGAATCGGCTGCGCCAGGCGGCGTAAATCGTAGCTGCGACGCTCGAGTCAATCAGGGCTTGAGAGGGAGGTAGGCCGCGGCCGGCAACGTCGCTCGCGTCGAACCCTTCCGGAATGCCGGTCGGCGTAGTGAAGTCCCAGTGGCTCACGCGGTTCACCGCGCTCGCAATGCCGGGAGCGGCGGCAAGCGAGGCGAGCAGCGGATTTGCGCCGGGCGCCTGCGCATTCGCGAAGGCGCGCGTCATGTAGGGCACAAAGACCTGCGCGTCGAGCAGGGTCACATCGGCCTGGATATCCTGCATATCCTCGAAAGAAACTTTGCCGCTGCCGGTGGAGAGCAATTGGCGGATGCGCTGAGTGATGCGGCCGTTGCGGAAGCCTCCGCTGTAAGTGTAGTTGAGGTAAAAGATGCCGCCACCGGGGCGGAGCCGGGCGAACGGATTATTGTTGAGGGTGATGCCGACCGGGTCGTTGTTGGAGTTGACGAAAAAGCCGGCCGGTGGATTGATGATATGGGGCATCTCGGCAAACGGGAGGATCTCAAATGGAATGGCCTGGTTTGCCTGCGGGTGGATTACAGGCAGCCATTCGTTGCCGCCCGTCCCATTGCGGATGAAGACCGCGGCAGGCCGTTGACCACGCCTGCTTGCAGGTCCTCGCGGATGGGCAGCTCGCCGCCCGTCAGATACGCGATATTGCCGCCGATGTCGGAATAGGCGAAGTTCTGCGAGCCTACATCGAAAAAGCTTAGGCCGCGGAGGAAATCGTCCAGGTTCCTGGCCCCATCCCAGATCAGAAACGTCTCGACCTCACGAGTTCCGCTGAACCCCGTGTACTGGACGCTGAGGCCGACGCCACTCGCGACGTCGAGCATGATGATCGGTCCGTTATTGCGACGCGGCACGATCAGTGTCGCGGGAGGAATTCCCTTTCCCGGCGGCACGACGCTGATGTTGTCGGAGATGTGATCGCCGATGTTGTTTTGCCGAAAGACCTCCGGGATCGGGATGATCGGTTCAAGATTCCCTTTGAAGACCGTGCTGAGGCCGCTGGGCGAGGTTGGGTTGGGAACGATTTTCTCCTGGAAGGTATCGGTAACGTCCATCGGGTCCACCGTCGCTCCCCAGGAGATGAACCGGTTGTGGCCAACAATCACGAAGGGAACGCCGGCAAAGCCGCTGCCGATCACGTCAATGTCGTGGTCTTCGAGATGGACGGGATAAAATGTAGATGGGGTAACGAGCGAGAGGTGCGGATCGTTCGCCAGAAGCGGGACGCCGCTTGCGGAGAGTTCGCCGCTGATGGCCCATTCATTCGAGGCCCCGCTGCGCTTGAGGTCGCGCAGCCGCTCGAAGACCAGCATGCCCTTGATCTTTTCCCTGTACTCCTTGGCGAGCTCGATGGTGCGGGGCTCAAGGTAACTGCTCGCGGAGGCTTCCGCTGAGGGCGCCTGCCCGGCGTACCTCGTCGCGCCTCGCCTTTCGGTCCAGGCAGCATGCGGGACGGAGGCGTCGGGAATCGTGGAGGCCGGATCAAACGGCGCGGAGCGATCCAGATCCTCGAAGAAGAGTTTCGTGCCATCGAAGCCGAGCAGGCTACCGGCCTTTTGGTAGCTCGCGAGAGCTACGGTGGGATCAATATCGAGATCGAAGGAAAGGCCAAAGGCAATGAGCTTGGCAACGGCAAGGCTATCGATAACGGTCCACGGCTCGAACTGGGCCAATTCCAGAGCATCGTACTCCGGTGACAGGGAATGCGAGCCGACGAAGGCGTTCACACCGTCGGCATAGGCTTGGAGGGCGGCATGCGTCCGGGGCGAAATGACGGGAAGCGAGCGAACCGCGGCCCGTCGCAAGCCGATCGTGCGAAGCTGAACGTCCTGCGGAAGCGCGGCGGGGCCCAGAAGTTCGGCAAGCGTGCCGCTGGCCTCGCGGCGGCTCACATCCATCTGGAAGAGACGATCTTGCGCGTGCACGTGGCCCTGCAAGAAAAATAGGTCATGCTCGTTCTGCGCGCGAATGTGCGCAATGCCGTCGGTGTCGCGAGTAATCCGAGCGGCAGCCTTCAGGCCGGGAAGCTGGACGGGCGCACCCGAAGAGGAATCCTGTGCTACCGCGATCACAGCAAAGAGAATAGAGACAAGCGCGCTCGCCAAAAACTTGCGCATGACTGCCTCCTCCGAGCTTGGATGGGGACGAGCCACCTTATACTCCCTTGCAAACACCCAGTCAATTCCTCGCACCGGTGAGATGAGGCAGAAAACTCCTCGGTCGCTATTTCGACTGGATACAGAAAATATCGACAAGCAAGTCATTTTGCGGAGCAAACAAGGACGTGCGACAAAATCATCGTTGACCGGGTGCGGGTCCGAGATTGGCGGGAGTGGGAACAAAACGATTTGTGAAGATACGGCAAAGAAAAGTTTGCAGGCGGTTTTGCATTACAGGTGCGAGGGAAAGGCTGCGCACGCAATCAGAATGGACTTTCTCAAGACTGCGAGAATTGTTGAAATCTCTCCTACCTCTTGATGGTTCAGCAGCTGTAACCGGACGTGGGGCCTTGATCCTACTTCTTTCCCACAATTGGTGGAAGGAGTCGTACAGTCTAGCAGTGGGTCAGTTTCCGTTTAGCGTGTCATACGTCCGCGTTATAATCCGCAAGAGATCAGATGAATTTCCTCATTTCCCTGATTATGGCGGAAAACGCCTACCAGCAGGACCAGGCCGCAGCTGCAAGCGAGGCCGCGCGTCGTCTAGGTGTCCACGTGCAGATACTGTACGCTGATAATGACGCGATTACGCAAAGCCAGCAGCTTCTAAATGTGATTCAATCCTCTTCTGCCGATTCCCGGCCTGACGCGATAGTCTGTCACGCCGTAGGAACAACTCTAAAGCAAGTGGCGCGCGAAGCGATGGCTCGCGGGATTGGATGGGCGCTCTTGAACCGTGAAGACAGCTATCTTGCGGAGCTGCAAAGAATGAGCAAGCCCTCTTTTTGTGTCACCGTAGATCAGGAAGAAGTCGGGCGGATTCAGGGGCGGCAGTTCGGTGCGTTGCTGCCAAAGGGTGGTCTCGTCTTGTACATCCTCGGTCCCTCGATCAATCCTGTTTTTAAGCTGCGCGCAGCAGGTATGGAATCGACGAAGCCGCAAAACGTTCCGATCAGGACGCTGCGAGGGAATCTGACCGAGCAAAGCGGGTACGACGCGGTAACTTCATGGCTAAAACTAAGAACCTCGCGCATGACGCCCCTGAGTTTGGTGGCGGGACAGAATGACAATATGGCCATCGGTGCCCGGAAGGCGTTTAAAGAGATACTAAGCGGTGAGGAGCGGGAACGTTGGTCTACCCTGCCATACACCGGTTGCGATGCCAGCCCCAGAGCCGGGCAAGAATGGATTCGGACGGGTTTGTTGACAGCATCCATTTTTCTGCCACCAACCGCGGGCGTGGCTGTCGAGACGATGGCGCAAGCGATTCAAACTAAGAAACAACCACATTTGTGCAAGCAACTCACACCCGTGTCTTACCCGCCGGTAGAAAACCTGCTTAAACCACAAGCCTAAAAAGAAGCTCCTCGGCATTGCATGGCTGTAGCGGACGGCACTTTTTCACACGGAAAGTTTCCCTTATCCTTCGCGAGGGAAGTACGGCGGCCCCCGCCTTGGTCGCGAAGGCGCCAGCAGACGGTTACACGTTGCTCGTGAACACCAGCGCTCAGGCTTACAGCGCTGCG
>WNFD01002650.1_pt1 | contig 32324 bp, 33 predicted proteins | sample 5400491 | NCBI WGS metagenome assembly WNFD01 (sample SAMN13153343, study PRJNA577476) | soil metagenome | isolation source: 120 cm saprolite under Douglas fir tree site 2 hole 2 replicate 2 | place: USA:California | collected 2015-04-18 | reverse complement strand
AGGGGCTTTCTCGCTCCGGTTTTGCCCAGCCGTTTGCGTCCCAGCCTCGTGGTGGTGCCGGTAGTGCGGCTATCCGGCATCATCGGCTTCACCACTCCGCTGCGGCCGGGGCTGACGCTCTCCTCGGTCGCGCGCTCGCTCGAGCGCGCCTTTGCCTGGCCCAATGCCAAGGCGGTGGCGCTCGCCATCAACTCCCCCGGCGGCTCCGCGGTACAGTCGCATCTGATTTTCCGGCGCATCCGCCAGCTTGCCGAGGAGAACGCGCGGCCGGTGATCGCCTTCGTCGAGGACGTCGCCGCTTCCGGCGGCTACATGATCGCCTGCGCGGCCGATGAGATCGTGTGCGACTCCTCCTCGATCCTCGGCTCGATCGGCGTGGTCGGGGGCACCTTCGGCTTCAACCGCCTGATCGAAAAGGTCGGGATCGAGCGGCGCCTCTATACGTCCGGGGAACGCAAGGCGATGCTCGACCCGTTCCTGCCCGAGAAGCCCGAGGACGTCGAGCGGCTCAAGGCGATCCAGCGGGAAATCCACGAAGGCTTCATTGCGCTGGTAAAATCCCGCCGCGGCGCCGCACTCGCCGGCCCGGAGGAGACGTTGTTCTCCGGCGAATATTGGACCGGTCGAAGATCTCTGGAGCTAGGCCTCGCCGACCGCGTCGGCGATCTTCGTTCCACCTTGCGCGAGCGCTTCGGCGACAAGGTCGCGACCCCGCTGGTGAGCGCGGAGCGCAGCTTGTTCGGGCGGCGGATTCCCGGCGTGGGCGCAAACTATCTGGGCGAACTTTGGGGCGGCACCGGATTTGCCGACGACGTGCTTTCGGCGATCGAAGCGCGTGCGCTCTGGGCCCGCTATGGGCTATAAGGAGCCCGTTCCGCGACGGGCCCACGCGAGTTCGACTCCAGTTCGAGTGTTGAGACCGTCGAGATAACACGAGGGATAGGCATGCCGCCGCTGATCGTGTGGGCGCTGGGCGCGCTCGGCGCAATTTTGGTCGGGCGCTGGATCGCCAACGAGGCGCGCCGCAGGAGCGCCGAGTTGCGCGCGCGGCAGGCCGAAGGCGTCGGTCGGGGCGAACGCGAGCAGGCGCGAACGCTGGAGCGCGATCCCGCAACCGGAATCTACCGCCCGAAATAAGTGCGCGCGGCAATCCTTGCGGCTCAGCGCACCGGCGTTTGCCACGCGCCGAACATCAAGGCCGCGAAGAAGAGGGCGACGCCGCAGAAGCCGAGGATCTCGAAGGGTGGCACGCAAGCTCTCCGCTGTTTGCGCCGCTGCGAACCGACGGGCTCGTCCGTCCGGCGGCTGTCGCGCGGTGGGGTTGCGCTCCAGTTTGTGCCGGCCGGCGGCTTGACCCCCTGTCGGGCCGCCGATAGGTTCCCCACCGCAGTCGAGCTGTGTCATCGCAGAAATTGCTAAGAAATTTCTGCAGCGGGCGGTGATGAGCAAAGAAGACGGTTAATCGCCCGTTGCCGTGCTTTCCAATCGATGCGGCGCTCGCGTTCACGCTTCGCCGGTCGCAACCGCCAGACATCCCATGGAAGCCGCGCACCCGCTGGTCCGAACGCGCGATGATCCCATGAGCCCCGCGCGATCGTTTCAGGGGTTGATCCTCGCGCTCGAGCGGTTCTGGGCGGAGTGGGGCTGCGTCATCCTGCAGCCCTACGACATGGAAGTCGGCGCCGGCACCTTTCATCCGGCGACGACGTTGCGCGCGCTCGGGCCCAGGCCCTGGAACGCGGCCTACGTCCAGCCCTCGCGTCGGCCGAAGGACGGCCGCTACGGCGAGAACCCCAACCGGCTGCAGCACTATTATCAGTTCCAGGTGATCCTCAAGCCCTCGCCGCGCGACATGCAGGAGCTCTACCTGCAATCGCTCTATGCGATCGGCATCGACCCGGGCATCCACGACATCCGCTTCGTCGAGGACGATTGGGAGAGCCCGACGCTCGGCGCCTGGGGGCTCGGCTGGGAATGCTGGTGCGACGGCATGGAAGTCTCGCAGTTCACCTATTTCCAGCAGGTCGCCGGGTTCGAGTGCCGGCCGGTCTCCGGCGAGCTGACCTACGGGCTCGAGCGGCTGGCCATGTACGTGCAGGGGGTCGAGAACGTGTTCGACCTCAATTTCAACGGCCGCGAGGACGCCCGCAAGGTGACCTACGGCGACGTGTTCCTGCAGGCCGAGCAGGAATATTCGCGGCACAATTTCGAAAGCGCCGACGTCGACATGCTGTTCGAGCAGTTCCGCATGGCGGAAGCCGCTTGCCGCAAATATCTCGACGCCGGCTGGGTGACGCAGGGCAACGTGCGCCGCCATCGGATGGCGCTGCCCGCCTACGACCAGTGCATCAAGGCGAGCCACATCTTCAATCTGCTCGATGCCCGCGGGGTGATCTCGGTGACCGAGCGGCAGAGCTTCATTCTGCGCGTGCGCGAGCTCGCCAAGGCTTGCGGCGAGGCCTGGCTGGCGACCGAGGCGGGCGGGGGCGCGATCATGTCCGGCAATGCAACCTCGTCATTCCGGCCGAGCGCGGAGCGCGAGAGCCGGAACCCATGAACACGTGCTTGCATGTAACGCCTTGGACCATGTTCATGGGTCCCGGCTCGCGCTCGCAGCGCTCGCTTGGCCGGGACGACGGACCCGGAAATTGTCTCCATGCCTGATCTCCTGCTCGAGCTGTTCTCCGAGGAAATCCCGGCGCGGATGCAGCAAAAAGCCGCCGAGGATCTCAAGCGGATCGTCACCGAGCGTCTGGTCGATGCCGGGCTCGGCTACGAGGGCGCCAGAGCGTTCGTCACGCCGCGGCGGCTCGCGCTCGCCGTCGAAGGCCTGCCCGCGCGCCAGCCGGACTTGCATGAAGAGAAGCGCGGCCCGCGCGTCGGCGCGCCGGAGACGGCGATCGCCGGGTTCCTCAAGAACGCGGGGCTCGCGTCCATCGGCGAGGCCACGATCCAGAAGGACCCCAAGAAGGGCGACGTCTACGTGGCGCTGATCGAAAAACCGGGTCGCGCCGCCATCGAGGTCATCGCCGAGATCCTTCCCGCGGTCATCCGGGAATTTCCCTGGCCGAAGTCCATGCGCTGGAGCTCGGGCAATCTCCGCTGGGTGCGCCCGCTGCACTCGATCCTTGCCACCTTCGGGCCGCAGACCGAGGCGCCGGAGATCGTGCGGTTTTCCGTCGACGGCATCGCGGCGGGCGACGTGACGCAGGGCCATCGCTTTCTCGCGCCACAACCGTTTTCGGTGCGCCGGTTCGAGGATTACCTGCAAAAGCTCGAGCGCGCCAAGGTCGTGCTCGATGCGGACCGCCGCGCGCAGATGATCCTCGCCGACGCCCGCAATCTGGCGTTCGCGCAGGGCTGCGAGCTCGTCGAGGACGAGGCGCTGCTGGCCGAAGTCGCCGGCCTCGTCGAATGGCCGCTGGTGCTGATGGGGTCGTTCGACCCGAGCTTCCTGAAAATCCCCCCGGAGGTGATCCGCGCCACGATCCGCACCAACCAGAAATGCTTCGTGCTGCGCGATGCTTCGACCGCAAAGCTGACGAACCGTTTCATTCTCGTCGCCAACACCGAGCCCAAGGACGGCGGCAAGGCGATCGTGGCCGGCAACGAGCGCGTCATCCGGGCGCGGCTCGCCGACGCGAAATTCTTCTGGGACGCCGATCTTCAGGTGAAGCTGGAGGATCGGCTGCCGAAGCTCAAGGACATCATCTTCCACGAGAGGCTCGGCACCCAGGCCGAGCGCGTCGAACGCATCGTCCGGCTGGCCGGAGAGCTCGCGTCGATCGTGAAGGCGGATCGGCAAAAAGCCGAGCGCGCGGCAAAACTGTGCAAGGCCGATCTCGTCACCTTGATGGTCGGCGAGTTCCCGGAGCTGCAAGGCACGATGGGGAAATATTACGCGGAGGCCCAGGGCGAGGACGAGGCGGTCGCGCACGCGATCGAGGATCATTACAAGCCGCAGGGGCCCTCCGATCTCGTCCCGGCCGATCCGGTGTCGATCGCGGTCGCGCTCGCCGACAAGCTCGACACGCTGCTTGCATTCTGGGGGATGGACGAGAAGCCGAGCGGATCGAAAGACCCTTATGCCTTGCGCCGAGCGGCCCTGGGCATCATCCGGATCGTATTGACGAATGAGATCCGAGTGAGGTTGGAAGTATTCTGCCTGAAAATTCTTGAAAGTGGTTATGCAATTACGAGAGTGATGCCAAGCGCTCAATGGCAAAAGGATTCCGAGAACTTTTCGGTCACTCGAGAGACCATAGAGCTGCGAAAGATAGTCGCTGCGGAGCTTATGGAATTTTTCGCCGACCGGCTGAAAATTCAGCTGCGCGAGCAAGGAGCGCGCCACGATCTGGTCGATGCCGTGTTCGCGCTGGGCGGGCAGGACGACCTCGTGCTGATCGTTCGCCGGGTGGAGGCGCTCGGTAGATTTCTCGACACCGAGGACGGCAGGAATCTGCTGGCCGGCTACAAGCGCGCGACCAACATCATCCGCATCGAGGAGAAGCGGGACGGGCGGCAATACACCGGGGCGCCGGATCCGCAGCTCTATCGCCAGGCCGAAGAGCGGGCGCTCGCTGCCGCGATCGAAGCGGCCAAGCAAGAGGCGGAAACGGCGGTGGCGCGGGAGGATTTTGGCGCGGCGATGGCCGCGATGGCGAAGCTCAGGCCCGCGGTCGACGCGTTCTTCGACCAGGTCACGGTCAATGTCGATGATGCCAAACTACGCGAGAATCGCCTGAAGCTCCTCAACGAGATCCGCGAGGCGACTCGCGCGGTCGCGGATTTCTCCCGAATCGAGGGCTGATCTCGGTTCGAGGGTTAACGTGAAGCCGGGCCGCATACTCCATCCCCTCTCCCCTTGTGGGAGAGGGTGGCTCGTTGCGAGTGCAACGAGCAACGAGCCGGGTGAGGGGTCACTACTCTCCTCGGCGGCGACCCCTCACCCGGTCCTCGCAGGCTGTGCCTGCTCGGACCACCCTCTCCCACAAGGGGAGAGGGGAAGCGCGTGTGCGGCAACTTCGCCGAACAAACAAGCGGCTGCAGGCTTGGAGCAGAGCTGGCGCCAGCTTTCGTCCTGCGCGATAATCCGACTCGGGAACCGCGCAGGACGCCCCGCAGTTGTTGGCTCGCATTAATATCGGGAGAAATTCCATGGCCTTCGGCATCGAGCATCTGCAGCCGATCATCGCCCTTATCGCCGGCATCCTCATCCTCATCATTCCGCGGCTTCTGAACATCATCGTGGCGATTTATTTGATCGTCATCGGGCTCGTCGGCCTGGGGTTTCTGCGTTGAACGGCAGGCACTGAAGGTAGCGAGCCCCTCGGCGCTTTCGCCGCATGACGGTTGAAATGCCGCGCAAAACCCCCCATGACAGGCGCGGCTGACGAGCCGTTGTAAGAATGGGAATCCGGATGGCGAAATGGGTCTACACCTTCGGCGACGGCAAGGCCGAGGGCGGCGCACAGATGCGCGATCTGCTCGGCGGCAAGGGGGCGAATCTCGCGGAGATGGCCAACCTCGGGCTGCCGGTGCCGCCGGGCTTCACCATCACGACCGAGGTCTGCAGCTATTTCTATCATCACGGCAAGCGCTATCCGGCGGACCTGAAGCAGCAGGTCGAGGCCGCGCTCGACTACGTCGGCAAAGTGGCGGGCAAGAGCTTCGGCGACCGCGCCGATCCGCTGCTGGTCTCGGTGCGCTCGGGCGCCCGCGCCTCGATGCCGGGCATGATGGATACCGTGCTCAACCTCGGCCTCAACGACGAAACCGTGGACGCGCTCGCCGAGAAGGCCGCCGACCCCCGCTTCGCCTACGACAGCTATCGGCGTTTCATCGCCATGTATTGCAACGTGGTGCTCGGGATGGAGCATCATCATTTCGAGGAGATCCTCCAGGACTACAAGGACCGCAACGGCCACGGGCTCGACACCGATCTGGACGCCGACGATTGGGCGAAGATCGTCGCGCGCTACAAGGAAGGCGTGCAGGCGGAACTGGGCCGTCCGTTCCCGCAGGACCCGCACGAGCAATTGTGGGGCGCGATCGGCGCCGTGTTCGGGTCCTGGATGAACGCGCGCGCGATCACCTATCGGCGCCTGCACAATCTTCCGGAAAGCTGGGGCACGGCGGTCAATGTGCAGGCCATGGTGTTCGGCAACATGGGCGAGACCTCGGCGACCGGCGTCGCCTTCACGCGCAATCCCTCGACCGGAGAGAACCAGCTCTACGGCGAGTTCCTGATCAACGCGCAGGGCGAGGACGTGGTGGCGGGCATCCGCACGCCGCAGGAGATCTCGGAAGCCGCGCGCGTCGCCGCGAAATCCGACAAGCCGTCGATGGAAACCGCGATGCCCGAGGCGTTTGCCGAGCTGGTGCGCATCTACGAGCGGCTCGAGCGGCACTATCGCGACATGCAGGATCTCGAGTTCACGGTGGAGAAGGGCAGGCTGTGGATGCTGCAGACGCGGTCCGGCAAGCGCACCGCCAAGGCGGCGCTTAAGATCGCCGTCGAGCTCGCCCAGGACGGGCTGATCTCGCAAGAGGAAGCCATCACCCGGGTCGACCCGGCCGCGCTCGACCAGCTGCTGCACCCGACCATCGATCCCAAGGCCGAGCGGAAAATCCTCGCCACCGGACTGCCGGCGTCCCCCGGCGCCGCCTCCGGAGAGATCGTGTTCTCCTCGGACGAGGCGGAGGCGCTGAAGGGCCAGGGCCGCAAGGTCATCCTGGTGCGGGTCGAGACTTCGCCCGAAGACATCCACGGCATGCATGCCGCCGAGGGCATCCTCACCACGCGCGGCGGCATGACTTCGCATGCCGCGGTGGTCGCGCGCGGCATGGGCAAGCCGTGCGTCTCCGGGGCGGGCGCCATTCGCGTCGACTATGCGGCGCAGACGCTTTCCGCCGCCGACGTCACGCTCAAGAAGGGCGAAATGCTCACCATCGACGGCACCACCGGTCAAGTGCTGGTCGGCCGCGTGCCGATGACCGAGCCGGAGCTCTCCGGCGAGTTCGCAACGCTGATGGCCTGGGCCGACGCCGCGCGCGTGCTCAAGGTGCGGGCCAATGCCGACACGCCGAAGGACGCGCGGGTCGCGGTGAAATTCGGCACCGAGGGCATCGGGTTATGCCGCACCGAGCACATGTTCTTCGAGGAGAACCGCATCGTCGCCGTGCGCGAGATGATCCTCGCCGACGACGAAGCCGGCCGCCGCGCCGCGCTCGCCAAACTCTTGCCGATGCAGCGCGGGGATTTCGTCGAGCTGTTCGAGATCATGGGTGGGCTGCCGGTCACGATCCGCCTGCTCGATCCGCCGTTGCACGAGTTCCTGCCGCACACCGAGGAGGAGATCGCCGCGGTCGCGACCGCGATGGGCGCCGATCCGAAAAAACTCGCCGACCGCGCGCGCCAGCTCCACGAGGTCAATCCGATGCTGGGCTTCCGCGGCTGCCGGATCGCGATCGCTTTTCCGGAGATCGCCGAGATGCAGGCCCGCGCCATCTTCGAGGCGGCGGTCGAGTCCGGCCGCAACACCGGCGCGAAGGTCGTGCCCGAAGTGATGGTGCCGCTGATCGCCAGCAAGGCCGAGTTCGACATCGTCAAGGAGCGCATCGACGCCGCCGCCGCCGCGGTCGCGGCGGAGACCGGCGAGCGCGTCGATTATCAGGTCGGCACCATGATCGAGCTGCCGCGCGCCGCGCTGCTCGCCGGCGACATCGCCAAGACGGCGGAATTCTTCTCGTTCGGCACCAACGATCTCACCCAGACCACGTTCGGGATCAGCCGCGATGACGCCGCGAGCTTTCTTGGGCCGTACACGGCGAAGGGCATTCTGCCGGTCGATCCGTTCGTCTCGCTGGATCGCGAAGGGGTCGGCGAGCTCGTCAGCATCGCGGTCGAGCGCGGGCGCAATACCAAAAACAACCTCAAGCTCGGCATCTGCGGCGAGCACGCCGGAGATCCCGCCGTGATGCTGGGCGATCGCATTTGACCGAGCCAGCCGGAGCAAGCCGGCAGATATCTGCGAAAGCCCTGCCTTCCGGGGAGGGTGAAGGGCGCGCGTCGATCGTCAGCGAACCGATCGTCCGAACTTCGTGACGGAACCTCGGCTATCCGTGCTGGGCCTGCGGTGCCCCGCGATCGGGCCGAGTCAACTCCGCGATTTTGCGGATCCGCTCGACTTCCACCCGCGCCGCCTCATTGTGGGTGAACAATTCGAGCGTGTCGCTTTCCTCTTCGGTTACCGGCATCAGCGCCTGGTCGCTATAGACCCGGCGTTGCGGATCCCGCTGCAGGCGCCGACGCATGCGGTCTAGCGCGAGCCAATGTTTGAGGATGCGCGCGTGTTTCGTAAGAACCTCCCAGGCGTACTTCGGATAGAACGCCCATGCCGGCTCGACAGCGAGGCCGGGCCGGCGGTCGCGCCGATATTTCAGGCGCAACACGCCGCCCTGCAGCGGATGGACGTTCTCGACGGCAAGGCACGTGGAAAAGAAGAACAAGACCGCGGCGAGGCGGGACAGTCCCATGCCGGCCGCCGCGGCTCGGCGCATGATCGTCTCGATGTGCTCCGGCGTGTAATAGGCGTCCCAGGCGCTTCGATAGATCGCAGCCCATTCCTCCCGGCTCATCCTGGCGTGATCGGCGACTACGTGCTCGAGGTCGTATTTGTTCATGTCGGGGTCCATCCATGCCCCCTTCTGCCACAGCGTCTTGTGGTCCTCGGAACCAGGCAGCGGCGTCAGGCAGAAGAATTCCAGGATGTCGACGGGCAGATCCCGCTTGATGATCTCGATGTCCTCGCGGATCGACTGCGGCGTGTCTGCGGGGAACCCGAGGATGTACCCGCAATAGGTGATGACGCGCGCATTCTTCCAATCGAGCAGCATCTTGCGGTATTCGGTGATCTTGTTCTGCCGCTTCTTGGCGGCGAGCAGGTTTGCCGGATTGATGTTCTCGAGACCGATGAAGACCCGGGTAACGCCGGCGCGGGCCGCCTTGACAATGAAGTTGGGAATCTTGTGGCACAAAGTGTCGACCTGGATGATGAACTTCAGATCCATGCGCTCGCGCTCGCGAAGCTCGATGATCCGGTCGAAGATCGCCTCCCAATCCTTGTTGCGGGCGAAATTGTCGTCGGTGATGAAAAACCGGTGGACGCCCTGGGCGACGTTGTAGCGCAGCAGCCGCTCGACGTCGTCCGGTGACCGCCGCCGCGATTTGCGGCCCTGCACGTTGATGATGGTGCAGAACGAGCATTGGAACGGGCAGCCGCGGCCGGCGTCGAAGCTCGTGTGATGGGCGACGGTCCCGGCGACGTTCTTGCGCGGTAGAAACGGGGTGGGCGCCGATTCGAGGCCCGGTAGGTCGTTCAGGTGATTGTAGATGGGCACGAGCGCTCCGGCGGCGGCATCCTGCAGGACCTGATCGATCCGGCCCTCGGCCTCTCCCGCGAACACGCTGAGCCCCATGTCGAGTGCCGCCTGCACGTCCGCTTGCATCTCCGGCAGCATGGCGAGACAGCCGGAGACGTGAAATCCCCCGATTGCCACCGGCAGGCCGGCGGCGCGCAAGGGTCGGGCGATATCGAGCGCGCGCGGGAATTGGTTCGACTGCACGCCGACGAGGCCGACCAGGCCGAATCCGTGGTGACGCCGGAACAGCGCGAGAATGTCCTTGACCCTTACTCGCTTGTTGGTTTCGTCGATCGCGGTGACGTCGATGGCAACGTCGGGTCCGAGCACGCGCCGCCGCGCCGCATCGTCGGCAAGGGCGTAGAGCATGGCGAGTGAGTTCGACGGGATCGACGAGCGCAGCCATTGCACGACGTAGCCGTCGTCGTCGTAATGCGAGGGCTTGATCAGGACGAGCTGAAAGCGCCGATTCGGCCTCACCGCCATGTCGCACCCCTCCCCGCGGGCCTTCAGGCGGCCGATCATCCCACAATCTGCGAGCACAGGGAAGCCGAGCCGGCCATACGAGTGCTACCGGTCAGGTGATACCAGCGGTATCCTGTCTTTGATCGAAGGCGACGAGGTCGTGATCCCGAACGGTAGGCTTGGCGGCCGTCAGCCGCTTGGGAAATGCGAGGGGAATTGTGATCTTTTCGGCTCTCATCGATGCCGTCGCTTGGTTCGCAGGTTGGGCCAGCATCTTTGGTTTTAGCGTTGGCAAGGCCCTGGCGAGCCAGGCGTGATGATGGCGCCGGCGAGGCAAAATAAGGTGCCGGCCCCACGTCATGTGGTATAAGGGCCGCATGACACCAAAAGCTCTTCGAGAGATCTTGGAGCGTGCCGAAACTTGGCCCGAGGAGGCGCAGGAGGAAGCGGTAAACTTCCTGCTCGCCCTCGAGCAGGAGCTTGCGGACCCTTATGTGCTGACCGAAGAAGATCGAGCCGCGATCGAACGCGGTCTCGACGACATGCGGCAAGGGCGCTTTGCCAGCGATGAGGAAGTGTCTGCAGTTTTCCGCCGCCGCGGATGAAGATTCGTTTTACTCGGAACGCGGCCGCTGAAATTGATGAGATTTTCTCCTATATTGCGCGTCACAATCCGACTGCAGCCGCAGCCGTTATCAGACAAATAGATCGCACGATTGCCCGTCTGGCCAAATACCCGGCAATGGGCCACGTGAAATATAAGCCGGACGTACGAATGCTGCCCGTCGGACGCTTTCGGCAGTACCTTGTTTTCTATACGATTGAAAGCGATGAGGTCGTCATCGTGAGCGTCCGGCATGGCGCTCGTCGGCGTCCGTGGGAACCTCCGATCCGATGAATTCGCTCCCCACCCTCGCGCACCTGCGCAGCGGCGGCAAGCGCGCGCTGGCTGGCGCGCTCGCGGCGATCGAGGCGCACGCCGGATCGGACGCCGCGGCGGAGCTGCTCGACGCAGCCTGCGCCGCGCCGCGCGCCCACGTGCTGGGCGTGACCGGGCCGCCCGGGGTCGGCAAATCGACGCTCGTCAATGCGCTGATCGCGCGGTTTCGCGGCCGCGGCGAGACGGTCGGCGTGATCGCGGTCGATCCGTCCTCGCGCCGCACCGGCGGCGCGCTGTTGGCCGACCGCGCGCGGGTCGCCACCGATCCCGGCGATCGCGGCGTCTACATGCGCTCGATGGCGGCGCGGGACCGGCTCGGCGGCCTGTCCGACCAGACCATCGGCGCCATGGTGCTGATGCGCGCCATTTACGATCGCGTGCTCGTCGAATCCGTCGGCATCGGCCAGTCGGAATCCGACATCTCGTTCGTGTCCGACACTCTCCTGCTGTGCGTGCAGCCGGGCTCGGGCGATGCCCTGCAATTCATGAAGGCGGGCGTGATGGAAGTGCCGGACATCGTCGCCGTCAACAAATCGGATCTCGGCGAAGCGGCGCGCCGCGCCGGCGCCGATGTCGAAGGCGCGCTGCGGTTGTTCGTTGGCTCGGCCGAATTTCCCGCGCCGGTCGTGCTGGTCTCGGCCGCGCAGAATTCCGGGCTCGACGAGCTCGAAGCCGCCGTTGCGCGCCACCGCGATTGGCTCGGACAATCGGGCCGGCAGCGCCAGCGGCGCGAGCTGCAGGAGACCCTCTGGGTCGAGGAAGCGATCCGGGCGCGGTTCGGCAGCCAGGGGCTCGCCGCCGCGCGCAAGCTCATTCCCGGGGCGGGCGGTCCGTTCGCCAAGGAGCGCTTCATCATCCGCGAGCTGACGGCGCGGCTCGGGCTGTAGCCCGGATGGAGCGAAGCGTAATCGGCGGCCGGAGGCCCGCCGTCCCCGCGAAAGCGGGGACCTCGATCGGCAAACTCGGTCCCGGATTACGCGCCGCTTCGCGAGCGCTGCATCCGGGCTACCGGCCCGCGATATGCCTGTGGAAAGCGCCGGGAGAAGCCCGATTCGCGGCGCAAAATTAACACGATCGCAAGGTTAATCCGGCAGAAGAATTGACGGTCGGCAAATGCCGGCACGCCAATTTGTCGGAGCCCGTCATGCGCCGGCCGCTGCCTCGCTCAAGCCTGCTTGGTGAGTGAATGGTCGCCTTGCGCGCCGGACCCGATGGCGGCTTTGCTCCCCTTGCGCTCGCCGTTCTCATCTTTGTGCTGACGCCCACCTCGGTCGGCTATCAGGACCTCGGGTCCCTCATCGCCCAGCAGCCGCGGGTCGCGGCGCAATGGCGCGAGCATCTGATCGCCTCTCCGTTCGGCACGATTCACGCGAGCATGTTCAGCTTGCCGCGGCCGCTCGGCACCGGCATGCCCGACCCCGCCGGGTTCAGGCCGGCCAAGTTCGAGATCCGCGATGCGGAGATCACCGGCACGGTCCAGCCGGTCAGCCTGCGGGAAATGCCCGATCCCGATCCGATCGTGTTCCCGGAGGTCGATCGCTCGCACAAAGGCGATCTCCTGGTCCCCAGCGCGCGTCCGAAACCGCAGCCGCCCGACGAGGCGGCACGGATCGAGCCGCTGCCGGATGAGCTCCAGGCGGCGCTCGAGGCCCCGGCGCTGCGCCAGGAAGAACCCGCGCTCGCTCCCGAGACAGATGCGGCATCGCGCAACCATGAGACGCCGGTCGATGAGCCCGATGCTCCGGATCTGTCGATTCTGGAGGCTGCGGCGGATCCCGACCCGAGCGCGCACGCTTCACGGCTGTTCTTCGGCGGCCCGCTGGCAAGGGGCGCCGGGGCGATCGAGCCGTGGGCGCAGGGCGAAGAACCGATCCTGATGCTGCCGCGGCGCCCGGTCGACAGCGACATCAAGCTTTCGGCGCTCGCGCCGAGCGACGCCGATCCCAGGACCGACAGCGGCGTCACGATCGCCGGCAAGGGCGAGGTGACCGGCGAGGGACGCCGGCCGAAGAGCCCGGCCGAGCGGCTCGGCCTCGACGGCAAGGCACGGGCGAAAGCCGAAAAATGTCTCGCCAACGCCGTCTATTTCGAAGCCCGCGGGGAGAGCGTGCGCGGCCAGATCGCGGTCGCGCAGGTGGTGATGAACCGGGTGTTCTCCGGGTATTATCCCAACGACGTCTGCGGCGTCGTCTATCAGAACGCGCACCGCCATCTCGCCTGCCAGTTCACCTTCGCGTGCGACGGCCGATCGAAGGGGATCCACGAGCCCGACGCCATGGAGCGCGCCACGCGCATCGCCAGTGCGACGCTCGACGGCAGGCTGTGGCTGCCGGAGGTCGGCAAGGCGACGCATTACCACGCCTATTGGGTACATCCGTGGTGGGCGCGCACCATGCACAAGCTCTACCGGGTCGGCGTGCACACGTTCTATCGCCCGCGCCGTTGGGGCGACGGCGCCGACGCGCCGACCTGGGGCAGCGTGCAGATGACCGCGGAAGCCGCTGCGAAGCTGTAGATTGGGCAAAGGCGCGCCGACGCGCGCCTTGCCGAGCGGCGCGGCAAATCGAAAGCGATGGTCCGGCGGCGGGCGGGCGCTGCGCACGCCTTTTCCTATAGTGCTGGAATTGCAAATATTGGTAATAACAACCAAAACACGCAATTTGACGAATTGAATTGCCTTAACAGCCTGATCTGCTTGCATTTCTTAAAAAATATACCTCCGCAAAACGCCGGTTTTGGCCGCTTTTGGCTGCATTGCTGCCCCACCGAGGGAGCAGGCGTCGATCGCGAAACCATCCGCTTTTTCCGCTTGCCGCGATGGGTTTCGCTCTCGCGTTCGACGTATTTCCCCGCATTCGCTCGCGGCGCCTTTCGGCATTCATGAAACTCATGGCGGCCATCAGAACGTTTCAATGCCCGGACGCGCGGCGGTTTGCTAGACTAGCTTCCGGCTCGCAGCAAAAGGGAAGGCGCGCGCGCCCGAAGACCCCCGGCGATGATTCTTTTCCCAGCCTCCCCCGCCGCGCGGCCCGCGTAGCGCACCCCGGCCGTGATCGTCATCTGCGGCTGCCTGATCGCGATCCTGACCTTCGGGCCGCGATCGACGCTCGGCTTCTTCCTCAAGCCCTGGTCGGAGGCGAACGGCTGGGGCCGCGACGTATTCGCCTTCGCGCTCGCGATCCAGAACCTGTTGTGGGGCATCGGCCAGCCCTTCGCCGGCGCCGTCGCCGACCGCTTCGGCACCGTGCGGGTGATCAGCGCCGGCGCGATCCTCTACGCGCTCGGGCTCGTCCTGATGGCGAACGCGCGCACGCCCGGCCTGCTCGATCTTAGCGCCGGCGTGCTGATCGGCTTCGGGCTCTCCGGCTGCTCCTTCAACATCGTGCTCGCCGCCTTCGGCAAGCTGGTGCCGGAATCCTGGCGCTCGCTGTCGCTCGGCGCCGGCACCGCCGCGGGCTCGTTCGGCCAGTTCCTGTTCTCGCCGCTCGGCGTGCTGTTCATCGACCTGTACGGCTGGCAGACGGCGCTCGTGATCTTTTCGGCGCTGATGCTGCTGATCCTGCCGCTGTCGCTGGCGCTCGCCACTCCGCGCGCGGGCGCGACGGCGGCGCTCGGCGACGTACCCTCGCAATCGATCAAACAATCGCTCGCCGAGGCGTTCGGTCATCGCAGCTACGTGCTGCTGGTGCTCGGCTTCTTCACCTGCGGATTCCAGCTCGCCTTCATCACCGTGCATCTGCCGGCCTATCTGGTGGACCGCGGCTTGTCCGCCGAGGTCGGCGGCTGGACGCTCGCGGTGATCGGGCTCTTCAACATCCTCGGCTCGCTCTCCGCCGGCTGGCTCGGCAACCGCATGTCGAAGCCGTATCTGCTCTCGTTGATCTATTTCGCCCGCGCGCTGGCGATCGCCGCGTTCGTCCTGCTGCCGGCGAGCACGCCGGCGACGCTCGCCTTCGGCGCCGCCATGGGCCTGCTGTGGCTCTCCACCGTGCCGCCGACCTCGGCGCTGGTCGCGCTGATGTTCGGCACCCGCTGGCTCGCCATGCTGTTCGGCTTTGCGTTCTTTTCCCACCAGGTCGGCGGTTTCCTCGGGGTTTGGCTCGGCGGCATCCTGTTCGAGCGCACCGGATCCTATGACGCGGTGTGGTGGCTTTCGGTGGTTTTCGGCGTGCTCTCGGGGCTGATCAATCTGCCGATCGTCGAGGAGCCGGTCGCGCGCCCGCTGCCGGCGGCCGCCTAGGGCGACGTTCTCTTCGAGTGTTGTAAAATAGCCAAATCGGCGCGCGAATCGTGTGCCGGATCAGGCAAACCGCAAGCGAAGGACGCTCCGGGCTTGCGCAGCGTGAAACTCCGGGCCACTTTTCCCGCCGCATCGACGGCACCGGAACAGCGAGGAGCCCATTGTGTCCTTCAAGGCGATCCGCATCGACAAGGCCGAACAGGGCCAGAGCGTCGCGCTTGTCGATTTCGACGAGAAGGACCTGATGGACGGCGACGTCACGGTCCGGGTCGAATGGTCGACCGTCAATTACAAGGACGGGCTTGCGATCACCGGCAAGGCGCCGGTGGTGCGCCGCTTCCCCATGATCCCGGGCGTCGATTTCGCCGGCATGGTCGAAAGCTCGACGAGCCCCGAGTGGCAGCCGGGCGACCCCGTCATCCTCGACGGCTGGGGCGTGGGCGAGACCCATCTCGGCGGCCTTGCCGAGAAGGCGCGCGTCAAGGGCGAATGGCTGGTGCCGCTGCCGCCGGGAATGACCGCGCGCGAGGCGATGGCGATCGGCACCGCCGGCTATACCGCGATGCTCGCGGTGCTGGCGCTCGAGCGGCACGGCATCGTGCCGGCGCGCGGGCCCGTCGTGGTGACCGGAGCCGCGGGCGGAGTCGGTTCGATTGCGCTCGCGATCCTCGGCAAGCTCGGCTATCACGTCGTTGCCTCGACGGGGCGGCCGGAGGAGTCCGAATACCTCAAGGGGCTCGGCGCGGCGGAAATCATCGATCGCGCGGAGCTGACCGGGACGCCCAGACCGCTGGGCAAGGAACGCTGGGCCGGCGGCATCGACAGCGTCGGCTCGACCACGCTCGCCAATGTGCTCTCCATGACCCGATACGGCGGCGCCGTGGCGGCGTGCGGATTGGCCGGCGGCATGGATTTGCCGGCCTCCGTCGCTCCGTTCATCCTGCGCGCCGTTTCGCTGCTCGGGATCGATTCGGTGATGTGTCCGCAAGTCCTTCGCCGCGAAGCCTGGAAGCGCCTAGCCTCCGATCTCGATCGCGGCAGGCTCGCGGCGATCACGACTGAAATCGGCCTCGCCGGGGTTCCGGATGCGGCGGGCGCGATTTTGGCCGGTCGGGTGCGGGGTCGAATTGTGGTGAAAATCGGGTAAACCCATTCAGGATTTGTCCATGATCGTGGGGCATCATCGGCTCGGATTCTTGGTTAACAGGGGGTTGCTCCCAATGCTCGTGCGTCTCGCGATCGTACTGGCCGGCGTGCTTGTGGCGATGCCGGCATTCGCCGGTCCAATGAACGCCGATGAAGCGCGCCGCTTCGTCATCGGCAAGCTGTTCTCGTTCAATTGCTTCGAAGGCACGTCGGGCGCGGGCCGCGTCCATCCCGACGGCTCGGTATCGGGGATCGTCCGCTTCGGGGGCGCCAGCGGCGCGCGCTATGTGACGCTGCCGCCCGGGACGCTGCGGGTGCGCGGCCAGACGATTTGCGGCCTGATGGGCGGGTTCGAGACGTGCTTCGATCTCTACCGCACGGACATCCAGAGCTTCCGCGGCTCGATTTCCGGGCTGGGCTTCGCGTCCTGTCAGTTCACGAATCGGGGCGGCCGCGCCGAACTGGTCAAGAACTCGCGGCCGCGCTCGATCCAGCCGGAACTCGCCGCCTCGACCAGCCGGTAGTGACGGCTGTCTCACTCCAGGTCGAGCCGGAACGGATGGGCCTCGAAAGCCTCGATTCCGCGGCCGATCGCCTGGATGGCGCCGATCATGCGGCCGCCGCGGCCGAGCAGGCGGTCGGCCAGCTCCACGATCCGAGCGTTGGGCGTGGCGGTGGGCGAGGCTCTGCGCAATTCCTTGGCGATCGCCGCCTCGTCGCGGTGCGGGTTGAGCGCGCACACCGCCACATAGGCGCCCGCCGTCGACCGGCTGATGCCGGCGTAGCAATGCATGACCAGCGGCGCCCGCCGATCCCATCCGCGCAGGAATTTCACCAGCTCGCTCACGTGCTCATCGGCCGGCGCGGAATAACCCTCGAGCGGGACACTGATGTCGTCCATCGCCAGCACCAGATGATTGTCGAGCGCAATTGTGCTCGGCCGGCTGACCAGGTGGATGTCCCTGAGCAGGGTGACGACGTGGCGGGCTCCGGTCGCTTCGACCGTGGGATGCAGCCGCGCCAGCGAGCAAACGTGAATCATAAGTCCTGCCTTGGCGATTCCCGGGCTCGATATATACCGGCTCGGGCCGGATCGCGATGCGGCTCGTCATGCCCGGCCCTCGTGCCGGGTATCCACGATTTTGGCTCTATGCCGCAAGCCGTGGGCAGCCGGGACAAGCCCGGCCATGACGAGTTGAAAGTGCGCATCACTCGCCGGCGAGCTCGCGAAAGCGCTTGAGAAACCGGGCCTCGACCGTGTTGGCGGGCCACGGCGTCAGGTAGTCGCGCTCGAGCGACGGCGCGAGTGCTGGCGGGCGCCCGAAAAAGCGCTGCGCCTCGGCGGCATCGAAGCCCGCGAGCCGCGTCGCCTCGAGATAGGCGGCAGCCTGGTCGGCGGCCTTGATCAGGCGGAGGACTTCTCTCGGCAGCTCCGGGGGAAGCCCGAACCGGATCCGGATGGCGGCATGGAGGCGGGCTTCCACCGCCCGATAGGAATCGCCGATGACCGCCTTGAACGGCGTGATCATGTCGCCGATCACGTATTCGGGCGCGTCGTGCAGGAGCACGGCGAGCCGCAGGCGCCGATCGAGATTGGGCTCGCGCTGCCGCGCGATGCACTCGACCAGGAGCGCGTGCTGGGCGACCGAGAAAATATGCGCGCCGCGGGTCTGGCCGTTCCAGCGGGCGACCCGGGCGAGCCCGTGGGCGATGTCCTCGATCTCGACATCGAGCGCGGAAGGGTCGAGCAGATCGAGCCTGCGGCCCGACAGCATGCGCTGCCAGGCGCGCGGCGCGGGGGCGATCTGCTTGGGAGCATTCTTGCCCGCAGTCATGGGCCGCGCCCGGCTCTGGCGGGATGTTTGATCGAGAACGTGCGACAAACACCTCCCTCCCCCCTTGCGGGGGAGGGATGGGGAGGGGGGTGCTCACTGGCTGAATCTCGTTCTTCCCCCCTCCCGCTTTGCGCGCTCTGCGCGCGAAGCGACCTCCCCCACAAGGGGGGAGGTAACAAGCGCGTATGCCGCTCACCCATCGCCCAGCTTGGCACATTCGGCATGGCGATAGCACGCGAGCAGATGATCGTTGACCATGCCGGTCGCCTGCATGAAGGCATAGACGATGGTGGGACCCACGAACTTGAAGCCGCGGCCCACGAGTTCCTTGGAAATTTGTTTGGACAGCTCGGTCTCCGCGGGCACCTGCGAGACCGAGCGGAACCGGTTTTGTTTCGGCCGTCCATCGAGGAAGCCCCACAGCAGCGCCGAGAATCCCGGGCCCTTGTCCATGACGTCGAGATAGGCGCGCGCCGAGAGCACCGCGCCCGCGATTTTCGCGCGGTTGCGCACGATGCCGGCATCCGCCATCAGCCGCGTGACCTTTGCCGGCTTGTAGCGCGCGATTTTCTCCGGATCGAAGTCGTCGAAGGCGCGCCGGAAATTCTCGCGTTTGCGCAGAATGGTGATCCAGGACAGGCCGGCCTGGAAGCCGTCGAGCACGAGTTTTTCGTAGAGCGCACGGTCGTCGAATTCGGGCACGCCCCATTCCTCGTCGTGATAGGCGACGTAGAGCGGGTCCTGCCTGGGCCACGGACAACGCCGAAGATCGTCCGGATGCGGCGGTGGGCGCACGGCGTTCATGATTGCGCCTGCGCTTCGCCCGGGAACGCGAAGCGTGCCCAGCTGGGTTTGGCAAGGCGGATCGGCACGCCGGCAGCGTGAAGGCTGGCACCTTGGGCGAGCGCCTCCTCGACGCGGTCGATGCGCAGACTCGCCAGCGCGCGGCCCGCCGCGGACGATCCCATCGTGCCGACCGCTTTCTCGCCGGCCATGACCGTAGCCCCCGCCTGCGGTGCCGGCCCGTCGTAGGCGACCGGGATCACCCGGGTGCGGGCGCGAGCGCGATGCTCGATTCGCGAGACCACCTCCTGGCCGACGTAACAGCCCTTGTCGAAATCGACGCCGGCGAGCTGGTCGAGATCGGCCTCATGGGGAAATGCATCGCCGTAGGCGAAATCGGCGTCGCCGCGCGGCACGCCGAGCGCGATGCGATGCGCCTCGTAAGCGGCGGCGTCGGCGAGCTCGGCGCCGAGCTCGCGCGCGGCTTGCTCGACGAGATGCGGCGGCAGCATGATCCGCATCCCGAGCGCCGCCAGCCGCGGATCGGGGTAGGCAAGGCCGCAGCCGGTCGCGCCGCTGCCGTTCCACGCCGCCATCACGCCGAGAATTTCCGAAAGGTCCTCGACCAGGAGCTTGGCGCGCAGCTTGTAGAAATTCAGCCGGTCGACCAGCGCCGTCGCCCGTGCGCGCGGGCAATCGAGAAAAAACCCGCCGCTGTCCTTGGCCGGCGCCTCGACCACGATGCAATCGACGATGATCTTTCCCTGCGGCGTCAACAGCGCGGCATAACGCGGCGCCCCGGGCGCGACCTTGGTGACGTCGGAGGTCAAGAGCCCATTGAGGAACCGGCGCACGTCCTCGCCGTCGACTTTGACGACACCCCGGTCGGGAAGCAGCGCAGCCCGCATGTTCACACCCTGCCGAATATTTGCCGGACCCCCGCAGCCGGTCGGTTGCCGGGAACCTAAGACGCTCGCCCGCGCGCCTCAAGGCCTAGGCACGGTACGGAAGACGGTGCGTAGGGGGCAAAATCGCTCATTCCGGCGGAAACGTCCGGCCCTCAATCACCCGCGACGAAGAAATGCCAAGTGCCGTCCGGGGCGATGCCGACGCGGTAGAAGATGTAGGCGCCGAACTCCTTCATCTTCTTGTAGTCGGATCCGGTGACGATCCGGAACAATTCGACCTTCTGCTCCGAGGTGAGCCGTTGGAGCGGCACATGGGCGAAATACGGCCACACGTACATTTCCTGCGGCGTGCCCGTGTGGACATGGACGAAGCCGGTTTCCAGCACCTGGATCAGGATCGCGAGGGTCTCGAGCCCGTCGGAGGCCGGGTAGGTGGCCTTCCAGAACGCGATCGGGTCCTTTTCATTGCCGAACGAGAATACCGGCAGCGTCTCGTTCGACTGCATCACGATCAAGAGCTTGTCGAGATCGCCGGTGCGGGCCGCTTCCAGGATACGCTCGCGCGTGCGCGCCGCGCCGGGCGGAAGCCGCGATAGGTCGCGAATGATCTCGGGGCCCGCGGCTCCTTGCGTCCCCGTCGGGCGCTCGATCCGGCCGCCGGCCGCGCCGGGCGCGGCAGTTTGAAGCCTGGGCTCGTTCGGCCAAAGCGCGAGCGCCAGCAACATCGAAACGATGCGGAAAACGGCGGGCATGTCAGCTGCATTGAAGACGCCGCGCCCGCGTGCCGCAAGGGCGCGACTTCGGGACGCAACGGGACGGAGGCGGGCGGGCTATTGCCGCCGCAGATCGACGGAAAATTCGCCGTTGCGGATGCGCGACGGCAGGCCCTCGGCGTAGCGCGCGGCGGCGTCCTCGCCGTAGGTCGAGACGAGCTCGGCGAGCGCGGTGAACAGCGAGGCCTGCGCCAAACAGTCCTCGTCGACCCCGTCGAGGCGGGCTTCGGCCCAGGCCTCCCACAGATAGCCGAGGGCGCGCTGCTTCTGTTCGTGATCGGGAACCGGTTCGCAAGCCGGACGCATCCCCATGCTCATCATGCAACCTCGAATGACCGTGCCGGAGCTGCGCCGAGCGCCGGACTGAGCAGGCCTCGATCTTCGCGATTCGACTGCCAAGTCTCATCGCGGCAGAGCACTCCGCAAGCGGCGCCCGCCCGCGGCCGTCCCGATCCGCAGGTTAGCATGGGCGCCCAGTGAACCTAGTCCGCACTTTTTGGGAAGGTTAATGCCGGCGCGTCGCGGAGGGTCGCCGCTGATCGCCATGCCGGCCGACGTCAATTGGCGTACCGCGCGGTGATGTCGCGGGAGATTCTCGCGCCCTCGTCGAGGTAGCGTCGAATGGCGAGATCGGCAGCCGGCGTACAGCTGCGATAGGTCTGCTGAAATCCGCGATAGCCGCGATTGAAGCTCGCCACCATCCGGTCCCGCCGCTCGCCGGGCGGCGCCTCGGCATCGATCAGGGATTGCATCTCGTTGCGCCAGGTCTGGCCTTCGTTGGCGCCGCAGATGCCGCGCAGATAGTGCAGCGCGCCGAGAATCTCGGCGAGCCGCTGCAGGTCGGCCTGATAGGGCGGTGGTCCGCCCTCCGCGGCCCGCGCGAGGCCCCCGGTCGCCGCAACGACGATGGAGAGCGCGATGACGCGGATGAGCCTGTTGTCGATCATGGCGCCGGAGATATGCGCCGGCAATTTGCCGATCGCAAGGCGCGTTGCCGGCCCGGGTCGGGTCAGGCTTGCAGCCGCTCGAGCGCGCGGGCGACGATCCCGGCAAGGCCCTCCGTCGTCGGCAAATCCCCGAGCTCGTCCGGCGCGACCCAGCGCGCTTCGGCGATCTCCTCGTTCGGCTTGGCCTCATTGGCGCGCCATCGCGCCGCGAATACGACGATGACGAAATGGCGCTTGGGCTGATTTTCGTCATCCCGGGCGATCACCTCGCGGTAGGCGGCGATGTCGACCGGTTCGATGACGATCGCGGTCTCTTCCTCGACTTCGCGCCGGATGGCTTCGGTGAGAGTCTCGCCCGCCTCGACCACGCCGCCCGGGAGCGTGTAGCGGTCCTGCGCCGGCGGGCGCGCGCGCCGCACCACCAGGATGCGCCCGTCGCGCACCACGACGGCGCTCACCGCGAGAAACGGTCGATCCGGATAGGCTCTCGGGTCGGACATCTAACTAGCGTTCCCCGGACGCGGCGCAACGCTCCGCGCTGCGCTGACCTGGGGACACGAGTGAACAATCTGCGTCACAGCAGCTTGCCCGGATTGAGGATGCCGTTGGGATCGAGCGTGTGCTTGAGCGCGCGCATCAGCTCGAGCGCGACCGGATCCTTCACGTGCGGCAGGACATCGCGCTTGAGCCGGCCGATGCCGTGCTCGGCCGAAATCGATCCGTGGAATTTTCCGACGATCTCATGGACGCGGGCATTCACCGCGCCCCATTGCGCGAGGAATTCCGCCTTGTCGGCGCCGACCGGCTGGCTCACGTTGAAATGCACGTTGCCGTCGCCGAGATGGCCGAACGGTACCGGACGGCAGCCCGGAATGAGCGCTTGGACCGCCGCGCTCGCCGCCTCGATGAATTCCGGCACCGCCGCGACCGGAACCGAGACGTCGTGCTTGATCGACCCTCCCTCGGGGCGCTGCGTCTCGCTGATGAGGTTGCGCAAGTGCCAGAACGATTGTGCCTGCTCGATGCTGGCCGCGATCGCCGCATCGGCGAGGAGCCCGTGCTCGGCGGCCGTGGCCAGCAGCTCCTCCAGGCTGGCGCGCAAGCTGTCGCGGGCCGCCGACGAGAGCTCGATCAGCACGTACCACGGATGCGGCGCGCCGAGCGGGTCGCGCGTGCCCGCCCCGTGGCGGAGCGCGAACTCGACGGCGATGCGCGGCATCAGCTCGAAGCTCGTCACCGCGCCGCCGGCGCGCTCCTCGGCGAGGTTGAGCAGGGCGAGCGCGGCGCGCGGCGAAGCAACGCCGGCAAACGCCGTCTCGACCGCACGTGGGCGCGGAAACAATTTGAGCACCGCCGCGGTGATGATTCCGAGCGTGCCTTCGGCGCCGACGAACAGCTGCTTGAGGTCGTAGCCGGTGTTGTCCTTCTTGAGCTTGCTGAGGCCGTTCCAGATCCGTCCGTCGGCCAGCACCACTTCGAGCCCGAGCACGAGCTCGCGGGCGTTGCCGTAGGCCAGCACCGCGGTGCCGCCGGCGTTGGTGGCGAGATTGCCGCCGATCGTGCAGCTGCCTTCCGCAGCGAGCGAGAGCGGGAACAGCCGCTCGGCGGCCGCGGCCACGGCTTGCGCATTGGCGAGCACGACGCCGGCTTCGCAGGTCATGGTGTTCGAGATCGGATCGACCTCGCGGATGCGGTCGAGACGCGTCAGCGAGAGCACGAGCTCGCCCGCAAGCGGGATTTGGCCGCCGACGAGGCCGGTGTTGCCGCCCTGGGGGACGATCGGGGTTTTGGTCTCATTGGCGAGCTTAAGGATCGCCGCGACCTCGGCGGTCGCGCCCGGCCGCAACACCAGTTGGGTGCGGCCGTGATAGAGCCCGCGCATTTCGACGAGATACGGCGCCTGCGCGGCCGGGTCGGTGACCGCGTATTTTTTTCCGACGATCGCCGCGAACCGGGCCAGGAGCTCGGGCTTTGGCGGTGCGGCTCGGTGGATCGACATGACAGGGTTCAGAGGTCAGAAGTCAGAGGTCAGAGGTCAGAAATTCGTACGTAGCCATCGGCAGCATACTTGATCAAGATCTTGAGGTTGGATCGGTCCGGTTACCCCATTCTGATTGCTGGCCTCTGATCTCTGACTTCTGCTTCCTGGGAGCCGCCGCGCGGGCGAGGCGATCGTTGATCGCCTCGCCGATGTCCGCGCGGGGAACCGGCATCGCGGCGATGGTCGCAACGCCCGCGGCGTCGAGTGCGCGCAGGTGCGAGAAGAGATTCGCGGCCGCCTCGACGAGATCGCCGGCGGGCGAGAGATTGAGCACCGCCGCGGCATGCTCGGCGCCGGAAGCGAGCGCCGGGCCGAAGGCAAGCAGCGCCTCGCCCGGCTCGACCGCGCGGACCTCGAGCCGCAGCCGGGCCTTTGGCGCGTAATGGGAGCCCAGCATCCCGGGTGCCGCCGGCGAGGCTCCCGCATCCGCTCGCGGCGGGTCCGTCAGTTCGAACCCCAGCACGGCTTCGATCCTGCTCCGGGGCAGCCCGCCTGGGCGCAGCAAAAAAGCCGTCGCGGCGAGGCAGGCGACGACGGTCGATTCGATCCCGACCTGCGTCGGTCCGCCATCGATGAGGAGGTCGATCCGGCCCTCGAGATCCGCGAGCACATGGGCGGCACTGGTCGGCGAGAGGCGGCCGGATCGATTGGCCGAGGGCGCGACCACGGGCCCGGCAAACGCCGCGAGAATCTCGCGGGCGACCGGATGGTCCGGCATCCGCACCGCGATGGTGTCGAGCCCCGCCGTCGCCAGCTCCGATACCGGGCAATCGTCGGTCTTCGGCAGCACCAGCGTGAGCGGTCCCGGCCAGAACGCGGCGGCCAGCCGCGCCGCCGCCGGATCGAACCGGGCCAGCCGGCGGGCCTGGGCGAGATCCGCAACGTGCGAGATCAGCGGATTGAAGCTCGGCCGGTCCTTGGCGGCAAAGAGCCGCGCCACCGCCCTGGCATTGGCCGCATCGGCGCCCAAGCCGTAGACGGTCTCGGTCGGAAACGCGACGAGCCCGCCTTCGGCGAGCGCGCGCGCTGCGGCGGCGGCCGCCGCGGCGTCGGCCCGCATCACCCGCGTGGCGACATCGACGCTCATGGTCACGCTCCGGTCGAGAACCCCGACCTAGAGCAGAAGTCGCGCGAGATTCAAAGCCGACCGGGGCCGTAGGCGAAAGCAGCTGTCGGCCCGAGACTCGGCAGTGCCGACCTGCTACATCCGAGGCGATCCATCGCTCTGGAACACGAAGCCATGACCTACCAGGCGCCGGTCGGCGATATCGCTTTCACGCTCAAGCATGCGGCAGGCCTCAAGCGCGCGCTCGACGAGGGTCTCTACGGCGATCTGACCGAGGATCTCGTCGACGCCGTGCTCGAAGAGGCGGGCAAATTCGCAACCGATGTGATCGCACCGCTCAACCGCGTCGGCGACGTCCATGGCACGCCGCTCGCGAACGGCGCGGTGAAAATGCCGCCCGGATGGAAGGAGGCCTATGCCGCCTGGACCGCCGCCGGCTGGAACGGGCTCGCCGCTTCCACCGACTGGGGCGGACAGGGCCTGCCGCACCTGATCAATGCCGCGTGCCTGGAGATGTGGCATGCCGCCGCGATGGCGTTCGGGCTCGGCCCCTTGCTGACCATGGGGGCAGCCGATGCGCTTGCCGCGCACGGCGCCGAGGCGCTCAAGCAGACCTATCTGCCCAAGCTCGTCTCCGGCGAGTGGATGGGGACGATGCAGCTCACCGAGCCGCAGGCGGGCTCGGACCTCTCCGCGCTGCGCACCAAGGCCGAGCGACGCCAGGATGGCATCTACCGCATCACCGGCCAAAAAATCTTCATCACTTACGGCGAGCACGATCTCACCGACAACATCGTGCATTTCGTGCTGGCGCGACTGCCCGACGCGCCGCCCGGCACCCGGGGGATCTCGCTGTTTCTCGTTCCGAAATATCTGGTCAATCCCGACGGCACGCTCGGGGCGAAGAACGACGTGCGCTGCCATTCGGTCGAGCACAAGCTCGGAATCCACGGCTCGCCGACCTGCACCATGGTGTACGGGGATGACGGCGGCGCCACCGGCTTTCTGGTCGGTGAGGAGAACCGCGGCTTGGCCTGCATGTTCACCATGATGAACAACGCCCGGCTCGGCGTCGGTCTCGAAGGCGTCGCCGTCGCGGAGCGCGCGACCCAGCAGGCGCTGGCCTATGCGCGGGAGCGCCGCCAGGGACGACGAGGCCGCGCGCGAGCGCGCGCAGGAGCGCGCTTCGCTGTTGACCCCGGTCGCCAAGGCGTTCTCGACCGACATCGGCATCGAGGTCGCCTCGCTCGGCGTGCAGGTCCATGGCGGCATGGGCTTTATCGAGGAGACCGGCGCCGCTCAGCATTACCGCGACGCGCGCATTGCCACGATCTACGAAGGCACCAACGGCATCCAGGCGATCGATCTCGTCACCCGCAAACTGCCGCTGTCGGGCGGGGCGGCGGTACGCGCCTTCCTGCAAGAGCTGCGCGGGACCGTCGCGGCCGTTCGTGAGATCAACGATCCGGCGCTCGGCGCGACGGCGGAGCGGCTGAGCGAGGCGATCGAGAGCCTCGAGCGTGCAACCGATTGGCTGCTCGCCGAGTTCGCCAGCCGGCCGCAAGCGGCGCTCGCCGGCGCGACCCCCTATCTGCGGCTGTTCGCGGTCGCGGCCGGCGGCTGCGCGCTCGCCGAGGAAGCCTTGGCGGCGACGCGCACGGATAGCGGCCACGATGCCGCCGGACGGCTGGGGATCGCGCGGTTCTTCGCCGAGCACATGGCGGTCGCGAGCGGCGGCCTCGAACGCGAGGTGATCGGCGGCGCGGACGCGATCCTGGCCGCGCAAGCGGCGCTCGCCGGCTGAACCCGGATCTGCGGAAGGAACACGCGATGGCGACGCTTCACGGCAAGACGCTGTTCATCACCGGCGCCTCGCGGGGCATCGGGCTGGCGATCGCGCTCAAAGCCGCGCGCGACGGCGCCAATGTCGCGATCGCCGCCAAGACCGAGGCGCCGCATCCCAAGCTCGCCGGCACGATCTACAGCGCCGCCCAGGAGGTCGAGCAGGCAGGCGGCCGCGCCCTGCCGCTCGTGGTTGACGTGCGCGACGAGCAGGCGGTGAAGAACGCGATCGACAAAACTGCGGCGACGTTCGGTTCGCTCGACATCGTCGTCAACAACGCCAGCGCCATCCAGCTCACCGGCGTTGCCGAGACCGACATGCGTCGTTTCGATCTCATGCACCAGATCAATACGCGCGGCACCTACATGGTGTCCAAATACGCGATCCCGCACCTCGAAAAGGCGGCGAACCCGCATATCCTGATGCTCTCCCCGCCGCTCGACCTCAAGGAGAAATGGTTCGCGCCGCATACCGCCTATTCGATGGCCAAATACGGCATGAGCCTGGTCGTGCTCGGACTTGCCGGCGAGCTCAGATCGAAGGGGATCGCGGTCAACGCGCTGTGGCCGCGCACCACGATCGCCACCGCGGCGATCAAGAATATCCTGGGCGGCGACGTGCTGATGCGCAGGTCGCGCAGCGCCGACATCCTGGCCGACGCCGCATATCGCCTCTTTCTGAAACCCGCGCGCAGCTTTTCGGGAAACTTCCTGATCGACGACACGTTCCTGGCCGGCGAAGGCGTCACCGATTTCGAGCGCTACCGTGTCGATCCGAGCGAGCCGCTGGCGCCGGATTTCTTCGTGCCGGACGACAGCAAGCCGCCGGCGGGCGTCAGCCTGGCGGCGAGGACTTGAGCTCCGCATGTCGACCCTGCTCATCAGCCACAGCGCCTGCCTCGAGCACTTGACGCCGCTCGGCCATCCGGAGCGTCCGGACCGGCTGCTCGCGATCGAGCGCGTGCTTGAGCACGAGCGCTTCATGCCGCTCGGGCGCGAGCAGGCGCCGCGCGCGGCGCCTGAAACCATCGCGCTGTGCCATCCGCAGGAATATATCGAACAGATTCGCGACGCGGTGCCGCAGGAGGGGCTAGTGCGGCTCGACGCCGATACGGCGATGTCGTCCGGCAGTTTCGAAGCGGCAACGCGCGCGGTCGGCGGCGCGACGCTCGCAGTCGACGAGGTGATGGGGAACAAGGCCGCGAACGCCTTCGTGGCGATTCGCCCGCCGGGTCACCATGCGGAACCCGCGGTGCCGATGGGATTCTGCCTGTTCAACAATGCCGCGATCGCCGCGCGCTACGCCCAGCGCCGCCACGGCGCCGAGCGCGCGGCCATCGTCGACTTCGACGTCCATCACGGCAACGGCTCGCAGGCGATCTTCTGGGCGGATCCGACCGTGATGTATTGCTCGACGCACGAGATGCCGCTCTACCCGGGCACCGGCTCGATCTCGGAGCGCGGCGAGCACGACAACATCGTCAACGCGCCGCTGCGGGCGGGCGACGGCGGGCCTGAGTTCCGCGAAGCGTTCGAGACCGCCATTCTTCCCCGGCTGCAAGAGTTTCGGCCGGACTTCATCGTGATCTCCGCGGGGTTCGACGCGCACATGCGCGATCCGCTGGCGAACCTCAATCTGTCGGAGGCGGATTTCGGCTGGGCGACCCGAAAAATCCTGGAGGTCGCCGATGCGAGCGCCGAGGGCCGCGTGGTGTCGGTGCTCGAAGGCGGCTACGACCTCGAGGGCCTGGCGCGGTCGGTCGCCGCGCATGTCATTGCACTGATGCGGGCGTGAAATCACTCGCCTCTTCGCTGCCCTGCAGCTCGCGCGCCGCTTGGCCGGGATGACGACGCCGAGTATAAGGCGGGCGACGCAGCATCGAATGGGAATGAGCCGATGGCCGACAACGCCGACGTGCCGCAGCTGTCATTCGAGAAGGCGCTCGCCGAGCTCGAATCCATCGTGCAGAAGCTCGAGCGGGGCGATGTCGCGCTCGAGGAATCGGTGGCGATCTACGAGCGCGGCGAAGCGCTCAAGCGCCGCTGCGAGGAGCTGTTGCGCCAAGCCGAAGCCCGCGTCGAGAAGATCACGCTCGACAGCTCTGGCAAGCCGACCGGCACCGAGCCGCTCGACGTCGGCTGAGCCTCGCTTTTTGCTGTCTCCTTGGACTCCGGATGCCGCTACACCCTTTTGAGCGCCATTCCGGAGCCCACCTCGACGGACCGATTTGCCAGTGCGTCGCATCCATCGGCCGGGACCGGATTTTTCGCAAGATGCTTGGATTCGCTTGGGTTTCGTATAAAGAATGTGGCACGGCATCTCTGCGCGCCGGTCAAGCGGCCCAAGAAGATGGGAATGCCGAGGAGAGGAGGGGGGATGAACCAAAGCTTGCTGAAACTCGCGGCACGCTTGGCCTGCGTCGCTCTCGTGGTGAGCGTGGTCTTTCCGTTGGGCCGGATCCTGTTTCCCTACGTGGGGGCCGAGTTCGGAATCCTGCAGTTCAGCGCGCTCGAAGCCGTGCTGAGCACGACGGTGGGCTTCGGGATTTACACGGCTTTCTTCGGCTAAGGCGGTCGAAGCCGAGCGCTAGGATCGCGGAGCGGGCGGCCCCAGGCCGGAACCCGTCCCGGAACGGGTCCCTTGCTGGCCGCCGGCACGCCGCGTTGTTACTTGAGCGGCATGAAAGCCCGCCTCCGCGCCGATCGCCTGCTCGTCGAGCGCGGCCTGTTCTCGAGCCGCGCCAAGGCCCAGGCCGCCATCGCGGCCGGCCTCGTCACCGCGAATGCCGCCTTGGTCCGCAAGGCTTCCGACGAAATCCCCGTCGATGCGGATTTGCGCGCGAGCGCCGAGCATCCATGGGTGTCGCGCGCCGGCGTAAAGCTTGCGGCGGCGCTCGATCATTTCCGGATCGATCCACGGGGGCGCGTGTGCCTCGACGTCGGCGCCTCGACCGGCGGGTTCACCGATGTGCTGCTCGCGCGGGGCGCAAGGCGCGTCTATGCGGTCGACGTCGGCCGCGATCAGCTCGACGCGCGCCTGCGCCAACGCCCCGAAGTGATCTCGTTCGAGCAAACCGACATCCGCACGCTCGATCCGCGGCGGCTCGCAGAGCCGCCGGATCTCGTCGTCGTGGACGTGAGCTTCATCCCGCTCGCGCTGGTACTGCCTGCCGCGCTGCGGCTGGCGCGATCACCGGCAGACCTCGTGACGCTGATCAAGCCTCAGTTCGAAGCCGGGCCGCGCAATGTAAGGAAAGGGGTTGTCCGCGACGCCGGCGTCCAGGCGCGCGTCTGCGCGGAGATCGCCGATCTCGTCGCTTCGCTCGGCTGGAAGCCCGACGGCCTGCTGCCGTCCCCGGTGCTCGGGCGCGAGGGCAATCGCGAGTTCCTGCTCGGAGCGCGGCATGACTGAGCGGCTGGCCATCGCCAGCATGGGCCATCGCGGCGACGGAATAGCCGAAGCTCGCGATCCCGCCGTCTATGTGCCGTACACCTTGCCCGGCGAAACCGTCGAGGTCGAGGCGGTGCCGGGTCATCCCGACCGGCGGCGTCTGCTGGCGGTGAAGTTGCCAAGTCCCGAACGCATTGCGCCGATCTGCCCGCATTTCGGCACCTGCGGCGGCTGCGCCGTCCAGCATTGGAGCTTTGCGAGCTATCGCGCGTGGAAGCGCGGCCTCGTGATCGAGGCGCTGGCGCAGGCGGGGCTGAACCCTCCCGTCGGCGACCTCATCGATGCGCACGGGGAAGGGCGGCGCCGCGCCGTGTTCCATGCCCGCTCGCGCGGCTGCGATATTCTCGAGGTCGGATTTGCGGCCTATCGCAGCCATCGCATCGTGGACATCGACCGCTGCCCGGTGCTCTCACCGGCTCTCGACGGCGCCATCGACGCCGCGTGGGACCTTGCCGAGACCGTCAAGCACAAGGGCAAGCCGCTCGACATCCAGGTGACGGCGACGGAAGTCGGCCTCGACGTGGACCTGCGCGGGTCGGGGCCGTTGCCGCCGGAGGCGATGTCCAGGCTGGCGCGGGCGGCGGACGCGCATCGCTTGGCACGACTGACCCGTCACGGCGAGCTGGTCGCACAGCGCGCGGTTCCGGTCGTGCGCGTGGGCAAGGCCGTAGTCCCGCTGCCGCCGCGCGCGTTTCTGCAGGCCACGGCGGAAGGCGAGGCCTCGCTCGCCCGGCTCGTCTGCGCGCATGTCGCCGAAGCTCGGAACATCGCCGATCTATTTTGCGGGATCGGTTCGTTTGCGCTGCGGCTGGCGGAACGGGCCCGGGTGACGGCGGCGGATAGCGACGCCGGCGCGGTCGCGGCACTCGGGGCGGCCGCCAAGGCGACCCCCGGCTTGAAACCGGTCGCGACCGAACGACGCGACCTCTACCGCCGGCCGTTCGCCGAACCGGAGCTCGAGCCATTCGACGCCGTGGTGTTCGATCCGCCGCGGCAGGGCGCGCTCGCGCAGGCGCAAAAGCTCGCCCGCTCCGATGTTCCGGTCGTCGTCGCCGTCTCCTGCAATGCCGCGACGTTTGCCCGCGACGTGCGCGTTCTGGTCGGCGGCGGCTATCGGCTCGAGGCGGTCACGCCGATCGACCAGTTCCGCTACACGCCGCACGTCGAGATCGTGGCGCGGCTGGCACGGTGAGACGGTTCGCTCCGGCCTAAATTAGCCCTCCAGCGCCTCGGTCGAGACGATCTCGATGCCGAAGCCGGCGAGCCCGACGTAGGTGCGCTGCGTCGAGGACAACAGCCGGATCGAGGAGATGCCGAGGTCTTTGAGGATCTGCGCGCCCAATCCGACCTCGCGCCACTGCCGGCTGCGCGCGGCCTCCGCGGCGCTGGATTCCTGCGGGATCGCGGTCGTCGGCACGCCGGCGGCGCCGTCGCGCAGATAGACGATGACGCCGCCGCCCTCGCGCTTGAACCGCCGCAGCGCCGCATGGATCGGCTTGGCGCCGCCGATCACGTCGCCGACCACGTCGGCGCGGTGCAGTCGCGCGAGCACGTTGCGGCCGGCGCCGATCCGGCCGTAGACGAACGCCATGTGGTGCACCTCGTCGAACGGGGTGACATAGGCGTAGCCCTTGAGCGGGCCGATCTCGGAAGCGACCTCGAATTCCGCGACCCGCTCGATCAGCTTGTCGCGGGCCTGGCGATAGGCGATCAGCTCCGCGACCGAAATTCTTTTCAAGCCGTGGCGCTCGGCGAAGGCGGCGACCTCGTTGCCGCGCGTCACCGAGCCGTCGTCGTTCATCAGCTCGGAGAGCACCCCGACCGGCGGCACGCCGGCGAGCCGGCACAGGTCGATGCAGGCTTCGGTATGGCCGGAACGCATCAGGACGCCGCCCTCCTTGGCGATCAGCGGAAACACGTGGCCGGGGCGGACGAAATCGCCGGCGCCGACGTTGCCGTTGGCGAGCGCGCGCACGGTGTTGGTGCGCTCCTCGGCGGAGATCCCGGTCGTGAGCCCGTGGCGAAAGTCGACCGAGACCGTGAATGCGGTCCCGAGCGGCGCGTCGTTGGCGGCCACCATGGGATCGAGGTGGAGGCGCTTGGCCTCCTGGACCGTGAGCGGCGCGCACACAATGCCCGACGTGTTGCGGATGATGAAGGCCATCTTCGCCGGGGTGCACAGCGAAGCCGCCACGAACAGGTCGCCCTCGTTCTCGCGGTCGTCGTCGTCGGTGACGACGATGATCTCGCCGCGCGCAAAGGCTTCGATCACCGCGCTGACGCGCTCATGGATGTCGGTCAACGCCGGTCTCCTACTGCGCCGGGAACGGCCATGGCGGCGGCTCGCCGACCTGGCCGCGGTGGCGCAAATAATGATCGGCGATGACGCAGGCAACCATCGCTTCCCCGATCGGCACCGCGCGGATGCCCACACATGGGTCGTGGCGCCCCTTGGTCACGATCT
>WNFD01002102.1_pt1 | contig 32338 bp, 26 predicted proteins | sample 5400491 | NCBI WGS metagenome assembly WNFD01 (sample SAMN13153343, study PRJNA577476) | soil metagenome | isolation source: 120 cm saprolite under Douglas fir tree site 2 hole 2 replicate 2 | place: USA:California | collected 2015-04-18 | reverse complement strand
TGCCGCTGACAATCACTGGCCTACTCTCGGTTTGTCGGTAATCCGGAAATTGGGAACTAACCATTCCCTGCAATGAGATTCCCGATGCCCTTTCTTCGCTTGGTATCCACACGGGTCATTCAGTGAATGTCACGTATCGTGGCTTCAACAAACATCGACGTAGAACACCAGTTCTCCGTGCTCTCCGATCGAACTCGGCCACTGTTTTGCCAGGGTCCGCATGTTGTCGATCAGACTAATCAAGTCAGTCTTGTTGATGACTATCCCTTGTTCTTCCATGCTGTCTTTGAAACTGGCCGCGCTGAAGCGCTCGTCTGCTGCTATATAGTCTGGAACCTTCCTGCCGTTTTCAAGCCAGAGAGCTTGCTTATCCCCGTATTCGTGCTCGTCGCTCGCCGTCCCTACTCTGGCGGCAAGGTCGTGTAGCACGATCAACTTCTCCGGTTCAATGAAGCAGGACGAGTGTACATTCCATATTTCTTTCACTGCCCGAAAACTTTGACTCATTGCTTGACCACCTTCCTGCTCTTGCGTCTCGATAATTCGAAATCTGCCGGCTGCGTCCTTATCCGCCGCCATAGGATCGGATCGACAGCGAGCGAGGTGGTGCGACCTGTCCGCAGGTTCACAAATCCGCCGTGGTACGGGAGCCGCCCACAGCGAAATAGCCGCGCAAGCATCCCGAGCGCCTGCTGCGCAAGGGCTTGCACGCATCATTGATCCCACAGTGACGCGCGCATTAATAGCTCCGCGTTTCTTCGTTCATGTCCCGATACGTCGTGGAATTCCAGAGCACATCGGACTTCAGCTGCGTTGCAATGTTTTCCTCAAACTCTTTTTTTTACCGAAATCAATGTGGGTGGTTGCAAGCTCGCAGGCATAGGTGGCGCGGCGGTCCGCGAAATCTTCCTCAACTTTTTTCCCTCTGAAATCGATTTGGGTGGTTGCAAACTCTTCCGCGAGTCACTTCGACTGCGAACTTTCCTCAATGTTTTGTGTACTGAAAGCAAGCTGGGTGGTTGCAAGCCTGTCTCGAATCGCTCTCCCTAAAGCTACCGACTTTTCCTCAGATCTTTTTGCCACTGAAAACAACTTGGGTGGTTGCATGGTTGGCGGGCACAAGCATGCACGACTCGCCCGAAATATTCCTCAGACCTTTTCTCTTTGAAATCGATTTGGCCTGGTTGCACGCTGGTTCGCGGTCACGTGCTCGGTCGGCGACCTTTTCCTCAGATTTTTGTCCACTGAAAGCAAGTTGGGTGGTTGCTCATCGCACCCTCCCGGCTCACTCTGTAAGCATTTCAATCCATCCTGATCACCTCGGTTCCTCCTCTTCCAGACTTTTCCCAGCGCGATAACAATGCCGGCTCTGTCAAGCCCCTTATAGACACACCTCAGCGTGCGCTTTGAGAACAGCGCCATTTTGCTCTCGTTGAAACAATCGCCATCCCTCACCAAGGCTCACTGCTTCCACCAGCAAGAAGCGCAGCAACAACTTCCATTGTTTGCTGATGTGCCCCAATCGCTGATGACCGGCGCTGGAGTCCTCGCAAGGAATGAGCCCCGGGTAACTGCCGATCTGTTTCCCGCACCGAAAGCGCTGGGGAGTCCCGATTACCAGCACGAAAGCAAGCGCCGTGATCGGACCTACACCGGGATGAGTCATCAAGAGTTGAACCTCAGTCCTCTTCTCGGCGTCGTTCTTGATGGCGGCGCTTGACTCCTCGATGATGGGGTTCAATCGGTCCATCAGCTCCACCAGGTCTTGCCGGAGGCTGGACCAGGGAGCAAGCGACAACGACTCCAGTTGCGCACGTCCGGATTGGCTCCACAAGCCCTTCTTGCGTCGTACGCCTTCGTTCATCGCAATCGCTTGCAACTGATTCATGACTCGGGTTCGGATCTGCACCAGTCGAGGGCGATGCCAAAGCAGTTGGCGCACATCCCGATTCTCACGATTCGGTACCCAGATACAGGGAAAACGATTCTCCATCAGCAACGTCAGGAGAAGTTGGGCATCCTGACGGTCTGTCTTTTGCTTCCGAACTCGTTTGGCTCGGATCCGCGCGGGATCCCCAATCCACAGCTCGAATCCAAGTTCTGCGAATAACTGTTCGAACCATCTGGTGTGTCCAGTTGCTTCCATCCCTGCTCGCACCTTGACTCCTGCCAGCTTTCGTTCGCGGTAGAACCTTTCGGCCTCGCCATCGCTGTGCACGAGTCGTCGTTCTCCACACTCTCCCGTCTCAGTATCTAGAAACGCGATTTGCTGAAAGCTCGGGTGATAATCCACGCCTATAATTAGCATGTTCGGCTCCTTTCTTCCCGAGCCTTGGTTTGGTTTGGTGCCACCAAGTTTACTCAGGTTGGAGGAGCCGACATTGTTATGAAATCACCAGTATGCCTGGCAGAAACTGGCGGCTTAGAAACAGCGCATGAGAAGACGGACCAGCCTGATCAAGTCACCGCTCGATTGGCACATGGCGGCTGCACCGGTCGCACATCCTGCCATTCCGGTCCTTGCCGAGCGTGGCGGCACACAGCTAAGAACGCCGCGACCGACTGTGCTGGTAGACACGCGAGAACAAAACCCGTTCAACTTCTCACGATTCGACGGCTGGTTTGCCGATGTTGAGAGGAAGGCCCTGAAGCTCGGCGACTATTCCATCGCCGGCTTGGAGGAGCTGAGCGTAGTGGAGCGCAAAGATCTGTCCGACCTAGTGCACTCTTTCACCGCCGAGCGTCCGGACTTCATTAGTCGCCTGCGCTGAATGAGTACCTATCCGCAGCAGAACCTTCACACTCCTCTAATGCGTTATGCCAGGAACGCAAACTGAATCTTCGTGGGCTCGAGCGACACTACGATTAGGTTCTTTCCTCATAAAGAGATTGAAGAACTTTCTCTGATACGAGCTTCGCCGCTCCCAAGGCACCGGCTTCGCTTCCCAAAGTCGAAACCATGAACTGCACTTCATTGGCGGACTTCTCAAGCGCGCGTTGCCTGATAATACGCTTCAGAGGTCCCAGGAGAAGATCCCCGGCCTTGCTAAACAACGGTCCACCAAAGACAATCGCGCCCGGATTTAGAAGATTCACTACGTCAGCCAGAGCTACACCGATATGGGAGATCGCCTCATCCAAGACACGTAAGGCGAGAGTGTCGTTTTCCTTGGCGGCCTCGACAATTTTCTCGATACTGATGCGGTCCAAATCGCCGTCCACCAGTTCGCTGACTTTGGAATTTACGCCCTGCTCGATTCCAGCTCGAACAGTTTGAATAATGGCTGCACAGGAAGCCACCGCTTCTAGGCAACCATTGTTTCCACAGGAACACAGAGGACCTTCCTCATCAACAGTCATATGCCCAAACTCACCGGCGCTTCCACCTGGCCCTCGGTACAGTTTTCCATCAATGAAGATAGAAGCCCCAATTCCCATGCCCACTTCGATGAAGAGAAAGTCGCTCATCGCCCGACCGAGACCAAAATGCTTCTCCGCCAGGGCCATCATTCGGGCGCTGTCGTCCATTACGCTGGGGACAGCAAATTCCTTTTCCAGCATGTCCCGCAAAGGAACATTCCTCCATTGCGTCATTTGCCCCGGACGGGGAAAGCAAAGCACCATTCCCTTTCGGCTATCAATGACTCCCGAATGCGCCATGCCGATGCCTTTGATGGTGCCCTTAGGTGTCTGAGATTCATTGATTGCGGTGTGAATAGCCTTAAAAGTCCTGGACAAGACACGATCCCTACCCTCGGCCATCTTTGTTTCCATTTCAGCCTTGTAAAGAACGTTTCCGACAATGTCGGTGACGACTACACGTATTAGAAAGGACCCCATATCCACACCGACCAAATATCCCAAGTCATTGCGTACGCTTAGTGAAACGGGCTTCCGCCCAAAGTTCGTGGAATTCTTTCCGGACTCGATCACCACGCCTCTAGCTATAAGCCGACGTACAATTGCAGTCATGGAAGCGGCGCTGGAACTCATCCGCTTTGCCAATTCAAGCCGTGAGATATTATGGCTTTCATGAATGAGGTGAAGTACGCGCAATTCTTTTTTGGCGGCTTTCGGCTGTGCGAGCGCCGACGAAGTGCGTTTGTGGGTTGCAATCACTGGACTACGGTGAATTCCCGGCGACACGATAATTTTTCTCCTCTATCCGTTTTTGCAGAGCAGTCCCCCTTTGCCTTTTAGAGGGCACTCCAAAAACCAAAGGGAAGCTTACTGATCACGGCATCCACATTTTTGAGCCAGGCCGATTCCGTTCACTTTCGTCCTGCGTCGCTAGGCTGAATTGTCAATACGGCGATACTAGCACTTGAAACATCGAAGCTATACTTCCCAGCGGCCCTTGAATCATGGTGTTCTTGGGGTGGCCGGCGGGCTGGCCGGTCTTTGCATCGAACGAAGTTTCTCCGTAACTGACCGCGTTTGAGCCTAGGGCGGGAGCGCTTGCGAGCAGCAATGATGCCGGACCCATAATTTCTGATGTGTCTAAAGAAACCTTAGATCTTTATTCAGCACGAACACTGTCACCGGACCAGTTCGACCCTCACGCACTGCGTAAGCTTTGATATTTGCATCACTCCTCACAGTTGTTGGTAGAAGCGCTTTGCCTTGCGCATTTCGGCTGAAGGTGTACAAGACGTAGTAACCCGGCTCGGCGAGGCCAGGGTACTGAACTCCGCCATTCGGTTGTGGAGTAGCCGTAGCATGCACGACACTGTAGTCATCCGGATAGACATAGAAATTAATGTTGTGAAAACCCAGCTGAAAATTAGTGAACAGCCAGTCAAGGCTTCACAATGTGTCTGCAAAGTTGGATTACCCAAAATGTTCTCCGAGGGATAAAGATCCGGCTCATTGCCGAATTCAAATACGCCCGGCTGCCCGGGTGCACCGCCATGGCTTTAGCAACGGCCCGTCCATACGGTAAGGCCCAGCGAGCAGAGTTGTGTGCGAGATTAATATTGAAGATAATGGCCCAGCCAGTGTCGGCGGAAGCCTTGAGGTAGCCATTCATGGCGTCCGGAGTCACGGTAAAATGGCAATCCTTGGGTTGTGGAGCAGAGTTGACATCCCAACACGAATAATCACCACTATCGCCGCCGATACAGATCGTCCCTTGGCCGAGGTTCTTCAACAATTGATAAAAGACCAAGTTTGGAGAACTAGCGGGTCCCAGGTATTTGCGGGCGGCGTCTTCGACCTCGATGCTCAGCCCACCAAAATCTTTGGGTATCATTCTTCCTGGAGACTCTACATTCACGTAGACGGTCGCGAGTTGCTGAACGGAAGTCTGTGCGAGACAACAATCGCACATGACCGCCGTAAGAATCACCAAAAAGCTTCGGCGTACACGCAGCATGAATCACCTCTTTCTGCTCTAAACTTGCACAGGTTTGCAGCCGAGATAACCGAATAGCAAACAGTAGTGCAGCTGCAGAACGCTGCTATAGCGGTGGCGTTTTTGCTAATCCCAAGATCCAGGCAACAGTAAGCAGAACCACTTCCGGTTTCAATTAAGCCTCCGCCTCGGATGGCAATTCGAAATTAACCAGATCCACGCGAAAGCCACGGGTCTTCCAGGCACCGAAGAGGATACCTACAATCATCCAGATCACGCCGGCAACAATTGCCGGTCGGCTCAGGTTCACCCAAAGCAGGAAACAAATGGCAAAACCTAGAAGTGGAGGTACACAGTTGATGAGCTTCTTGACCGGCGCCCGCATATAGTAGCGCACAAAGGCTGCCGCGTTGACGCCCATGAACGCAATGAGAGCTCCGAAATTCAGCATCTCCGCGCCCAGTGAGTAAGAGACGAGGAAAGCACCCAGAACCGCAACCGCTCCCGCAAAGATCACATTGTTGCCCGGTATGCGCCGCTTGGAGCTAACGGCGCCAAAGAAGGAGCGGGGGAGGGCGTTGCTTCGGCCCATGCCGTAAAGCAACCGGGCAGCTCCCAGTTGTGCCCCCATTCCAGAGCCGATGCTGGCCACCAGCAACGTTAGATTCATGACCGAAAAGAACCAGGGGCCGGCGACGCGACCGGCCACATGCACATATGCCGTGTCGACGTCTGGAAAAGACTGCGAAGCTGGCCAGACCAACTGCGCGAAGTAAACTTCAATCGCCGATAGAATACCGATAACAACGCAGGTCAACACTGTAGCAAGCAGAATATTTCGGCGTGGATTCTCAGCTTCTTCCGAAAGAGTCGAGATGCCGTCAAAGCCGATATAGGTCAGCACCGCAATTGAGGTTCCGCTGAGCACCGAGCCGACCTTGAAGGTCGCCGGATCATAGAATGGCCGGGTCAGAAAGCCTACGCCATCGTGCGGATGCTTCAAGATATAGCGCGAAGCCACGATAAAGAAAATGCCAATCACGATCCCCATGCCAATGGCCAAGCCTTCGTTAATACGTGCCGATGTCTTGATACCTTGCAGGTTTAGGCTCGTGAACAGAAGGAAGAAAAAGATGACCCACATCCAATAGTGAATGCCGGGCGCGAAATTCATCGCTGCCTTGCTGCACCAAATGATGCAGATCATAGGGTTAAGCAGGTAGTCCATGGCCATGCTCCAGCCCGTAACATAGCCCAAGGCCGGATTTATCTCCTGGCCTACATAAGTGAAAGCAGAACCCGCGCTGGGGTAAGCGCTTGCCATGCGGCCATAGCTAATCGCAGTAAACAGCATTGCGACCATGGCCACGAGAATGGTGGTTACGGCATGACCGTGTCCGCGATTGGTGAGGACTCCGAATAACGGCATGGGTGCCGTAGGTTGGATGACGATGACGCCGTAGAGGATTAAATCCCACAGTCGGAGGTTACGGCTAAGTCCTACTGTATTTGCGCTGGCCTGTGCCATTTCTCATGAACTTCTTTAGAAGAGCCCCCGTTATGAGCTCGCTGAAACTGTTTCAGCACCCGGTCGAAATGACACTCCGCAAAACGAAAAGACGGGTGCTCGAACTTATTCCTCCATTACCGGCCGGAGCTCACAATAGAAACAGTTTTAATTTGAGCAGGAACATCCACGAGAATCATGGTGCTTCCCTTCTGCTCGATTACTTTCGAATTCAGCGGCTTGCCATCCGCCTTCGCGGTCGCGCTGGTCCACATGGCTGGCACTTCCACTTTAAGCGTCAGGGGAAGATCATAGATTTGTGCGTCCATAGGCCACTGCAACATAAGCTGGATTGAATCATCGGCGGATCGTTTGATGTTTATGATGGCTGCCTTCCGCTCTTGGATATAACGAAGCACGTCTCCAAAGGGTGCTGTCCAGATCTCGGAATGGTGCTCTAGGTAACTAGCAAGCTCGTCTAAGCTAGCTGAGGTTATGGACAGCCATTCTCCACCCACACCGTGGAAGCCATACACGCCCCAATTGCCGCCGCGTAGAGCAGGCTCAGCCATGGAAAGAAGGCCAATGAAGTCCTTCCCAGCAGTAACGCCAAGATCGTTGACATTCAGAACACCTAACTCATCGGGATCCTGAAGGCCGCCTGAGCCATCATTTCTCCAGCCTCTCGCACCAAAGGCGTAATCGGAAACGAAACGCATGTAGAGGGCGGCATTTCGCGCCTGCTCCGGTGGTGGTCCGAAGCTGGTGTCTCCACAAGGGTAGGCAAACGTGAGACCGCGATGCGTATTGAGCAGCCGCTGGATCTCCAGTGCGGCATCCCTGATTTCTGCTTCCATCATTTCGGGCGTATAACTCTGGGAATGAGGCTCAATAACTTCAAGTAGGCAGGGATGCTTCACCGTGTGATTGGCCAGTTCGTTGCCCTCATTGCCCAAACGGCGCCACTCCTCTTTCCTGTTTCGCCATACATCGCGCCCTGTTGATACGAAAAATGTTGCTGTCAAGCCACGTTTTTTCAGGATCGGTTCGACGACATCCAGGTGAGAGTTCATGGCGTCATCGAAAGTGAGCGAAATGGCGGCGCGACGGTCTTGTGGCCAGCGCGCAACCGCCACGTTCACCGTCTCTGCGGTCTGCTGCGCTACAGCCACGCTGATAGCTGCCTGTAGTAGCAGAAAGCATGTCAGTAACTTCGTCATGGCCCCCCAACCGTTCCGAGACTGATCAGGAGCTCCGAATGGAAGATGTGCTATTGGACACTTCCACCCAAGTCCGTCTGCTGGCGGAATCTTCCACTGCCGCAAGCACTTGCTGCACGTCAATAGCGTCGTCAAAATCCGGGCGAAAACGCTGGTTATCTGCGAGCGATCGGAGGAAGTCCGCCAGGGTCAAAATAAAGGTGTGCTCGTAACCGATAATGTGCCCCGGGGGCCAGAAATGATCCGCATAAGGGTGCCCCGGACCGGTCACGAGCAGACCATGGCTTCCTTGTATTTCGACGGAATCATGCACATCAAAGAACTCCAGTCGATTGAGATCTTCGAGATTAAACCGGACGGCGCCTTTTGATCCATGAATCTCGAAGTAGTTTCGGTTACGGCAGCCGATGGCATAACGCGTAGCTTCAAAAGTACCGATGCTGCCATTGGCGAAACGGGCCAGCAGCAGAACGGCGTCATCCACTTCGCGACCTTGCGCAAAAGTCTTGATCAGAGACGAAATCTCGGCAATACCACCGTTCAGCAATAGTGCCAGATCGATTGAGTGGGACAGTAGGTCGCCGATCGCGCCCGAGCCGGCTTCATTTTGCTTGAACCTCCATATTTCAGGTTGACGATCAGGTCCCCAGCTTTGCAAATAGGTGGCTCTGTAGTGGTAGACCTCTCCCAGTTTTCCTTGATCCACAAGCTGTTTCGCCAGAGCGATTGCGGGCACGCGGCGATAGTTGAACCAGACGAGTGTGGGCACGTTGCGGGCGGCCTGGGCCATGCGCTTGGATTCTTCTACAGATATAGCCAGCGGCTTCTCACAGAAAACGATCTTGCCAGCCTGTGCCGCCGCGATAGCAATTGGCGCATGCAAATAGTTGGGGGTGCAGATATCTACTATGTCGACATCTTTTCTCCCGATCGCAGACTCCCATTCGGTCTCAACTTCTTCCCACCCCCACTGCGCCGCCATACTGTCAAGCTTGGGACGATCACGTCCGCAGATGACCTTTAACTGCAGTTCGTAAGGCAGATCGAAAAAACGACCCACCTGGTGAAAAGCATTGGAGTGGGCCCTTCCCATGAATCCGTGCCCAATCATGCATACATTCAGCTTTTTGCGAGCACTCATAAGCTGGCCATCGCAGTCTTTCGAATAACTTCACCATTAGGGCTCACGAAGCGAACTCCATTTTCAAAGACTCGAGGGGATGTCCCAGCACTTTGCGAAAAGCGTGAATGATGTCGTCTTCGTCCTGCTCCGTGAGGCAAGAGGGTATCGCAAGCAGGATGCTACGTTCAAAGAGGCTGTCGGCGACCGGGCAGGTTCCCTTAGTGTAGGTCGGTTTCGAATGCTCATTCTCCACCAGCCTCCATGGGAATCCCTGCTTGTCAGTAGCGGTTTTATTCACCAAGCTCGTGATGTTGTAATAAATATGGAGACCCCATTCAGTCATCACAACATTGTTGACGCCTTGCGAGAATGTGGCAATTCCTTCAGCCCGCAGTGCTCGACTGATGTCTTTAGCGGTTTCGGCGTCATGATACGTGGAGATCAGAAAACACCCTGTGTCGCCCTCGGGGTCAACAATCCTGCGCAAGCGAACTTGGGGATACTGTTCGATCGCCCGCCGAATACGATATTTGCTGCGGCGCATATTCGCGATAACGCCCGGCAGCTTTCTCAGTTGGACGCGTAAGATCGACGCTCGTAGCTCGTCAATCCGGTAGCCACGACCCCATAAACAAAGGTCAAGGTCATCAAAGATCGCCCGGCCTTGCTCGTCGCGCGCGTAGCCGGTGTCATGGCAGGCAACGGCACGCTTGTACAGGCGCGGATTATTTGTGACCACACAGCCACCTTCACCGCTGGTCATGTTCTTGTTCATCTGAAAGCTAAAGATTCCCATATCGCCGAATGTCCCAACCTTCTGACCCTCGACCGTGCCGCCCGCACACTGGGCACAGTCCTCCAGCAGGAAAAGCCCATGGTCACGGGCTACCTTTAGCAGTGCTGGGACGTTCGCCTGAGCCCCGCTCATATGAACCGCAACAATGCCGCTGGTCCGGGGCGTTATGCATTTATCCACGGCGGCGGGATCCAAACAGAAGGTTTCGTCAATGTCGGCCAGCACTGGAATTGCGCCGAGATTAACGACTGCAGCGGCGACCGAAACCCACATGTAAGCGGGGACAATCACTTCCTGGCCTGGGCCCACTCCTAATGCAGTCAGGGCGGTATGAAGGGCTGCCGTCCCGCTGGTCACACCCAGCGCATGTGCGATTCCGAGAAAGGATGCGAATTCCGATTCGAAGGCTTCCACTTCCCCCTGCAAATCGATCCCGTAGTAGCGGAATGGTGAGCGGCTCCTCAGTACCCGCAATGCGGCTTCGATCTCTTCTTCGCCCATGTGGTGTATCCCAGGGAACTCAAGCGGCAAGGGTTGTGACCGGGCGGGCAAGCCTCCGTGGATCGCTAATTGCTCGTCTTTTGCGCTCACGTCAGTTTCGTGAGTAAGCTTTTCTTCTCTTATTTTCACAGTTCACCACCGATAGCTTTGATGTCAGAATCTTTGTCTCGTTCACTCCTCCGGCACCTTCCAACTTCTTGCCGGGTAGGGATAAGCAACTTATGGATGACCCGCCGCCAAGCTGGGGGATCCTTTCACTTCCAACGTTCCTTGCGTCATGATGTCCGCCGAAGACTGCCCTATCATGACGTCGAATGTCCCCGGAGCGATGACCCACTTCATATCGCGATCAAGCAGCTTCAGATCGTCAGGTCCCAACGTGAAGCTCACGATTTTCTTCCCTCCCGGTTCGAGCGCGACCCTCTCGAAGCCCCGGAGTTGCTTGACAGGAGTTGCCACCGGAGTGAAACGTTCGCGGAGGTAAAGCTGAACCGTTTCTATCCCGGCACGTTTGCCGGTGTTCTCGAGCTCAACACTCACGTGGGCGCTCGCGTCCGTCTGGATCTGCGCCGGATCAACTCGAAGGTTGCCGTATTGAAACTGCGTGTAGCTTAATCCGTACCCGAAGGGATAGAGCGGTGTGCCGGGCATGTCTACGTACCCCTTGTCGTGGGTCCAGCCACCATTGATCCAGTAAGACTTCGATAGCTTGTAGTTATAATAGGCGGGCAACTGTCCGACACTGCGAGGAACAGTGATGGCCAAGCGGCCGCTTGGGTTGTAGTCGCCAAACAGAACGTCGGCGACGGCCTCACCGCCTCGCTCACCCGGTTCCCAGGCTTCTACAATCGCGGGAACATTAACAGCTTCCCAGCGCACGGAAAGTGGCCGGCCGTTAATCAGGATCAGAACGGTCGGTGTGCCGGTAGCCTGGATAGCTCGGACAAGGTCTTCTTGCACACCGGTCAAGTCCAACGTCGCGACATCATAGCCCTCGCCGTCCGTAGGCGGTGGTTCATCAGTGGCGCCTTCTCTCCTGGCCTGCTCGCCCACCACAACTATGGCTAAATCGGCATTCTTGGCTGCCTGCACAGCTTGCGGGAACCCACCCTTGTCTTCATCGTTCACGCCGCATCCCTTGGCGTAAATCACCTTCGTGGTGGAAGAGACTTTGGCTTTGACCCCGTCGAGAATCGTCCCTACATGCTGAAGCACCACGGCGGGAGAGTAATCCCCAAAGAGGTTCGAGGCACTGTCAGCGTTCGGGCCGATCACAACGATCGACTTCAGGTCCTTCTTGAGAGGCAAAAGATTTTTTTCATTCTTTAAGAGAACTATCCCTTCCCGAGCAGCGTCGAGCGCGAGTTGTTGATGCTCATTCGAATGGACAACGTGCCTGGCGTAGTCCAGGTCCGCATATGGATGCTCAAAGAGTCCCAGGCGGAATTTCAGTTCCAGCACTCGCCGTACCGCCCGGTCAACAAGCTCCATCGGAACTCGTCCTTCCTGGATATTTTCGATCATGGGCCCCATATAGGCAGGCTCGTAGGTGATGTTCAGGTCGACGCCGGCCTTCAGACCCAGCACACCTGCTTCCTTCTGCGTCGGAACAATACCTTCATAAATCAGCGTTCCAAATCCTTCGCCCTCGCTCGTGACAATTCCCTTGAAACCCAGCTCCTGGCGGAGAACTTGCGTAAGCCACTTCTCCGAGGCGTGCGCCGGCACGTCCTCGATCGCGGGGTATCCGGCCATCACACCCAAGGCGCCGTTCTTGGTAATCGCCGCAGTCCACGGAGGCAGAAAATCGCGGCGAAGCGCTCGCTCCGATAACTCGATAGCGCCACGTTCCAGTCCACTCACCGGCTCGCTCTGCGTCGGAAAATCGGTCATCAGGGCGACGACCTTGTCATGCGCATCGATGCTGGAACCTTGCGCTCCACGCACGATGCCTTCGGCAATACGAGAGTCCAGGTATGGATCTTCCGTATAGCCTTCTTCGTTGCGCCCCATTCTTGGGTCACGGTCGATCTCTAATACGAGTGTGGACAGGACATGGATCCCCACAGCCCTCGCTTCTTGCGCGGCAGCCGCATAAATTGAGTTCACGAGCGGCATATCAAAGGTGCTGCCAATGGCAAGGCCTTCGGGGAAAACGGTTGCGCCGGGGAACATCCCGCCATGTGTGCCTTCCTCGTCCTCGAGGAGCGGTATTTTTAGGCGCGTTTGAGTCGTAGCGATTTTCTGAAGTTCATTAAAGTACTCGACCTGCTCCTCGGTTCCCTTGTGCAGAATAGTGTCTGCAAGGGTAAAGAAGCCGCTGCCAGGACCAATTTCGTTGGTGTAGGTTCCCGCGGCAAACTTTCTGCACGCGTTCATCTTTTCGGGGATCGTCTTCCCGAGCTGATCCACATAAACGCAAGGCAGATTGAGCTGGCCGATCTTTTCCTTGAGCGTCATGCGGCTCATTAAATCGTCAACTCGCCGTTCGATCGGTTGCTTAGGATCGAGATAGAGAGGAGTCTTGGCCGACGATTGCGCATGGAGCGAGGTATTGGCGCTTGCCATTAAGCCAATGAAGATGGTCAGTACCATCAGCAATTTGTGGAGGCGTTCCGCATCAATCAACTGACGTCTGGACCGGCCGCTTGTCCCACAAGGTGTAACGCACATGTACCGCACTAACCCTTCGTTCAGATTCAGCATGGTTCGGTCTTTCCTCGTCATTTCGGAAGTGGTGGTCGCGTCTATGTTGGTTGGCAAGTTGCATACGCGAACTCGCTACTACAGGATTCGAAAGCGTGCCGGCACAGGTCTTTGCTGCTCTGCTAAAACAGGAACTTAATCGCGACTTGCCCGATGCGTGGGTCCGCCGCCGAGGTGATCGCACCAAAAGCCGAGTTAATGATGTCGCCCTGCGGTGGAGCAAAGTTGGCGTGGTTGAAGATATTGAAGAACTCTGCACGAAACTCCAGTCTCTTGGATTCACTCAGTGCCAGATTCTTCGTAACACCGAAGTCCCAATTCGCGATCCCGGAACCGTGGAAGAAGCGCCGGTTGGAGTTCCCGAGCTGCCCAAGCGCTTCGGTACTGAATAGTGATGTGTTGAAGTAGGGCTTGAAATTAGGGTTCCCAAGCACCGCGGCGTGCGGGTCGGCAAAGTTCAATGGGCCACGGGTGAAGTTCGGCGTGTCTACCACCGAACAGGTTGGACCCGTGCAGAATGTCCCCAGCAGCGAATTGTCGTCCTGTTCGTTGATCGTGATGGGTAAGCCCGTTGTGTAGCGGGTGATGCCGTTGACGATCCAACCTCGAGTCAGCCGGTTTGCCGAAAACAGCTTGTCAAAAGGCAGCTCGTAGGAATAGCTGACGACAAAATTGTGGGTCATATCAAAGGCCGAGAGCGACCTCGATAGTCTCGGGTTTACTGGATTGATCTGCTCGCCCGCATCGTTTACGCCTGGTCCCCAACTGGAGGCGTTATCCATCGCTTTGCTATACGTATAAGACGCCAGAATAGCTGCCCGCTGGGTCGAGTGCCGGAGGCTTATCTCCAATGCGTTGTAACCCGAATTCGCCATGGTTATGAAATAGCCATTACTCCCCAAGCCATTCTGAAACACGGTCCGTGTTGAGTTGACGACTCCGCCGGCTGCCGGAAAATAAGTGCCGTCCTCGCCAAACGGTCCGCAAGTCCCGGTTCCGGGCATGACCTCGCTTTGCTGGCTGAGGCCAAGGCAGAGCGCGGGATTACCCGGGTTGGACTCCAAGTCCGCTAGCAGGCGGTGACCCTGGGTCCCAACGTAGCTCATGCTCAGCAGCGTATTCGCGCCAAACTGGCGCTGGAACGAGAGCATGTAATTTTCCGAATAAGGTACGCGGTTCTTGTGAAAGAAGCCGGGCGAACTCGTAATCGGCAGGAACTGACTCCACTGGACACTATTGTCAGGGTTCGACGGTCCCACGTTTTGAGGTGGAAACGGGACGGGGAAGCGCTGGCCTTCGTTGTTTCCGGTCGCACGGTCAATAAACGGAGTCGCAAACAAGGGAGGCACGGGACTGCTCCAGAAATAGCCATACGGAGCATCGCCAACTTCGTTGAAGCTGGTGGCGTCCTCGAACGCGGTGTAGAAGAGCCCATAGCCTACGCGAATGCTGCTGCTCCCGGGAGCCCCAAGGAGTGCGCGCAAGATACCGCCACTGGCGTTTGGTGAGTATGCTAAGCCAACACGTGGCCCAAAATTCTTGTATCGAGTCGGACCGAGGGTCCGTGGAACTCCCGGGTCGCCCGGAAAGACCCAGCCGGTTGGCGCGCCGGGGAAAACGACCGATTGTTCTCCCGGAATGATGGTTTCAATCTGATTATGCTTCTCGTACCACGGAGTACTGACTTCCCAGCGCAGCCCATAGTTCAAAGTCAGATTGCTCCGGGCTCTCCAGTTATCCTGGCCGTAAAAGCCATAATAGCGGCTGGTCGTGTACATCGGCACCTGGCTGCCTTGTTGATATGAGTTGACAGCTCCAAGGAGAAAATCGGCAAAGTCGCTTCCTGTTTCAGATCCGTTAAAGTTAAACGTTCCGTTATTCGCGCCATGATCAAAAATATTAATCTGGCTTAAGTGGAAACTTCCCCCAAGCTTGATGGTGTGAGTTCCAATAACCTTGGTGAAGTTATCGAGAACCTCGGCAGTGTTGTTGATCTGGTTTTCGGTGTAAGGATTGACGCCCATGGAAAACTCATTCGTCACAACGCTGGGGACGCCTTCTAACTGTGAATTCTGGACCACGACGCCCGGAGTACTTGCCCCGGTTACAATTCCGAACGAGTTCAGCTTTGGCCCGACGCCTCCGACCGGAGTGGGTTTGGTAGCTTCGCGCGTGTAGTTGATCCGAAATTCGTTCACCACCGTAGATGAAAAAGTCTTGACATCACCAAGGTTGATCTGTTGCGATCGCCCCAGAGTAGAAGTCGCAAATCCCGGAAGATTAGCGCCTTGGAAGGGATTCAAAAAGTCGTAATCATCAAAAAAATAATATGCGGAGAGGCTTCCCCATCTGCTATTGACATCGACACGGTAACTGAATTTATCGTCGCGCAGGGTTTGAGCGAACGCAGAAGTGGAAAAGGTTCCATTGGAGCCATTCGATTGCGGAATAAATTGCAGCAGGGCTTGTGCCGGAGCCGATATGGCGGAGGCTGGGATTATTGCATTAGGGAACACACACTGAGAGGAGCTGGTGCAGCCGCTCACGTAATAAGGTTGTCCCTGCGGTACGGTGTAGCCGAGCTCATTTGTAAGGGCTTGGGCCCAAAATGCGCCTTTCACGCAATTGAAGCAATTGCCGGATGAGTCAAACGTCTCTGCCAGAGCGGCCGCCTGATCGCCCAGGTTACCGGTTCGGTCAGGGCCGGAAGGAACAGGAATTCGGCCGCTGTCCACACCAGCCACTTGACGGGTGCCTTGATAGTCCCCGAAAAAGAAGATCTTGTCGTGGCGGATCGGTCCTCCGATGGTGCCACCGAACTGGTTCCGGTGAAGGGTAGCGCGTGTCGGAGAAAAATAGTTGCGCGCGTCCAGATTGGGGAACCGCAGAAACTCGAACACATCGCCGTGGACTTGGTTGGCACCTGACTTCGTGACGACGTTCACCAGCCCGCCCATGTAGTTGCCGTATTCTGCATCGAAGTTATTGGTAAGGATGCGAAATTCGGCGATTGAATCGAGGTTGGGAATTATCGCAGTCCCCATATTGCCTCCCTCCTCGACATTTCCGCCATTCACCATGAATCCGTTAGCCGACTCCCGCTGCCCGCTGACCGATAAATTCCCTGGATTCAAATCCCCCGAGGGAGAAAATCCCGAGCCATATTCTCCCGTTGATCGCGGGATTACACCGGGCTGGAGCGCAAGGAGATCGGTGTAAGACCGGCCGTTCAGGGGCATGGAAGTCATCGAGGAGCTGGTAATCACCTCTCCCATTTGCGTGCTGGTGGTTTCGACCTGAACCGCTGCACTGGAAACCGTAATGCTCTGTTTTGTCGCGCCCACCTGCAGCTTGACATCCACTCGAACTGCTGAGTTCGCGTCGATGGTCAACCCAGTTTGCCGAAACTCGCTAAAGCCGGATTGGCGGACGACGATGTCGTATTTGCCCACGGGGAGTGCAGGAAAAGAGTAAAAACCAGCACTGTTGGTTTGAACGGTATGCTCAACACCGGTATCCGTGTTGAGAGCCGCGACCTGAACGCCAGGCATGACCGCACCGCTGGGATCCGTCACGATGCCCGAAATGGTTCCATTTATGTCTGCTCGCGCGATCTGGGTGCCAAACAAGCTCAGAACCACGATTGTGAGTAACGCACAAGAGTTCACGAGAAAGGGAAGACGTCGTCTGCAAAGAATTACACAAGCTCGCTCTCGAGTTGCGATTTCCGTTGTGATTTGCTTGTTCGTCATGTCCTCTTTTCTCCGCTTCTTGTCGTTTACCAGCCCTGCGTTCCAAAAAACTGCCACCAGGACCGGGTTTCAAAATCTGCCTGCCTGTCCCCCCGGGTTCCGGGTCCGCATATATTTCGTTAATAAAACAATATTGCCGTTAAATGGATGAATTTGGCAGGAATAGTACACCGTCTATCAGAACTGTCAATGTTTTTCTGCAGTTAGATGCTTATGGTAAGCGGCAAGGTGGTATTTAGGCAAAAACTTGAATTAAGTGTCTAAAAAATCCTGCTTAAGCGGGCTGCCTTCGGCTGGCTGTTCAACAACTTCGCCTCGCAACCATCACGGCAACGGAGCTTCAACTTCTTCCAGGATCCAGTGGCCAGGGGAATCCACATGGCAGTCGTACCCGTAGAACCGGCCGTGGAAAACGTGTTGGAAGAGGCAGGCACGTTGACCCGACATCACAGGATTACCCTCCACCGGCTGAAAATCACCATCGGGACTGTCGCCGAAGAAGACCTTGACCTGCCACTCGCCCTCGGGGTTATCAGTGTAGCGGTGTGGATAGATTTCGGTCGCCAGATAGTAAATTCCGGTGCGTTCACCTTCGGCGTTCTTCGCCTTTTTCAAATAAAGAAGTGTGGGAGCCGCCACCGTGGTATTCGATTTCAGCAGCACTTTTTCGGGTGCCTTATCCAGGTCCAGGATGGAATCGGCGCTCTTGCTGATGATCTCGAAGTGGTCACGGTCGTTGCCTCGGTAAAACGTGAGATAGAAGCGCCCGGAGCGCGGGTCGCGAAACAAATTCGGATTCTGGTTGCGCTGATCAGGCACGCCTTGCACCAACACTTTTTCTTCCTGCAAGTGAATTCCGTCGCGGGAAGTCGCCAACACGATGTGGCTGCTTGGCGTCTCGTACTCCCGCGTGATGGCGACGTACAGAAGGCCTTTATCCTTGGGATTGGCCTTGGCCAGGACCGAAGGCCAGCGCGCGTTGTTCCACAGCGGATTCTGATCGTACTTCGTCCAGTTCACCAGATCGTTACTGCGCGCCAGCCCGATGCCCCGCCCCTCGTTCAGGCCGTACCAGCCCCAGTAGCGGTATCCGCCGCGCTTCATTTCCAGAACCGACATGGTGTGCGGGAATTCATTGCCTTCCCACGGTTGTGCGGTGGCCAGAACGTGCCGCGGCGTCGATAGTTTTAGGTAGGGGATGGCCTTTGCTTCTTTTTCCCCGGATTCTTTTTGGCACCAGGCGCAAACCGTCACCGTAAGCAGAACAATTGCAATCAAGGAAATTCGGCGTGATCTCGACATCGGTTTCTCCCTTAGAACTCTAGCTCGTAGGTTGTGCTGCAGCTTTCTTGAGACTCACAGTTGCATTGGTAATGATGGGCTTTGCCCAGAAGCCGGCGCTTAGAACGCATCCGAAGGTCAGGTAGAGAAATGCGACTCCGGCGCGCAGGCCAAAGTGATCTCCAATGCGGCCAATGATGACGGGCACCACAGCGCCACCCATAATTCCTGTGCTCAGGATTCCCGCGAAGGAGCCATGGTGTTCGGAAACGGAGTTCAGCGCCAGCGAGACCAGGATGGGCCACATCACCGAAGCAAAAAGTCCGATCGCGGGAAAGGCAATTACCGAGACACTTGCCGGTCCGAACAACGCGGCGCTCAGACACAATAGAGCTCCGGTGCAGGTACCGATCAATACATGCCGGCTATCGAAAATCTTCAATAATCCCATCCCGACGAAGCAACCGGCAGTCAGCAGTCCCCAGAACCATGAAATCGCGGTTGCGCCGGTGGTGTGCGGATCGTAGCCGTGATAGGTGGAGAGGAATTTTGAAATCCAGTCGGCGGTTCCCTGCTCGGAACCGACGTAAGCGAACACGCATGCGAAAAAGGCCCAGACCATCGGCTTGCGAAATAAGCTGCCATACATTTTCCACGACCCGGCCGACTCGTCGGCGGTGCGCTCAACTCGGGGAAAGGTGCTGAAAAACAGGACGGCGATCATCAGGAGCGTGAAGACTGCGAATATCCAGTACATCGATGCCCAAGGCAGGGCAGGCGGCGTGAGCTTTCCCAGAACTCTCAGCACGAGGTTCTGGTTTGGTGCCCGGCCAAGATTCAAAACCAGGTACGAATAAATAAATGGACTGATGAACGAAGCGATTCCAAAAATCAGTTGCGCGAACGCAGAATTGAAGGCGAAATGCTCTTCCCCTCCCGAGACCCGCAACAGCGGATTGATTGCGGTTTGCAGTGTTGCCATTCCCGACCCCATGACGAAAAGCGAAATCACCGCGACGCCATAGCTGGGATGCACCGCGAAACTGAGCGATCCTACGGTTCCCGCGAAGAAGGCCACGAGCATCACTGGTCTTTCCCCAAAGCGCTCGACCAGAAATCCGGCGGGAATCGACATCACACCGTATGCAATAAAGAAGGAGAAAGGCAACAAAGCGGCAGCCGCCAAGCTGACATTGAAGCTGCTAATAATGTCAGGAACGATCGGCCCGAGAATGTTGGTCAGCAGCGACATCACGAAGAATGTCAGGAAGACAATGCCGACCATGTACCGGTTTCGTGGCATAAAAGATATTTCCCTTCGACCGACCGCCTTATTCTGTGGTTGTGACCTTTGCCGCCAATTGAAATCGACCAGGTTCGCGCCCAGCTTGCGCGGCCAGGGCCAGAGTGATCATCTGCACGGGGAGGATTTCAAGGATCGGGTGAATAGACCGGGGTGCGATCGCCAAGTTGCAGGGTGCGAACGCGGCATGTTCCGTCACTAACTCGGCTCTTCCCTGCTGTTCGCGAACGTCTTTCAGCAGGCGCCGGTTCAGATCACGGGTCTTGCTGTCTCCGGAAAAAACCAGCACAAACGTTTCTTCGCTCAACATTTCGAAAGGACCGTGGCGAAACGCGGCGCTGCTCATGCCTTCCGCATGAAAGTGGTCGGACTCTTTCACGATGAGCGCGCCGGTGCCGACGGCTGACAGCGACGATCCTCTTCCCACCAGGAAGAGGTGCCGAATTCCTTTGAGCAACTGGGCAAGACTCTGGACATGATTTTTCCAATATCCTCGAGCCATTTCAAAGCCATAAGCGCAGTCAGATAAGTCTTGCACGACACCGAGAATTCCCTGCCCGCTTGCGTCAGAATCGTTGCGTCCGCCTGCGCTGCCAGCGGGCTGCCCGGTGTGTTGGTAATCGCAATGACTGGTGATTTGCCACGGTTGGTTTTAAGAAGCCGGACGGCTTCCGCGCTTTGCCCCGACTGCGAGACCGCCACGATCAGGTTCTTGGGATCAAACAGGCGACTCTTGTAGTGAATTAGCTCAGAGGTTTCGACCATAATTGCCGTTAACCCCTGGTTGACCAGTTCCACGTGCAAGGGGTGAAGAGCATGGAACGACGAGCCCATGCCAGTCAGGACTACCGTCTTGAACTTTCCCCTCTGAAGACGTGCAGCCAGTTCACGCAGCTTCTTCGGTTCTTCCAAGTTGGCCAGCGTGCTCTCCAGCGCTCTGGGTTGATCGAGAATATCCAGAAGATATGCGCCTTCGATCACCGAAAACTTAACTGACACGCTGTCCTCCAGCCGAACCGAAGCGGTGGTACCAGACTCTGGCCGCGCCGATAAGATTGCTACTCTCGCCCAGGGAAGCCAGGGCCAACTCTGTGTTCTCGTAAGGAACGAAGCGGCAGCTGGCGGCAATGACCTTGCGGATGCCGTCCAGCAGGAGGTCGGCACTTTTCATGACACTGCCGCCCAGCACAATCGCATCGGGAACGAACATGCTGACCAGGTTGGCCAATCCCAAACCAAGATAGTGCGCTTCCCGTTCTACGGCGCGCTGCGCCCACTCGTCGCCGTCGCGAGCCAGTTCGCAGATTCGCTTCGCGGTCAGCCCAGCACGATGTGGATAGTCCGGGGGCGCATTGCTTTCCAGCCAGCTGACCATCGCCGGACCCGCCGCCAGTGATTCCCAGCATCCGCGGAAGCCGCACAGGCAAAGCGGGCCGGAAGCATCGATCACGTGGTGGCCAATTTCAGGATGTGCTTGGTGCACGCCGCGGTAGATCTCTCCGTCAAGAATGATTCCAGCCCCAATGCCGGTTCCCACCGTCACGTAAATCAGCCGCGACTTATTCTTTCCCGATCCCCAACCGAATTCGCCCAGGGCGGCGGCATCGGCATCGTTTTCAATTGCGACGGACACGCCGAATATTTTCTGCAAATCCTTGACCGGATTTTGCCCGCGCCAATGGGGAAAGAAGTTCACGTCGCCGAATTCTCCGGTGGACGGATACACCGGACCCGTCGACCCGATTCCAATGCCTTGCAGCTTGATCCCAGTCTCGGCCACCACCGTTTTCAGCATGGCCACTGTGCGATCAAGCGCGCTCTCGTAAGGTCCATCCGCCTGTGTTTCTGATTCGAGACGGGACAATACTTTGCCCTCGGGATCCACGATCCCGACCGCAATCTTCGTTCCTCCAATATCGACCGCTCCGACCATACGTCTCCGAAAATCCGACCCTTCTATTTACTTCCACTCCACAATCGCGCCCTCGTACGGACCGAGTTCCATCTTCCAACTCGATCCATCCATTTGGATTGGCTTCGTCCCTTCAGGCGTAATTCTGCTAATAGAACGCGCACCCGAAGTCGTAAATACCGTCACGTTCTGCGTCTCTGCGCTGTGATTGACCAGCACGGCATAGCCGCGGTGAGCGCCGCTGAGCGCGGACACTTCAACCGACGGCTGGTCGCTGCTGAATGCCGGCTTAAGCCCTCCCCAGTCCCGGAAGGCTTCGTAGATGCGGTGCGTGTTCTCGGCCTGATCAAAGATTGCGGGGACATTCGCCAGGTAATGCTCGAGGGGATAGGCGCTCAGCAGAGTTTTCCCGCGGCCTAAAGTATTCGCCACGAGCGCCGGGCGGTTGTCCTGATCCACCGCAATCACCTTCCCAGTGGTGACTTCCAAAATCGTGCCCCACGACTCGATCGTCTGCGTGGGCACGATGTAGTGGAAAGTGTCGCCGGGTTTCAAGTCGCCAAAAGGCGCCACGATCTTCAACGTGACTTCGGCACTCGGGGCGCGATCGACGATGCGTGCGCCGAAAAGCGAAGCCATCTCGGGAACTGCGCCATCAGAAGCCACGGACGCATACAGAAACCCGCCATTTTCCACGTATTGCTTTGCCTTCTCATAAAAATCAGAGTGCACATGCGCCAGGAAGGGATCAGACGTGCCGGTAATGGGGGAGGGCATGAACAACATGGGGCGCTTGGCCCAATCCGCATACTCGCGGGGGAAATCGGCTTTCAGATGAGCGCGGCGCGCCAGGATGAAAGAGTTCAGCGCCGAACCCATCAGCCAACGGTTCGCGCTGCTCACATCCGGTTGCGGACGGCCGGGCATCGCATCGCCGTCGGATTGCGAAACATACGGAGTGACTTCAGGGCCAGTCAGTCCAAAATGAGAGAAATCACCGTGAGGCTTCGACCACTCATCGGGAATTACAATCGCCACATCCGCCGGGGCCGGCGTGATGCCGTTGAGGTCAAGTTGGCCGACAACCTGTGAAATTTTCTTGAACTCTCGGGCTAGGGGCTTGTCCTGGCGGTCCCACGTTGTCATACCCCATCCGGTTTCCTGCGGAGTGCGCAGGTAAGGAACCTTGTGAAACTGTTCGGGAGATGCGTCGGTGTAGCACCACAGATCCACGCCGATGCTGCCCGCGCCTAGGCCCGAATAGATTTGCGCCCGATCATAGGAGGCAATTCGCTCCGGCGAGAATTGTGCGGAGGAAGCGCCCATCTCGTGAATCATCACCGGACGCCCCGCCCCCTGCGAGAGCGCGATCTCAAAAGCCGCGCCGTACGTGCCACGGGCGGAAAGCAGGGCGTCGGGAAACAAGTCAGGAGCATACAGCGTGAACGGATGCACGCTGAAGAAGTCCGCAAACTTGGCAACATTATCGGCGCGGAATGGCCCGTGAGTAATTTCTTCGCCGCTGGTTCCGGCCACAATAGGATGGAGCTTGTCGTATTCCCGAATGCCCTCGATGATCAGGCGAGTCCAGTTGATCGCCATGGCGTCGGTGGTCGCCCCACCGCCGACAATCCAGAACGGCGGCTCGTCGGTAAGATCCCAGCCGATGATTGCGGTCTCATTCGCGTAGCGCCGGCCGAACTCGGCGGCCAGATTCGTTTCCAGGCGCAACATTTCCGGATCGGCATGCGGATGGCGCCCATGCCGCCATGGCACGTCCCAGTAAGCTTCGCCGACTTCGCCGCCGATGAACAGGCTGGGGTGAAGATAAATCTGATACTTGTGAGCGAGCGAGACCAGGTAGTCGAGCTGCTGAAAGGCCACCGGATTGTAATCACCGGGACGCGGCTCGAACCAGGCCCACATCATGTCGAAGCGGGTGACGTTGTAGCCGAGTTCGTGCATCTTGGCAAAATCGGCTTCGATATCCTTGGGATCCCACTGCACCGGCCACTGCATCGCGGCTTTAGCCGGAACCCAGTGCGCGCCCACAGGGATAAACCGCTTGCCGTCGCGGGTGAAATAGGTTCCGTCGAGATGAACTGCGGGCAGTTTTTGCGCCGCTGATTTTTCCGGGACAGCAGCGCTCTTCTGCTGCGAAGGCGGAGAGGAATGCGCCGATTGCTGCGCCAATAGTGGGAACTGCGCGAACATCAGTCCGGCAATTGCAAAGCTTCCATACCGCAGCCAGCGACAATTCTTGATCGACATCACGCCCTCCGGCAATATTGCATGATTCCAACTCGCTTGATTTCTTGGGCCCGAATTCCTTGGGCCTGTTGAGGCTCCGCCGCCGTTCCAACCATGCTGTAAAACAGAGTTGGAACGGCGCGGAATGAAACAGTCTAGAACGTCACTCTCACCGCGAGCTGGATTTGCCGCGACGTGTTTACTGTACTTGACAAGGATGGGGGAACTGCGTCCACCGCCGGGTTGACGGGAGGCGCGAATTCAGGCGTATTGAAAAGATTGAAAATCTCGGCACGCAACTGCAAGTTTGTTCTCTCACTGAATTTGAAGTTCTTAAACACCGAGAAGTCCGTGTTGTAAACCGCCGGCCGCGCAGAATTCCGCGACCCGCATTGCCGAACTGGTGCGCATTCGTCTGCGTAACGCCGTTGACCACAGCCAGAGGCGGCGTTGCGAAGGCGCCGGGGTTATACCAGCAATTCACGGTTTGGTGAGTCACACCGAAGCATGGATCGCCCGGGGCGAGAGCTACTCCGTCAAATCCAGTGACGTTGGAAAAGTCGTAAGGGTTGCCGACCACGTCGGGCCGCGGCCCTCCCGAGCCAGTATTGGTCGGGTCATACGACATATAAGGAGTGAATGCCTGGCCCGAATACATCGCAATAATTCCATTCAATTGCCAGCCCTCCGCAATCCAGTGCAGAGGTCCGCTGCCATTGAAGAGCCGCTGCCCCGGTCCAAACGGCAATTGATAAGACCACGCCGAACTGAACTGGTGACGATAGTCCGGAGCAATACTGCCGCGCTCGGCCCTCAGATTGTAAGTATTCTGCGGCTCCGCCCACTCGTTCTCTTCTGACTGACCAATCGAGTGCTGATACGTATAGCTGTTCAGCATGCTCCAGTTGGCGGAGAACCGCTTTTCAAATCGCACCTGCAGAGCATGAGTGATCGAACTCAGGTCGTGAGCCTCGGTGCGAATCTGCGAGATATTCGGAACTGTGCTCCAGTACGGACGGCCGAAGTTCGATGGCAGCCCCGGGCACGAGGGATCGCTAGGCACTGGGCAAGCTTCAAAGTTTGAGTCCAGGGGTTGAGTCGCCTGGTTCAAATTCCTGAGCTGTGCCAGATGCACGCCACGCGTGCCCACATATCCAACCTGTAATATGGTGTCCTTCATGAGCTGGCGCTCCAGATTCAGGTTCCACTCTTCGATATAGGTGGTTGGATTGTGAAACAAAGCCGCGCTGGCTCGCCCGCTGGGAGCGTTCAAGGTCGGGAACGGCAAAGCGCCCGTGGGGTTGCCGGGATTTTCAAAGCCGGTCAGGAGCCGTAGCACTGGCGCTGTAGCTCCTGCAGGCAGCTGGATGCTCTGCGTACCGTAGAGCCCGGTAGGATTATAGGCAAGTTCGGCGTCGCTCTGGGTGGCCTGCAAATCGTAGAACATGCCGTATCCGCCGCGCACGACAGTCTTGCTGTCCCACGGTGTATAGGCAAAGCCGATGCGGGGAGAGAAGTTGTGATAATTCGTGACCACGTTGCCAGACCGGCTGGTGCCCGGCGTCACGCCAGGTTGCACAAATACTCCTGTGGCGAAATCAAAGTTAGCCAGGCGATTGAATTGCTCCACCTGCGGAGTGTAGATATCGTAGCGAACGCCCAGGTTGAGCGTGAGTTTCGGCGTGACCCGGTAGTCATCCATGACGTAGCTGGCGAACTCCCACCACCTCATGCCGAACAATCCCTTTTGTCCGGTCTCGGCCGCTGCAAACGGGTAACCCAGCAATAAATCCGCCAGTGAATTGCCGGTGAATTGTCCCGTGAAACCGAAGTCGCCGTGTCCGCTTTGGGTCTGCAAAAAACCATGCATTCGGCGGCGCAGATCGATGCCTGTCTTGAAGGAATGTTTCCCCTTGATATAGGTAAACGAATCCAGAAGTTGGTAGTTGTTCTCGTGAAGGCGTTCAGGGAACCAGTCGCCATTGCCCAGTGAATTGAAACCCGAGATGGCGAGATTTGGCAACCCGCCAATTGTGGGGTTCATGGTCGGAATGCCCAATTGGCTGGCGATTGGCTGGCCGGTGAAAAATGGAATCGCGTCCACCAAGTAACGCGTGTAGCCGATTTTCAGCTCGTTGATCTTGTTCGTGGAAAACATGTGCACAAAGCTGAGGCCGCCCATCAACGCCTTATTGTTGATATTTCCGGTAAACGAGCCTCCGCCAGCCAATCCGGGCAGAGGGTCTGGCTTCAGCGCATCCACATTGCCGTAGCTGAACATCGCAAAAAAACTGTCTTTCGACGTGAGTTGGTGATCGAGCTTGGCGTCGAATGAGTCCTGATTGTTTTTCGAAACAGGGTTGGAAAGAAAGTTGTATCCGCCATGATTTGCGTTGGGCGAGGGATACAGCGCCAACACATTCACCGCCGCAGGATCCAGGCAGGATGAAGCAAAGTTCGCATCTGGACAGATCGGAAGCCCGTTCGGCGTATTCGCGTTGGCCGGGTCGAGCTGCGCCGGTGTCAATGTTTGCCCGGTCCGGGGATCCGTTACATTACCTGCGAGATTTGTGCTGATGGGCAGTGTCGGCACCAGCGAGAGGTCGGTCTGCGACTGGCGGATACGCCTTCCCTGGTAATCGACGAAGAAAAAGGTCTTGTCCTTGACGATCGGCCCACCAAACGTACCTCCGAAATCGTTCCGCTTGAACGGCGGAATCGGCAGCGTCGGATCGTCAAAATAGTTTTTGGCGTCCATCCGGGAGTTCCGGAGAAATTCGAATGCACTGCCGTGAAACTGGTTCGTTCCCGACTTGAGGACGATGTTGACCACCGCCCCGCCCTTCCCCATGTCGGCGCCCATGGTGTTGGTCTGGACCTTGAACTCCTGGATGGCGTCGATGGGAGGTTCGATGAGCTCAAATCCAATCTGCTGCTCGTTATTGTCGAAGCCGTTCAGCAAGTAATTGTTGTTTGTGGCCGTCAAGCCATTCACTTGGATGGCGCCGTTGTCGCGCTCATTCTCAGGGATATTGCCCGACTGCACGCTGCCCGTCGGACCCGCGTTGACGCCGGGACTGAGATATGCAAGCGCCATAAAGTTCCTGCCGTTCAACGGCAGCTCGTGGACGCGGTTTTCGTCGAGGACTTGCCCAATCGACGAAGTGTCCGCCTCGACCTGCGGCTCGTCGGCCGTCACTATTACTTTCTCCGCTACCTCGCCGGGGGCCAGTGTCACGTCAATGCGAACCACCTGATTCACATCCAGCTTGATCCCGTTCTGGACAGAGGTTCTGAACCCCGAATGCTCGACGCTGACCGAGTATGTTCCGACCTTGAGCAACGTGACCGCATACTCTCCGACCGCATCGGTTTTCACGTTCCGCGCGATGTTCGTCTCAGTACTGGTTACGGTGACGGACGCGCCGGCGGCTACCGCCCCGGAAGAATCTCGTACCGTCCCAACAATGGAGCCAGACTCCACTTGGGCATGAATAATCGAAGGTGCAGCAAGCACAAGCGTGAAGGCGATCAAGATCGCCCAACCCAGGTTTCCGTGAGATTTGCGGAGATAAATTTTGGGAATCATTAGGTGAGGCTCCGAGGCAGATGATTTTTCGACAAACACTATCAACCGCTTATGCATATATGTTGTCAAGATAAATTAGTGAGCCTGCGTTTCGCAGGTTGCAACCCAGACACACAAATATCGTGTAAGCTACACTTAACAGTCTAGTTAGTTAATATCGAATTATGGTTTTAGTTGGAGACTTGCAGGAACGCATCGCTGAAACTTAAATACTTTTATACATTGTATGTTATGTAGTAATGTTGTCGCAGAACTGGAGGCTTATGATGTCCAAACGCGACGGCGCGGATGATGTTCCCATCGCAGAACAGCTCGGTCTAACCATCGATAGCAGCAGTTTCGTACCCTATTACGTGCAAATCGTGGATCACGTGCGAGAGCTCATTAAGAAGAACAAGTTGAAACAAGGCCAAACTTTCTGCTCGGAAGGCGACATCGCGCGTTTTCTGGGGGTCAGCAAGATGCCTGTCCGGCAAGCTTTCCAGAAACTTCGCTCGGAAGGCCTGCTGGTCATCGCGAAAGGCAAGCGGCCGGTAATTGGCTCCGGACGTGTACCGTGGAATTTTCAGCAACTGCGCGGGTTCAGCGAGGAGATGCGGCGCAGAGGCTTGGTGCCCTCGGCCAAGCTACTGAGCATGGAGTTGCTCGAACCCGAACTCGAAGTCGCCCAGGCGCTGAAGCTTACTCCCGGAGAACGCGTCTTCTGCGCCAAGCGCCTGCGTTTCGTCAACGGCGAACCCGTCGCCGTGGTAACCAGCTATCTTCCAGCGCGAATCTTCGCGGGAATCGACAAGCAGGACTTGGAGAAGCAGTCGCTGTACCACGTTTTCGAGCACACCTATAAACGCAAACTGCAATGGGCCGAGGAAGTCATTGGAGCCGCAGTTGCCGGCGAAGAAGCGCAGGTCCTGGAAGCGGAGGCGGGCAGCCCCATTTTGGTCATCAAGGAAACAACATACGACATGCAAAGCATTGCCATCGAGTACAGCGTCTCGTTGTTGCGCGGCGATCGCTACACCGCCTCTGTCATCTCGGTCCGTCGAAATTGACTAGAAGCTATTTCATGAAGCTTGCCGCGCTGGGGTCGCGCCATGGGAAAGAGCAGATTATGGCGGTGCTGCGCCAAGTAGATCCCTCGCGAGTCGAGAAGCACGAGATCGCGCGCGACAACCTGGGTCCGGTACTTCTTCTCGCCGCTCTGCCGGTCTTCCCAGCTGTGGTCTGGAGCTTGCCTTCGACGTACACCTTGGAGCCTTTGACAACGTACTCCCCAACGATCTCCGCCAGGCGCTGCCACGCCACGATGCTGTGCGACTCGGTCCGCTCTTGCCTTTCGTCGTTTCGATCCTTGAACCTTCCGTTGGTGGCAAGGCTGAAGTTGGCGACCGGAGTGCCGCTCGGGGAATATCTGACGTCCGGCTCTTTGCCAACATTCCCGACAAGGATGACTTTGTTTACACTTCTCGGCATTTCAGCCCTCCTGTGACTTAAAAGTAGTTAGAAAGAGCTCTTGCGGCCGAATCGCAATTCGTAAGGGAAGGCCTGGGGAACCAAATTCACGCGCAAGTGGGTTGCAATCGCGCAACCCCACAGACTGGGGCAGATGTGTTTGGAAAGTCTTCCAGACAAGGACTAGCGAACAGCTCAGGAAAGCTCCAGGACGGAGAAGCCAGCCGCTATCGCGGCTTTGGAGAGGCGCTCATCTGCACACACAAAGTCTCTCTTCGCCGTACGTTGTTGGCACCAGGTCAGAGCCGCGGCGAGTTGTAGGCTATCAGCCGCTCGCAGTTCGTGAGCATCCAAGAGGCGCCCGGCCAGATCGCGCACATGATCTCCCGGAAGGATCTCTCTCCATCCGCGACTCAGCAGATCGAGACGGGACAGAGCCCCTTGTTTCTCAGCATCCTTCAGTTTCCCCAGGCGATGCAGTCGAGCGATTGCACTGTGAACTTCAACCGGGCTCCCCCACCACACTACCGGCATGAATTTCCGCAATTGAGACTGGGCCCGCCGACTGGTCGCCTCGTGCACACATAAGGGAACTAATGCGCTTGCGTCCCAGAAAGCTGCCTGTTTGCTCATAACGATTCTTCTCGATCATCGAGGAGTGCCTGTATCCCCTCGCCCGCACCCACTCTTCCGGTCGGAATTCTCAACAGTTCGTCCACCTCGACGGGGGTTTTGGGCAGCCGCATTTTGCCGGCAGCGACCAACAGTAGTTCTTCTTCGCTACCCTCGTCTGCGGAGAAAGGAACCAACTTTGCCACAGGCAGGTTCCGGTCCCGTATGACGATCTCCTCACCGCCTTTGGCAAACGTGAGATATTTACTCAGCCGGTTCTTGAGTTCCGCAACATTGACGCTTCGCATTAGGGTGATCTCCGTTCATGGCTATTATAGCCATGAGGTCGGCCATCCGAAAGAGGGTGATTTGGGGGATATTCCGGGCCAGTTTGCAATGGCATTGCACCCCGGGTGATTGCGCCGATCAACCCTTTTAAAGGGTGGGGAGTCGGATCTCCAGCGACTCCACCACCAATCACTCCCAGAGAATGAACAACACGTAATCGGGAGGACCAGGTCAGAGTGTCGAGCCATTACGGTGGAAGCTAAGCGATACAAGGGTAGTGTCGGAAATGCGGCGGTTCAAGAAATCGCCGGTGCTTTGAAATTCTACAAAGCTGACGAAGGATGGGTCGTAACAAGCGGAACGTTTACCCAATCAGCCCGTGCTTTGGCTCAGGTGAACGGCATCCGCCTCGTTGACGGCTCGAGCCTGCGGAAACTCCAGCAGGGCTGAAGGTCTTCAAGCGACTCTAGTGCCCTCAGCGACATCTCTCGACTATCGAATATACTTTTCCAAACAATATAACCCCGCTTCCCTTTTTGAGGGCACTATTCTTCTGTCAATGTTCACGGTGAATTCCAGAAACCAAAATCACGGAATCCCGGCGGGCTGGCCACTTTAAAACCGCAAGTATAAACGCTGCTGTTTCCAACCGCTGGAGAAACTCGGGGACTGGAAGCTGTGAAGAAATCGATTTTTGCTTCGCGGGATTGTGGAAGATTCGCCATCGCGTTGTGGGCGCGGGTTAGGAGTGGCTGGTGAGTAGGACATCCGGCTTCCGTCCGCGAGGGAGTTTGGTTTAGCGGCCTAAGTGGACGCGGTTGCCAGGTTTGGGCTTCGTCGTATGCTGAACCACCTTGTCAGGTTGTAGCTGAGGCACGCCCAAGTGGCTTCCATGGCTACCTTCAGGCGGTTTCGACACCGGAACTGCCGTAAGCCGCAGCGCTCTTTGATCCAAGCGTGTGGAAACTCCGCGATCTGCGAGCGGCACGTACTCGCCTTGCGCGTTGCGGCGCGCCCCGCGGCGGCCTTCCACGTGAAGCATCAGGGCAAGCAGGCCCAGCACCTCTGGTTGTTGCGGTAGTAGCTCGGCCACGAGCCTGGCTAGAAAGAATGCTTCATCTGTGGGATCACGACGGACGATATCCGTGCCGCCCGGATCGGCCCACCCTTCTGTGAAGGCGGTATAGATCGCGCCCAGTACGGCCTCCACCCGGCCGGGAAGTTGCTGGCGATCTGGCACACTGAATGGGATAGCGGCCTGCCGGATTTTGTCCTTCGCCCGGACAAGTCGTTTACCCATGGTTGCCGGAGACATCAGGAATGCCGACGCGATTGCCTTCGCATCTAGCCCAAGCACAACTTGCAGCATCAGTGGCGCGCGAATACCGGGCTCGATCGCAGGATGGGCGCAGACGAACATCAACGCGAGCCGCCGGCTGGCCTTACGGCGTTTTCTGTACACAGAAAAGAACACATCTACCATTGACAATTGGGTGTAAAATTCCTCGCACCAGCTCTTGACCATCCGAGCATCAGGGGAGGTCAGGTCGTGAAACACCTCGCCATTTCAGCCATTCCCCACAAGGAGGAGATATGAAACGATTTCTCTGGGCAGCTCCGATGCTGTTTGTGCTGATGTCGGGCAGCGCGTTTGCAGACACCATTATTGGTCTTACTCCGAACGATGGTAGCGGAGACAACTTTGGATTTCTGCAACGAGGAGGCGGGGTCACCATAGGGATTGGGGGCGGAGTTGCGTACGACTTCTTCAATAACCAGGCATACGCACCGGGCTCGACATTGGGAGGATCAACCGATCTGTTCGTTTCGGGCGGCGTCCTCCAGGTCGGTGGCAACTCCTACGAGCTCAGCCCTCTTTCCCTCGGCACACTGTTTTTAAGCAGTATCACGCTTCCGACTAACGGCAGAGACTTCACGGTTCCAGTGGAGGTTGACTTTTCAGTTCTCATGGTGAACCTCGGTACCAACGAGCCCCTTGATGTGAGTGGAGGCGCATTCGGAAAGATGACCTTTCACTTCTTCGACGGATCCTACTACGCCGACAGCGCGGGATTTACAACCGTTCCGGAGCCGGGTACCCTGGGGTTGATGGGGACAGGGCTGATAGGCATCTTAGCTTTACTTCGAAAGAGACTCAGGATCTGAAACATGTCCGCAGTACTTGGACTTAGATAACTCATTGGCAATGCCGGATCAAAACTGTCGAGGTCACCCCATCCGAGCGAGAAAGCACACTACAACCGCGTAAATTGACATTAGTGTGAGCCGATGAGTACAGCAATTGCCAGTCCGGCGTTCCGTCGCACGCTAGCGGGAATCCTTCCTCGCCAAGCTTTTCACCCTCGTAGGGCCTATCGCTAATTTTTCTCGATGCATACCGACCGAGGCTCATACGCCCTTATCGTATCTCATACATCGGCAAGCAGATCGGTCAACTGTCGAGAACAGCCATAGCGCTCATCCTATGAGAGAGGATGTCAAGCAAAACACTTCTCCACTCCTCTCCGTGAGACCTCGATTAGTGCTTGCATCCAGGCCCCTTCTTCTTCGTGGAGAGGATTTTGGTTCTAACGGCTGGAGCGCCACAGAGTACGACAGGGATACGGATCGCAGTTGCTGGTCCCCCTTGAGTGGTTTCATGCAGCGGTCCCGACACCATTCGTTGCGAAGCTGCG
>WNFD01001393.1_pt1 | contig 32344 bp, 33 predicted proteins | sample 5400491 | NCBI WGS metagenome assembly WNFD01 (sample SAMN13153343, study PRJNA577476) | soil metagenome | isolation source: 120 cm saprolite under Douglas fir tree site 2 hole 2 replicate 2 | place: USA:California | collected 2015-04-18 | reverse complement strand
GGACCGGTTCCAAGGCGCGGGCCGCTTTTAACTCTACGATTACCGCGTTGCCGACTATCAGATCTGCTCGAAAGTCACCGATTCTCTCTCCGCGAAACCATACCGGCAGGGGACTCTGACCTTCCACCATCGCTCCTTTTTGCCTTAGTGCGGCCAACATCGCCTCTTGATAGACAGATTCGAGAAATCCGCACCCTAGTTCGTTATACACCTCATAGAACACCCCAAGAATTACCTGAGTGAGTTCCCGGTGTTTGTACAGCACTGGATCCCAAGTCATAACGGCTCCGGAAAAAATTCGCAGCAGCAATCCCTGCCAAGCCTAGCAGCGGCGCCCGTTGGGAAATCTGCGTTCATCAGCGCAAATCTGCGGCCCATGTTCCGTTCTGACACCACCTTGCGCGATAATCCGTACGTGAGCGATACCACGACAATTCGGCAACTCCGTTCCCCGGTACTACGTCGCTCTTTTCGCAAAGATTTTCCTTCGGCTGTGCGTGGAGGAGGCGTCTATTTGTGGGATGACGATGGCAAACGCTATCTCGACTTGGCCGGGTCGGCGGCGGTGAATTTCATTGGACACGGCGTTGCCGAGATTTCCGCGGCCATGGCGGAGCAGGCGACGAAGTTGGAGTTTGTTCATACCAGCCAGTTCACCGCGCCGGTGGCTGAGGAGTACGCCCAGGAACTGCTTGCATTCGCGGGGGAGAATTTTCGCGGGGGCGCGGTGTACTTCACCTCCGGCGGTTCGGAGTCGGTTGAGACAGCGCTCAAACTGGCACGACAGTATCAGGTGGAGATCGGGCAGACGAAGCGCTACCAGATTCTTAGCCGGGAGCAGAGCTATCACGGCTCCACACTCGGCGCACTGTCGGTCTCTGGGAACAAACGGCGGCGCGAGATGTATCTGCCCATGGTGCGCGAATTCGCGCATGTGGGCACGCCTTACTGCTATCGCTGTGCATTTGACTGCAGCGACGGTTGCCGCAATTGCGGGCAAGAGTACGCCGCCGAACTCGAGCGCGCCATTGAAGCGGCGAACGGCGAAGTGGCGACATTCATCTGTGAGCCGATGAGCGGGGCCACGCTGGGGGCTGTGGTTCCTCCGCCGGGATATTTGCGAAGCGTCGCGCAGATTTGCCGGCGGCATGGCGTCCTGCTGATCGCGGACGAAGTGATGACTGGCTCGCAGGGCATGGCCTCGCAGAACATGAGAATGCGTCGCCGGACATCCTCACCACTGCGAAGGGACTGACGAGCGGATATGCCCCTCTGGGCGCGGTGATCGCCAGCAAGAAAGTTGTCGACGCGATTGCGGCAGGTTCGGGGGCGTTCCTGCATGGATTCACCTACAACGCGCATCCCATTTCCCTGGCGGCGGGACGCGCCGTATTGCGACACCTACAGACCAGAAAGTTGGTCGAGGCAGCGGATTCCGGTCGGACGGAAACCGTCGGCTCACAATTCAAGCAGGCGCTGGAAAGGCTGCGCGATCTGGATGCAGTCGGCGACCTACGCGGCCTTGGGTTGCTGTGGGCAGTGGAGTTTGTTGCCGACAAGGCGAGCAAGCGGCCTTTTGCTCCGGAGATAAATTTTGCCGGACGTGTGAGCGTGGCCGCGATGAAGCGTGGCGTGCTGGTTTATCCCGTGCAAGGATGCGTGGACGGAATTGCCGGCGATGACCTGCTGCTGGCGCCGCCGGCGGTAATTACTAGCGAGCAGATCGCATGGGCGCTTACGGAGTTGCGGTCCGCGATCGAGGATGCGACAAGATCGGCGTCTTAAATGCCGGTTTCCAGACCACTCGTCTCCGCGGTTGGACATGCTGCTGCCGTAGTAGGCGCTGCCTTATGGCCTGCAACGGCTACCAGGGGTGGCCCGAAGCGGACATCCCTCGTGCGGCGCGCCACCGGTGGCGGAGAGTGTAGTACTCGTTGATAGGGCGGTCGTCGCGCAAGGCCGGGGTCGAAGGGGATCGCGCAATCAGGTCCGAGAGTTGGATTTCCTGGCTCAGAATCATTCCGAGCTGATCTTCTGCGTTCTGTCGTGGCCCCCACTCCACAAGGTCGGCAGCGGCAGCGGGCGGAAGTTGCCGCGCAAGTTCGCTGGCACTGCGATTAGGCAGCGGATGATCGCTCGCCAGAAAATGAAATCCCCAATGTTCAGTCCAACGAAAGATCCTGACGTAAGGGAATGAATCCTGCAAGGCGCGCGCGACCGAAGAAAAATCTTCCGCGTCGCCGTAAGGCAGCCATTGCTGCAGGATCCCACCCGGACGCAGCCGGCGCCGTGCCGCCGCGTAGAACTCTTCGGAATAAAGCAGGCTAGATCCTGCAGCTTCGACCGGCGGCGGAGGGTCAATGGTAATCAAATCATATTGCTGCGTGGTGCGCTCAAGGTAACGGCGGCCATCGTCGATTACCACGTGCGACAACGGGGAACGCAAAAGCTCGGGCCCATCGGCATGGAAAAATCCAAAGAGCCGGGGCACGCTGGGCACAAGTTCCACCGCCGTCACCTGCATGTTCCAGCTGAGCAAGGAGCGGAATGTCGTTCCCATGCCAAAGCAAATGTCGAGCGCATCCTGCGGTGGACGGTCGAGAAAAGCCAGCGGGAAATGCGCCATCATCTTGGTGACTGGCGTGAGCGCCGTCATGCCATAGCCGTTGACTAGAAGTGTCTTGTTCATCCCGCTGCCAGTAGCGATCACGGTGGCGGTCGGATCGCGCAGCACCACGCTCTGCCGGCCGTAGCGCTGTTCGTAGCCTTTTCCTGCCACAAACAATCCCAAGCACAGTGGCAACAGCAGATAAGAAGCGGCGCGGGCCAGGCGGCTAAACTTCGTTCCAGCCGGGAACATCGGGCGGAGACCAAGAATCAGCCATGGAACCGACAGCAGCACCAGTGCCCAGCGCTCGCTGGTCCAGGGCAAGAGCGCGAATCCGGCAAACAGTGGTCCAACAATGCAGCCCAGAATATTTACCGCGTAGGCGCTGCCCGCTCTGGCCGGATTGCCACGCGACCAGCGGTCGACCAACATAGGCGTAAGGAACCCGAGCATGCCGGTAAAAGGCATGACCCCCAACACCAGCCGCGGCCCTTTGACGACTGTTCCCAGGTAGGGCGTGAATTGGCGAACCCAGACGACTTCCATTCCCATACTCGTCAGTCCAGTCAGGAAGAGGAGTACGAGGAGTATGTTGTCGCCGCTCGCCGTGCCGACGGGTTCTGCGATGTTCTGAGACCGCTCGACAGATACTTCCTTTCGCGATCTTCGAGAAACAGCGATCGCGCCGATGGCAATCAAGAAGTTGCAGGCTGCGCCGACCCTCAGCGTGCCATGAAAGCCAAGGAGTTCGATCAGGAGTAGCGGGATCACGGTCCCTGCCACCGCGCCACCTACATTCGCCATGTAGAGATAGCTGAAGGAGCGTACAGCCTCGCCGGGAACAGTCTGACTGATCGACCGCATGGCGATAGGAATGGTCGCTCCCATGAGCGCGCACCAGGGAATCAGGGTGCATGCAACCCACAAGCCGGACGTGGAGTAATACGCCAGCGAGGAAGAAAGCCCCAGGCTGCCGAGCAGGTTTCGGCCCCACCCAAGCTCGTAGGGCACGACGAGGCCCGACACCCCGATCAGCAGTTCTACCACTCCGTACAGTCGCAGCGCCGGGAATCGCAGCCCATCTCCGTGCCTGCGAAGCCATCTGCCGCTAGCCCACGAGCCCAGTCCCAAGCCCGCCATGAATACCGAAAGCACAATCGAGACCATGGCAGTCGTGACCCCAAACTGCGCCATGGCCAGACGCAGCCACACCAGCTCGTAAAGCACACTGCAGAAACCCGAGATGAAAAAGAAAAAGAAGTACCAGCTCACACAGTCTTTCCTGGATTGCCAGCGCTAAATTGCCAGCATTAGACCGCCAGCGTTAGATTGCTCCGCGCCCACCTCGCTATATCGGTTGGAAGGGGGAATGAAAACATACCACGTCTAGATCGGACAAGTGTCTTCGTACAAATGATGCGCCGCTGTAAGCGTCTGCGAGGAAATGACTTTGCGGTTGATGTCGAGTTGATCGCGGTTTGAGCGTCAGTGCATTGCCGCCATTCGCCATTCGGAGCACAGTCGCCTGCAAGTCGGCTTGGAAGCATGAGCCGCAAATGAGGAGGCAGGTATGTCAACGGTTAGTTCTCAACTTCAGGGTTGTCAAAATCTGGGTCATCAAAGGATGCCCCAGTCTTGCGAGCAGGTGAATCCGCATGCGCGGTTGGAGGTGCAGCAGCCGCGGCCATTCCCCGAGATGCGGCGAGTCCAGGAAAGTTGGGTCGCGGCCGCGGAGAGGCGAGCCTTGCTCTGGCTGGCGGAGCGCACGCCGGACTGCATCGGCCCTGACCATCTCACGCTGGTGGGATTGGCGGCGCAGCTCGGAGCGGGCGCATGTTACGCCCTTGCAGGCTGGAACCGTTACTACCTTCTCGGGGCGATTGCCTGCCTGGGACTGAACTGGCTGGGGGACTCGCTCGACGGAAGGCTGGCCCGAGTGCGGCAGAGATTGCGCCCCCGCTACGGCTTTTATGTAGACCACATGGTCGACAGCTTTGGAGCCCTGGCGCTGATGGGAGGGCTGGCGCTGTCGGGATACATGCATCCGCGGATCGCCATCGGGTTGCTGATCGCGTTCCTGATGCTCTCGATCCAGTCGTATCTTGCGACCCACACCCTGGGGGAGTTTCGCTTGTCGTTCTGGCGCTTCGGGCCAACGGAGCTTCGCATTCTGCTTGCGGTGGGGAACCTGGCGTTGCTCTGGAAACCGATGGTGCATTTTCTTGGACGGAAATATCGGCTGTTCGATGTTGGCGGGACCATTGGTCTGATGGGCATGGCGCTGATGCTGATCTGTTTCACCCTGCAGAACGCGGCGCGGCTTTTTCGCGAAGAAAGGATTGCCAAGTGAGAGCCGGGATAACAGAGAACATCATGACGACAAGTCCCGGCGACATTCGCAAGGAGATGGAGAAAAATTTAGTCCCCAGGCGCAAAGCTGTCGCGTGGCGCAAAACCTGGCGCAAGACTGGCCTGCGTTGGTTGAAATTCAACGCCGTAGGAGGAATCGGGATCGCAGTCCAGTTGGTCTTGTTGCTGGGACTGAAGGCCGGATTCCATCTAAATTATTTGCTGGCCACGGCGCTGGCAGTGGAAGCGGCTGTCGTGCACAACTTATCTGGCACGAGCGCTACACATGGGCGGATCGTTCAAAGCCGTCATGGCGGACGTCGCTGCCGAGGCTCGTGCGATTCAACCTGACGACTGGAGCAGTTTCGCTTGTGGGCAATTTAGCGCTGATGAGAATCATGATCGGCCTGGTCCACATGAACTATCTGCTCGCGAACGGGATCGCGATTGCGCTGTGCACAGTGGCAAACTTTCTGGTCAGTGACGGACTTGTCTTTGAAGAAAGGAGTCCGCCGCCCTAGCCCACCTTCAGCACGACCTTGCCATAGTTCTTGCCCTCTTGCAGCAGCTTGTATCCTTCCCGCGCGCTCTCCAGCGGCAAGACCTGCCCGATCACTGGAGCAAGTTTCCGCTGCGCGATCCATGCGGAGACTTGAGTCCATGCCGGTTCCATGATCTCGCGCTTTTGGGAGAGATAAGTCAGCCAGAGGCCTTGCACGCCGGCGGATTTGGCGTACATGGCGCGGACGTCGAGTTGCGGCGGCTTGCCGGTGGCGGTGCCGTATTGGATGACGCGTCCGAAATCGCGCAGGCAGCGCAGGCTCTTGGCCGTATGCTCTCCCCCAAGCATTTCGAAGACGGCGTCGACACCCTCCCCATGTGTCAGATCTTTGACGGCCTCTTCGTAGTCACGCTGCTTGTAGTTGATGCCGTGCTGCAGGCCGAGTTCCTTTACGCGCTCCAGCTTCTCGTCGGAGGATGATGTCCCATACATCTCCACGCCAAGCAGGCGCCCAACCTGCACTGCGGCAGTCCCCACGCCTCCGGCCACGGCGTGAATCAGAACTCGGGGGGTATGGCCAGAATGCGGAGTTGCGCTCCGCTGGACAGCCGAGAGCCTGCCCTGAGCTTGTCGAAGGGGCGACTGTCCCCACATCGGGTCCGTCATGCCCGCCTGCCAATACGCCAGATAAGCAGTGAAGTAATTCACAGGAAAGGCGGCGGCTTCTTCGTAGGCCCAATGCTCCGGGACGGGCCACAGAAGATTCGAGTGAGCCGCGATCTTTTCCGCGAAGGCGCCCCATTGCGCGTATCCCATGACGCGGCGTCCTGTGCCTTCCTCAACTCCGGAGAATTCACGCCCTACGATGAGAGGAGGCGGCGGTGTTCCGGGATACCCTCCGGTTGTGCTCATCACGTCGGCAAAGTTCAGGCCGGCGGCGGCAACGCGAACCAGGGTTTGTCCAGACTTCACGGACGGCTCGGGGACATCTTGAATGGCGAGCGCATCGGGACCGGAGGGACTGGTGAGGACAAGGGCCTTCATGTGGCAAAGTCTAGCAGGACGCAACCACGTGTCCTGCGGGTTTTGCCCGCGGGGATGCGGAAGCAGAATGGGCTTTCAGTCCAGGGCCCTCTGATATCCGCCTCATTTTCCCAAGACTTTACTAACAGGTATATACTCTTGGCGTTGGTTTACTGATCTCCCGGTTGAGCCCCCGAGGACCGGGACGGGGCGCTGGTTTATTCCCCTAATTCATTTGCGTCCCGCATGCCGAATTGCTGATTCCCGCCAGGGGCGGTGCGGAAGAGGCACAGGCGCCGTTTGTGTGCCGCACGTGGCGGCAGCGCGTCTGCGGGAGGTTTTGTGGAATTAATTTTTGTACGTCTTCTTTTTGTAGTTGTGGTTGCGATTACCTGTTCTGTCATCGCTCCCTTCGGACTTCCTCGCACAGTGGATGCTGGGGTCGGCGCAATCGTCGGCCTGGCCATTGTTTTCTTCGAGTGGAATTTGCGTCGGGTGAGCCTGAAGCGGCTGATTGGCGCCGCCATCGGGAGCATCCTCGGCATCTGCGGGGCGTACCTGTTCGCCCTGGTGATCCGCAACAGTGTCCCGCCAGGAAACACTCAGAGCTTCCTGCAGATCCTGGTTATGCTGCTGATGTCTTACGTCGGCCTGATTGTGGGAGCCAACAAAGGGGACCTGCTGAACCTCGCCGCGCTGGGCGGGATCTTCGGCGGGGAAAAGCAGTCGAAGAAAAGTTATAAGATCCTCGACACCAGCGTCATCATCGACGGTCGCATTGCCGACATCGCCGAAACCGGCTTTCTCGACGGTACCATCGTGACCCCGCAGTTCGTATTGCGTGAGTTGCAGTTGGTGGCCGACTCGGCTGACTCACTGAAGCGCAACCGCGGACGCCGCGGGCTCGACATTCTGCAGCGGCTGCAGAAAGTCGCTACCCTGCAGATCCAGATCGTGGAAGACGACTTTCCCGCCGTCCGCGAAGTAGATCTGAAGCTGATTGAGCTGGCTAAGGTCTACGAAGGCAAAATCATCACCAACGACTTCAACCTGAACAAGGTGGCACAGTTGCAGGGCGTCCAGGTGCTGAACATCAACGAACTGGCCAACTCGCTGAAGCCCATCGTGCTGCCGGGCGAAACTATGCGCGTGTTCATCCTGAAGGAAGGCAAAGAATACAACCAGGGCGTCGCTTACCTGGATGACGGCACCATGGTGGTGGTGGACAACGCGCGCAAGATGATTGGCAAGACGATCGACGTGTCCGTCACCTCGGTGCTCCAGACGACCGCCGGGAAAATGATCTTCGGCAAGTGGGATGAGAGGGCAGCATATTCGCGTTCCAGTGCTGCGCAGCCCGTTGCCCTCCCCGTCGTCACGACCGTTGCTCCCTCGGTGCCGCCGGTTGTGTCTACAGTGGTGCCGGGCACCACGGTAGAGCCGAAGCCTGGGCCGGCGTGGCGTAGAGTTTTGAACTCCTAACTTTTTGTGGACTCGGTTCTGCGACAAGCTTCAGTTGCCGGGAACGATTGACGATACGGCGATAGTGTCTCCGTTAAGCATTCCAACCACTTTCACTCGCAGCCCGGCGGCGCGACTCAGATGCCCGATATCACCGCTAAGAATATATGTCTTGTCGCCATCAACCAGGGCAAACTGGGAACCTCCACGCACACAGAAACGTGCGCAGTCGGCGGCAGTCTTGCTCAAGCTGGCCTGATGCTTGGCACCGCAGTGCGCGTCAGTGATCATGCCTTCGTAAGTCTGCTGCGCCGGGGCCGCCGGGGCTGAAGAAGAGCCCGCAGCTTGGCCCGATTCAGGTTCCGCCGCGGCAACGGCGGCTACCCCTAACGCAATCAGGAGTGCAAGGCCGCAAGCGATGGCAGTGCACAGGCTGATCATCTCGATCCAGAAGTGACGTGTTTTCATGGCTGTTTGTGCCTGCGCTCCATCGACGTGGTTTGCCCAGTCAGGAAATCCAAATCCCACTGTGTATATGCATGTGATCTGCCAAGAGTGCGGCCTTCCCAGCGAACCCTACCTAAGTTTCTGAAACTTTAGGGACTTGCGGGCCTGCGCACGCATTTGAGGAGGGGCTTGAGTTTGAATGGCGGCAGTGCAATAAGTTCGTGCCAATTAAGTTTGCGCCAATGCCGTCGACAGGACCACCCTCCGACCGAGCTACAGTGTTTCCTGTAGGCAGGGCGTGCCACACATCGGTGTTTCGTTACGTTAGGCTTCGGTGTGGAACCGCCGAAGCCGGAGTGAAGTTTGGACGGCTCCGCCTCGAATATCCGGGACTCCGAACGCCGCATCTCCAACCCCGAGATTTGAACTGCCCTTGCAGCGCTCGTATACTGACAGACCGCTATGAAGGTCATTGTGATCATCCCCGCTGCGGGGCTCGGGACGCGCATGGCCCCCATGCCTGGCGGAACCAAGAGCAAGCAGAAGAAGTCGCCTCCGTCAAAGCAGTTCACCGAACTTGGGGGAACGCCCATTCTCCTGCATACGCTGCACAAGTTTGCTGCGGTGGATGCGGTCACCGAAATCTGGATCGCGATGCGGGAAAATGAGATGGAGCAATTTCGCGCGCGCCTGCAGAGCGAAGGCAATAGTGTTCTCAATAAAAAAGTGGAATTGGTCCCGGGCGGAGAGCACCGTCAGCAGTCGGTCGGGAATGCACTCAACGCGATCACGGCGGCCGCCGATGATATCGTCCTGGTGCATGATGCGGTGCGTCCGTTTGTGACCCCAGAGATTATCCGGGAAGTGATCGAAGCGGCGAAGAAATATGGCGCCGCCATCGCCGGACTGCCGGCGGTGGACACGGTGAAGCAGGTAGAGCGCACCGCCCAGGGCGCGCTGGTCAAGGCCACGATTCCACGCGCGGGCGTGGTGATGGCACAGACGCCGCAGGGGTTTCGCTATGGCGTGATCAAGAAAGTGTTCGACGAAGCGGCAGCCGACGGTTTTCTCGGCACCGACGAGGCCTCGCTGGCAGAGCGGTCAGGACAGGAAGTCGCAGTGGTCATGGGCTCGCCGAAAAACATCAAGATTACGACGCCGGCGGACATGGAACTTGCAGAGTTTTATTTAGGGAAATGAGCCACGGATCTGCACGGATTTTCACGGATCAGGGTTACTCTTGCGGGTAGACTTGCTGGGAATGGAAACTCAACCGGCGGGACTGAAGCATTCCCACTTAACCGACAAGATCATTGGTGTGTTCTACGACGTGTACAACGAGCTTGGTCACGGATTTCTTGAATCCACATACAGCGAGGCTATGGCCCTGGCGCTCACGGAGTCCGGTTTGGCAAACGCGCGAGAAGTTCCGGTGCCCGTCTGGTTTCGTGGCAGGAAAGTAGGGCAATATTTTGCCGATCTGGTGGTTGAAAGCCACGTGCTGCTTGAACTGAAAGTGAGCAGAACGCTTGAATCCGCTCACGAAGCGCAGCTGTTGCATTACCTCAAGTCCACGGAGATCGAGGTCGGGTTGCTGTTCAACTTCGGCCCGCGACCGCAGTTTCGCCGCCTCTTGTTTGACAATGAAAGAAAGAAAATCCGTGGAAATCCGTGCGAATCCGTGGCCAAGGTTTCCGCATGAGAATTGGCTACGGCTTCGACTCCCACGAGTTCCGGCCGGGAATTCCGCTGAGGATTGGCGGCGTCACGCTGGCGCACGACAAGGGCCTTGGCGGGCATTCGGATGGCGACGTGCTGCTGCACGCAATAACAGACGCGCTGCTCGGGGCCGTCGCTGCGCCGGACATTGGAGCTTTGTTCCCGCCGTCGGATCCCAAGTGGAAAGGCGCGGACTCAGTTATCTTTCTTCGCGAAGCGCTCAAGCGGGTGCGGGATAGCGGCTATGACATCGCCAACCTCGACGCTGCCCTGATCCTGGCCGCCCCGAAAATTGGACCGCACGCCAGCGAAATCCGGGTCCGGGTAGCGGAGTTGCTGGGCGTGGATCGCGATTGCGTTGGGCTCAAGGCGAAGACGCCGGAAGGACTCAATCTGGAAAATGCAGCGCTGGCGCACGTGGTGGTGCTGCTGGAGAAGCGCGTCACAACGAAAAAGGCCAGCAAGAGCAAGGACAAGAGTAAGAAGAAGAGCAACCGAAAAAAATGAGCGGTCCGCCCTTTGACCTGGGAAGCGATCCAGTCCCATCCCGGCATTCACTTCACGCCTTCGAATTCCCCTTTGAGCTGTCGACGGCGCACGCGAGCGGCTTCGACCAAAGCTCTGAAAATGGCCCGCGACGGCTCGTCTTCCTCCACCGAGCGCTCGGGATGCCACTGGACTGCCAGCACGAAGTGATCGGGAGACGTTCCCTCCAAGGCCTCAACGATTCCGTCGTCAGGACAGCGGGCGACGACGCGGAGTCCGTCGCCAATCGAGCCGGCGGATTGGTGGTGAGAGGAATTCACAGGGACGACGATTTTGTCGCTCTGAGCGCCTGAAGCCGCCACTTTCTTCCCACGCACAATTTCCGCCAGTTTCGAGCTGCCTTCAATTTCGGCTGCATGAGCCACCGCGACCGTGCGCCCGGCTTCATGATTGACGCGCGTGCGTGTCTCTTCCGGCAGGAAATCGCGGATATGCTGCACCAGCGAGCCAGTCCGGTAGACGTTCAGGCTCTGCAGGCCGTAGCAGATGCCGAGGACGGGTTTACGCATGTTGTAGGCGTCCTGCAGTAGGAGCTCGTCGACGGTGTCGCGCCCAGGGTCGGAAGCAGCCGTATGCGGCGAGCGCGCTGAGCCAAACTTGGCGGGATCGACGTCGGCTTTGCTGCCAGGAAGAAGGAAGGCGTCACAACGCTCAATGAGTTTCATGACCGCTGCCGCAGTCTGGTCGAGAGCGATGCGGACTGGGTCACCGCCAGCCAGCGTAACGGCGCGTTCGTACTGCGGGATGGCGCGCTCCGCGTACTCACGGTCTGCGGAGTGCGGCATGGGAATAGCGATGCGTGCCGGCATGAGGTCAGCTCATCCTTTCGATGGCGGACAGAGTCTTGGTCTGGCGATGGTGACGAATTTCCATCACGACCGCCAGGACAAAAATGATGGCACCGGCCACCAGGGCCACAGGCAAGGCAAACTGGCGATAAGCGAGGGTCATATCGGGATGCACGCCGCGTATTCTCGACACGACGACGGTGCCAATAATTCCCAGAAGCAGACTCACCGCGAAACACAGCAAGGTGCCAATAAAAGTTATGAGCAGGATGCGAACCGGGATGCCGTACCAGCGAGGGGCGTGGGTTGTGGGGGAGAGTGCCATGAGTTCTAACCCACATTCTACTGGACTTCACCTGACGGACGGCGGCGCGCTTATCTTCCGATCCGGTCCGTCCGGCTGGGCGCGAAACTCGATCTTGGCTGGTGTATAAGATAGTAAGCATGTCGCAGGCAGCACCAGCAATTACGCGCAGTCCGGCCGAGGTCGTCCGGCAGACGCCGGTGTCCCAGGCGGCAAACGGGATTTGCTATGCCGTGGCGGGCGAGACTGCGGTGAATTCCTTCGATCTGGAGCGCATGGTTGCCGCCGTGCCCACTAAGATCGCTGCGGCACTGGAGCGCAAGGCTTACTACTTTGTGCCGCTGACCGTGAGCCAGGGGGATGAGACTGTGATCGCCGACCGCTACGACGTGGCGCTCAGCGACAACGCGGTTTGTCATCGCAACCTGAACCTGGGCGATTCGCAGTGTGTGTTTATCTCCACGCGGCTGATGGATGACAAGTTTTCCGTGGCCTTCGAGTTCTTTATCAACGTGGGTCATGCCTTGGTGGAAAAGGTGGGCGTGTCGCGCGAGTTTTGTGAACTGGCGTGGAATCAGGTGGAGACCGGTATTCGCGGGGAAACTTCGCTCGACGCCTGGGAGGCCCGCAAACTGGCGACCGGCGGCGGACCCGATGCGGAGCGCTTCAAGAACGAATATTTCCAGGCGACATTTTCCGACACGATTTCGATTTACTTGCTTTCTCTTTATCTCGACGTGGACTATTACGACCTGCGGGAGCGCGACTATCCGCTGCTGGCGCCTTCAGCCCTGGCGGAGCGGCTCAGGAATGTGGCCGGGTTGTTTCCGGCGAACCCGGGATTTGAGTTCGCCGTCCTCTATAAGCGCCGCGGGTAGACGGTTTCCGCCGATTTTGCGCGGACGACGCTTGTTGCTACCTCTTACTTATTCGAAACCACAAAATTCACTGCACTCACCTTGGTTTCGGTCACTGTAACCGATTTTTCCAAAATTTTCGGTTCGGTGAAGAGCGGCCGCTCGACCTTGCGTTCGGTCAGAACGTCGTAAGCGTGTTCTTTGCCAACGACGCCCCATCCTTCATGCCACGCCACGATCTGGTAAGTCCCGGCCGGGACGTCGGTGAACTCAAATTGTCCACTCTCGTCGGTCACGGCGTAGTAAGGGTGCGGGGCTACGAACATCTCGGCATTCATCCAGACATGGCCGCCGTTGCAGCGTAAATGGACAAGCCCCGGAGTTGACATGTTGCGCGATGAAATCTGGTTGGGAAAGGGGAAGGGCAGGTTGAACGTAGCCGCGCCATCCATGTGGATGGTGTGCAGCGTGGCGTCAGAACTACGCATTTCGAGAAGGGCATTCTGCGGAACCAGAAGGATGTGGGGCACGTAGCGGCAGCGCTTCTGGTCCAGGTGCCGCCGTTGCTCGGGCAGTTCCAGAGCTTTTCCGCTGGAGATATTCTTCAGGCACACCACAGTGTTCGCCAGGCCGCCTTGGGGCCCTACGACCAACCGCTCCAGGTCCACGGTCTTCCTGGAATCGGGATCGCAAATCTGCGGATCCTTGGTGACGGGGAAATCCAGTCCGTGCGGCACCGTGCCAGACCACTTGACAGTGCCGGAGATCGTCCCTCCATTGGAGACGTTAACGACCTTGTAGTCGTTCTGCGCGAATGCCCATACGGTTGCGGCAAGAACGAAGCTCAACAAAAAGGATCGCTGAAGACCGCGTCGCATACTGGTTCTCCGTGAGCTCGACGGTCAGACACCGTGCGTCCGGCCGCGAACTGAAGTTTGGGTCGAACTTCCGCGCGCACTGACTTACATCCCTACTTGCGGGAAAGTGCTGCAAAGGGGGTCCGCACGCGGCGGGCGGCACTTGTGTTTTGCGGTCTTACCTTGTTTCCAAAACAATGTTTCCAAACGGGGAGGACCGGCCTGAGGGACAGTTCGTGTGATTTGGAATCAGATTCAGGGTGCGCCCGGTCGAGGGCGGAGTCGAGATTACCAAGGTGGTACGACTGCTGGGGAGGACAGCGAAGTCTCTTCGCAGATCTGCCGGATGACCGGATTCAAGGCCAGCCAAACGGGACCTGAACCACGGGCATGGCTTACAATCTTCCCTCCATGACGGTAACGGTCCGATCGTTCGCCAAGATCAATCTCGGGTTGCGCATTGGCGCGCCTAGGGCGGACGGATTCCATGAACTGTTGACTGTCTACCAGACGATTGCGCTGCATGATGTCCTGCGAGTAACTGTGGGGCGAGGAACGGGGATCGAGATTCGGTGCGCCGATCCGCGAGTGCCCCGCGACGGATCGAATACCTGCTTTCGCATCGTCGAGAAGGCGCTGCAGGCTCTGAGGGCGAAGGGGCGCGTCCTCATTGAAATTGAGAAGCGGCTGCCCCTGCAGGGCGGGATGGGTGGGGCTTCGGCGAATGCGGTGAGTGCGCTGCTTGGCCTGGAGCGGGCATTGAAGAAATCTTTGTCCACCGCAGAGCGTCTCAGGATTACGGGAGAAGTCGGGTCCGACTTACCTTTGTTCTTGATCGGTGGAACAGTGCTCGGCCTGGGACGTGGGGAGCAGGTTTACCCGCTGGAAGACTTGTCGGCACTGCCGTGCGTCGTGGTCACTCCGGAAGTCGGAGTGTCGACACCAAAAGCCTTCGCACAGTGGGACAGATTGTGTGGCGCGGGCACTCTTGCCCGCGGGCCAGTATCCCAACCGCGTGCTTCCAAGGGTTCCCATCCCCGCCCAAGCCTTGCCGTTCGTAACGCAAAATTGACCGCCTCCCAGCCATCCGATAGAATGATTGAGCTTGGCCGTGCCTATTCTGCATGGTTGAGCAAGCGTTACTCCGGTGCTCCTTTTGGAAGGGGCCGAGCCGAGAATCCGCTTCTCGAGCTTGTCCGGGCCGGGATCAAGAACGACTTCGAAGAAGTCGTCTTTCCTGAGTATCCCGAACTGTGTGAAGGGAAGCGTGCGCTGGAGCGTGCCGGTGCAGAGTATGCATCGCTGTCGGGCTCCGGTTCAACCCTGTACGGGCTGTTTGCCACGCGCCAGGCGGCAGTGAAGGGGGCAGCCAGGCTTCGGAAGCAAGGGTGGAAGGCAGAGGCGACGACTACTCTGACCAGGAGCCAGTATTGGCGGCAAATTTTTGATTGTTGATTTTTGATAGTTGATTGACAATGAGTGCGCCCGATCCGGGGTCAAGCAAAAGTCAGGAATCATCATTCAACAGCTACTGGGCCGTCGACTAATGGTAGGTCAAGTGCCTTTGGAGCACTTTGTCTAGGTTCGAATCCTAGCGGCCCAGCCAGAAAATCAGCTTTCAGCCTTCAGTTCTCAGCTTGTGTATGAGAGCCGACGGCAAGAGGTTTGGCTGATGGCTGAAAGCTGACGGCTGAGAGCTAACTTATGGCTACTTTGGTGACGCCGCAGGAAAAGACGGAGAAATCCGACAAGAAGGCCCAGCTTGTGCCGGACGAAAAGGCTGAGCGTAGGGCACGCGGGCGCGCGGACGAGAAATTCAAGATTTTCAGTGGCACGGCCAATGAGCCCTTGGCCGACGAGGTTTGCCAGTTTCTCGGCATGCAGCGTGGCCAGGCGCAGTTGACGCGTTTCGCCGATGGCGAAGCCTACGTACAGATCCAGGAGAACGTGCGCGGCTGTGATGTGTTCGTGATGCAGCCGACCTGCCGTCCCGTGGACGAGCACCTGATGGAGTTGCTGCTGATGATTGATGCACTCAAACGCGCTTCGGCGCGGCGCATCACGGCAGTGATTCCCTATTTTGGGTATGCGCGGCAGGATCGCAAGGACAAGCCGCGTGTGCCGATTTCTTCGAAATTAGTGGCTGATGTGCTGACCACGGCGGGCGCGAACCGGGCCCTGATCGTCGATCTGCACACGCCGCAGTTGCAAGGCTTTTTCAATATTCCGGTGGATCACCTGTTCGCTTCGCCGGTGCTGGTCGATCATTTCAAAAAGCTGAACCTGCCGAACCTGACCGTGGTTTCGCCGGATGCCGGTGGCGTGGAGCGGGCGCGATTTTTTGCCAAGAAAGTGGACGCGGCGCTGGCCATCGTCGATAAACGCCGGGTCGAGATGAACGTGGCGGAAGTGATGCACGTGATCGGCGATGTCGACGGCCGCACTTGTCTGATCATTGACGACCTGATCGACACGGCGGGGACGCTGGTGAAGACGGCGGCGGCGCTGGTCGAGAACGGGGCGACCGGGGTGTACGCGTGCGCCTCGCATGCCGTGCTTTCGGGCGAGGCGGTGCGGAACATTCAAGGGTCGATGATTAAGGAAGTGGTAGTGACGAACACGATCCCATTGGCCGAAGAGGCTGCGAAGGAGCCAAAGATTATCGTGCTTTCCATCGCGGGTTTAATTGGACGGGCGATACAGTCCATCCACGAAGAGACTTCAGTAAGCAAGTTATTCATGTAGACAGGAATTGAAACTATGGCGACAGTATTGGAACAGAACATTCTGGAAGCGAATCCGCGAACTGCGGGCAACAAGAACGAAGCGCGGCGGGTGCGCGTCAGTGGCAAGATTCCGGCCGTGGTTTACGGCGCGGGCAAGGACTCCCTGCCGGTCACCGTGGATCCGCGGCAGGTGCTGCGAATTCTGAACTCGGAAAGCGGCCACAACACTATTTTCGATCTCAACCTGAATGGTGGCGAGCGCACCAAGGCCATGATCGTGGACTGGCAGTACGAGCCCATCAAGGGCAAGCTGCTGCACATCGACGTGAAGCGCATCGCTATGGACAAGGCACTGCGAGTGAGCATCCCGATCCTGCTCAAGGGCGAGGCTGCGGGCGTGAAGCAGGAAGGCGGCATCCTCGAACAGATGCTGCGCGAGGTGGAGATTGAGTGCTTGCCCGGCGACATTCCCAGCCACATCGATGTCGATGTGACGGAGCTTACTTTCGGCAAAGTGCTACGCGTAGCGGATTTGCCCCACAGCGAGAAGCTGAAATTCCTGACTGACGAAAATCAGCCCGTGGCCCACGTGACCTCGGTGAAAGAAGAAGTTGTGGCTACACCGGAAGCGGTTGCGGCAGAGGCGACGGCTGCTCCATCCGAGCCCGAAGTTATCAAGAAGGGCAAGCAGGAGACCGAAGAAGAAGGCGCCGAGGCTCCTGCGGAGAAGGGCGAAAAGAAGGGCGAGAAGAAGGAGAAAAAGTAACTCCGTGGTTTGGAGGAGACGAGCCTCGCTCGCCGGGAGCTTTCGGCTCCGCTTAAGGCACGCAGGCGATGCGGCCGTCCCCGCGCGGCTTGGGATGGTGGCGTGAAACTGATCGTCGGTCTGGGCAATCCCGGTGAGGAATACCGGTTAACGCCACACAACCTGGGCTTTCTGGCGATTGATCGTATCGCCGGCGATTGGGGCGTCGAGGTCAGAAACCGGCAATGCCGGGCGCTGACCGGCCGGACGCTGATTGGCGACGAACCGGTGCTGCTGGCCAAGCCCGAGACCTACATGAACTTGAGTGGCATGTCGGTCGGGGAGTTGCTGGCGAAGAACGAATTGAAGCCGGAGTCGGACCTGATCGTGATTCAGGACGAACTGGATTTTCCGCTGGGCACGCTGCGCATTCATCGGCAGCGCAGTTCAGCGGGGCACAACGGCATCGAGTCGATAATCGGGGCGCTGGGCACCCAGGATTTTTTGCGCATCCGGATCGGCGTGGCGCCGGATCATAAAGTGGAAGACGGCCAGCGCTATTTGCTGGCGCCGCTTCGCAAGGCCGAGCTCAAGGTAGTGGACGAAGTTCTCGACACTGTCGGGGAAGCGGTGAAAGTAATTTTGCAGGAAGGCCCGGCGGCGGCGATGAACCGCTTCAACCGCAAAGCGGAGCCGGGAGATAACGGAAAAGATTAGCCACAGATTTGCGCGGATTCTCACGGATCAGATTCTTGAGGATTCGGTTTTATCCGTGAGATCCGTGAAGATCAGTGGCCAAGGATTTGGAGAGAAGAATGAATCGTACTTATGAGCTGATGTTCATCGTCCGGCCGGATATGGTGGAAGAAGACCTGGACAAACTGATTGCGACCCTGGAATCTGGAGTGCAGGCTTCAGGTGGAGCGGTAAAGAGCGTCGACAAGATGGGCAAGCGCCGCCTGGCGTACACCGTGCGCAAGTTCCATGACGGCCTGTATATCCTGATGGTCGTTGAGGGCGGCGGTGCCATCATGCATGAACTCGAGCGCCGGCTGCGCGTTACCGAGCCTGTGATCAAGTTCCTCACCGTGCGCATTGATGAAGAGCAGAAGCGGCTGGACAAGATCAAACAGCTCCGCGACTCGCGCAAGAAGGTGAGTGCGCAGCCCGCTGCCGCGGCACCGGCGCCTGCGCCTGCCGAAGCATCTGCACCCGCGCCTGCGGCCGAGACTCCGGCAACGGCTTAGGGCAGTCTGTCCGGCAGTTTGTGTGGAGAACGAGTTTTGGCGTGCGAATCTTTGACTCGCGCAAGCCGGCGAAAAATCCGGCAGAGAGATGAAGGAGAATTATGGCTGAAGAAACAAGAACACCATCAACGGGCGATCGGCCGGCGGGCGACGGACCGCGTTCCGGCGGAGATCGTCCACCGGCACGCTTCGGCGGGCGCTCCGGACCCGGCGGTCCACCGCGTGAAGGCGGACGCAAATTTTTCCGGCGCAAGAAAGTCTGCAAATTCTGCGTGGAAAAAATCGAGAACATCAACTACAAGGACTACCGGATGCTCGGCCAGTTTGTCGCGGAAAGCGGCAAGATCGTGCCCCGCCGCCTGACCGGCGTGTGCTCGCCGCACCAGCACCGGCTTTCCAACGCAATCAAGCAGGCGCGCAATATCGCACTGCTGCCGTTTGCCGGACGCGCATCGTAAAAGAGCTGCTTTTGGCTATTAGCCTTTAGCTCATGGCTCAGCTGAGCCGGGGTGGAGGTTAGCTAAATGCCAAGAGCTAAAAGCTAAGAGCCTAGAAATCGGAGTCATATCATGGAAGTCATTCTGAAAGAAGATGTAGCCAAATTGGGTTCGCGTGGCGATGTAGTCAAAGTCGCCGAAGGATATGGCCGCAACTTTCTCCTTCCGCGCAAGCTGGCGATTCAGGCGAACGCGGGCAACAAGGCAGTCATCGAACAGATGAAAGCCGCCTCGGTGCGCCGCTCGGCGAAGGAGAAGACGCAGGCGGAAGAGCTGGCCAAACAGTTCGACGGCGTGGCCGTCTCGTTCCAGCGCCGCTCCGGCGAGCACGATCAGCTTTTCGGTTCAGTAACGTCGGGCGACATCGTCGACGCGCTGGCCAAAAAGGGATTCAACCTCGACCGCCGCAAAGTCCAGCTGCACGAGCCCCTGAAAACCGTGGGAGAGTTTGCCATCCCCGTAAAGCTGCACAAAGATGTGACCGCCCACCTGAAGGTCGTCATCGAGAAGGAAGCAGCCGCGGAGTAAGAGTTTGTTTGTTGGCCCGAGCTCCCTGCTCGGGCCATTTTGTTTTCGCGCTGTGGAATTGCCCAAAGAGCAGGGCATTTCTTCTGCCAAACTTGCACGCGATCCTGTGCATCCATCTTCTGTTTCCCGCTAAATCATTGCTGGGGAACCACCTAGCCCCGACAAGAATTCCGCCGACCGTCTATAATTCCTGCTCACGGTTCCGCTCATACCCCGTCTATTCCTGTGCAAGCCCGGATATGGCATAAATACCGGGCAGGTAAAGGACACGAAAAAATGCCGGCCGATGCATGGGTATTACCTTTTGCGATTGGCGCACGGGCCCACTCGGGAGCGAAAAGCGAGAAGCTGGAGAGCGGAAACCAGGACCCCGCGCGGGGCCGCATGGCTGGGCAAGAACGCCGCATAGACGACACGATGTTGATCCGCGAGGCGCAGCGCGGCAATCGCGCAGCCTTCGAGGAACTGGTGCGTCACTATGACCAGGCGGTTCTGCGGCTGGCTCTTCATCTCACCGGGACGGAACACGACGCCCAGGACGTCTATCAGGACGCCTTCCTGAAGGCTTATAAAAACATCGGAAGTTTCCGCTTTGAGTGTTCCTTCTATACCTGGATCTACAGGATTGTGACCAACCTGTGCCTCGATCATCTGCGCAAGAAGCAGGTGCGAAAGGAAGACGCCCCGGTTGCGAAGGATTCCTCGGGCGGCGAGTACGACTTGCTCGACCAGGTGCCCGACGGTCGTGCCGGAGCGAATCCGGAGCGCGACCTGATGCGGCGCCAGCTGGGTGCGCGGATTCATGGTGCTCTCGAAAAGCTGACGCCACGGGAGCGCATGGTGTTTGAGCTGAAGCACTACCACGGACTCAAGCTGCGGACCGTAGGCGAGATATTGCATACCACGGAAGAGACTGCCAAGAACACCCTCTTCCGCGCCACGCAGAAATTGCGCGGGGCGCTGGCGGACATGAAATGAAAAGAACATGTGGGGACAGCCGCCCCCGGCTGTCCAGCCGGGCAAAGCCCGGCAGCTCGGAATGTGACCAATGAAGGTGCAACTATGAAGTGTGAATGGGTAAGAGAAAATATCGTGCTCGAGGTTTATAACGAGCTGGCCGATGACGCTCGTCACGAACTGGAGCAACATGTGGCTCGCTGCGCCGATTGCGCAGCGGAACTGAAGGCAGCGAAGGAATTTCATGCCAGGCTGTCGCAGACGTCGGTCCTGGAACCGGCGCCTAACCTGGTGGCAGCTTCGCGCATGCGGTTGCAGGAGGCCTTGGAGACGGCCGAGCAGGGACGCTTCTGGAACCGGTTGGCACTCGACCCAGCGAATTGGCTGCGGCAAATGCGCTTCTCCCCTGCGCTAGCCTCGGCGATTCTGATTCTGGGCTTTGCCGGCGGAGTCGGGACGACCTACAAGTTGGTCGGACATCCGACATCAGTTACAACTGCAACCTCCACTCCCACCGCCCCGAATTCCGAAGCCTCCATTACCGGCATCAGCTCCGTTACCCAGGACCCGGTCACGAATCAGATCAATATCAAATACAACACCGTCTCTACCCAGGAAGCGCAGGGATCGCTGAATGACCAGCGCATCCAGCAACTGCTGTTGTATGCGGCGCGCAACAATTACAACTCGGGCGTGCGCATGGACTCCGTCGATCTGCTGACTCAGAAGCCCAATGATTCGCGGGTGCGCGAGGCGCTGATTTACGCGCTGCAGTACGACACGAATCCGGGAGTGCGGCTGAAGTCTCTGGGCGCGCTGGGTGCCTATGTAAAAAACGATGTTGACGTGCGGAATGCGGTGCTGGCAGCTCTGGTGAATGATACGAACTCCGGCGTGCGCACCGAAGCGCTGCGGTTGATTGAGCCCGTAAAGGTCGACGGAAGCGTCCGTGGAGTTCTGATGGCCCTGGCCGCGAAAGATCAGAGCCAATACATCCGGTCCCAGGCCCGTACCATGCTGGCCCAATTGCCGGAGATCGACTGAAACGAGATTGATTGAAAAAAGTTCGATTGAAAGAGATTGATTAGGAATTGATTACGCAGGAAGAATCGCGGAGTATCGCGGGAATTGAGTTGAGGTGGGTCATTTGAAACGTTCGCCACAGTTCGTCGGGCTGGCTTGCATGCTGTCCCTGCTTGCGCCTCTGGCTCTGGCGCAGGAAACACATATAGCCCGCGAGGGCGGCGCGTGGGCCCAGGAAGTTACGGGTTCGCTGGCCGTTGTAAAAAACTTGCGGGTCAAAGTCGATATGGGCTCGGTCGTCGTGCGCGGGGGGCAGCAACAAGCCATCAATTATGTGATTCATACCCGTTCTTTTACCTCCTCGGAGCAGGACGCACGCCGCCAGTTCGAGTCCTACAAGATCAGCGCATATGTTCGCGGAGACACAGCCTGGATCGTGGGCGACTGGCAGGGTAGACACCCGCACAAGTTTTCCGGCGAGTTCACCATTAACGTTCCACGCGAAATGGGCTGGATAAAACTGGAGACCGAGGGCGGCAATGTGGATGCCGTAGGAATTTCGGGCCGCGTCGACGCCCAGAGCGGGGGCGGCAGTATGCACCTCGACGACATCGGCGGAGGCGTCAATGTGGAGACCGGCGGCGGTTCGATCGACGTAGGCACGATCAGCGGCGATATTGGTCTGCATACCGGTGGCGGCTCCATTGAAGTGCATCATGCCAACGGAAAGATCGTTGCGGAGACTGGCGGCGGCAGCGTCGAAATTCAGTCCGGATCGCAGAGCGCCACCATTGAGACCGGTGGCGGAAGCATTGAAGTCCGGCAGTGCACCGGGAAGGTAAAGGTTTCCACGGGCGGCGGCAGCATCGACCTGGGAGACCTCGGCGGTCCTGCTGAGATCGACACCGGCGGCGGCAGTATCCATCTGACGTCGGCTAAGGGCCACGTTTCTGCCCAAACTGGCGGCGGCGGGATTGAACTGTACGGCGTGCCTTCTGCCCGCGCCGAAACGGGCGCCGGGGGAATTACCGTGAAGCTGGTGAACACCGGGGCTGAGCGCAGCGACTCCGTGCTCGAAACTTCGGCCGGCGATATCACCGTATACATCGCGTCGGACGTAGCGATCTCGGTACGCGCCAACGTGGACATGGGAAACGGTCACCGCATCACTTCAGATTTTCCCGACCTTCACATCAGCAGCGAAGGCGACCAGTGGGGTCCGAAGACCTTGACCGCCGAAGGCAAGCTGAACGGAGGCGGCCCAGTGTTGAAGGTGCGAACCAGCACGGGTGACATCTGTTTCAAGCGCTTGGGCCACTAGTAAAGTTGGCTAAAACTGGCCTCATAGACGACGTTGGGAAGGGGATTGGTTCTGGGAAGGGCACGGCCCTCAGGTTTTGCAAAGAAACTCGGATTCGTATCAGGGCACGGCTTTAGCCGTGCCACTACGGTCGAGAAAAACACGGGGCTTTAGCCCCTGAGGTCCGGGAATATTTAGGGAGACCAGTTTAGAGTTGGCACGAGCGGCGGACGCTTTTCAGAAAACGATTATCGAGGGACTGACCATGCGGAAATATATTCTGACCATCATCACCGTGTTGCCGTTACTTCTCAGCCTGTCGCACGCGGCACAGTCCTGGTCAGTCGACCCGCCTGCGCAGCCGTGGGGATTGTCCGGCGAGGATTCTGGCACCGGCTCCTACCTGGGAGTGGACATTTCGGACGTGACCACGGACAGGCTGGGCGCACTGAAGTTGAAAGAGGAAAAAGGCGTCGAAGTAACAATGGTTGACCAGGATGCCCCGGCGGGCAAGGCGGGTATCAAGGAGCACGACGTCATCCTCAGTATGAATGGCACGCCCATCGAGAGTGGCGCGCAAATCAAGCGCATGATCCGCGAAACTCCCCCGGGGCGCCTCGTGACGTTTGAACTGAGCCGCGACGGTCAACCGTTGACCATTAAAGTGCAGTTGGCGGACCGGCGCAAACAGTACGCCTGGACGGGCCATCCCAAATCGAAAGACTTCCACGTAGAAATACCGCCCGTACCGCCCGTGCCCAATATTCCAGATTTTGTGATGCCTGAGATTAATGTTGTGATGGTGCACTCCTCCGCGCGCAGCGGCTTGATGGTAGAGAACCTTACCCCGCAACTGGGCGGATTTTTCGGGGTGAAGAATGGAAAAGGAGTGCTCATACGCTCGGTGGAGAAGGGCAGCCGTGCGGAGAAGGCCGGTTTCCGCGCGGGAGATGTCATTGTGAAAGTGAACGACCAGCCGGTGCATGACACCAGCGACTTCACGCACGCTCTACGCCCGGGCAACGGAGGCTCGATCAACGTTGGCGTGATCCGCGACAAGAAAGAACAGAACTTGAACCTGACCTTGCCCCCGCACAAAGAGTCCGGAGAGATTTTCGAAGAAGAAGGTCTTGAACTCCCCATTTTCAATGCCGACTCTTATCAGAAGTTGAGCCAGGTGCAAGACGAAATCGCGCGGCTCCGGCCGCAAATGGAATTGGCCTCGGAAGAAGCTGGTAAAGCTGCGCAGGAAATGCGCAAGACGCTCTGCGAGCAGAAGAAGCTGGCACTGGAGCAGCAGGCGACGAAACTAAAGCGCGAATTGCAGCCGCACCTTCAGCAAAAGCTCAAAAGAGAACAGGAAAAACTGAAGAACGAAATGGAACGGCTGCAGCACGAGATGCGCGGCGAATGGCTGGATATCTAGGGCTCTAGCGGCCGTTGGAAGTCCCACGGGCCTGGCTTCCGGCACAAACGTGATTTCGTCCTGCTTGTTTGGCGGCATAAAGACCGGTGTCGGCAGCTCGGACCAGGTCATCCCGTGTGGTTCCATGATCCGGAAAGGCGGCGACTCCCGCGCTGACAGTGACGGTCCGCGGTACTCCCGGAAACTGCCACTGCTCGATGGTCTTGCAAAGTTTCTCGGCTACGCTGATGGCATGTTCAGCGCTGGTCTGGGTCAGCAGGATTCCAAACTCCTCACCTCCATAACGGCATAACACGTCAATCTTGCGCAATTGCTGGTGGAAGACGGACGAAACTTGCCGCAAGACCTCATCGCCCAGCAGATGTCCGAACTCGTCATTCAGGCGTTTGAACTGATCGATGTCGACCATGATCACGGCCATGCCCGTACCGTAACGGCGCGCGCGCTCAATCTCCTCCATAATCCGCAACTCAAAAAAGCGGCGGTTGAAGATGCCGGTCAGGCCGTCCAGATAAGCCAGTTGTTTGACGCGCTCCACATAGTGGGCGTTCTGAATCGACGTGGCGCAGATATCGGCGACGGACTCCAGGGATTGCAGGTCCGTCTCGCAGAAGGCATTCGGGTTTGAGCTGTGCAGGCCAATCACACCCAGGATTTGTCCGAACGAGACGAGCGGGATACTCATTCTTGAGTCGGACCCTTCGAAAAGCCTGGCCGCATCCGGCGCGGAGAGAAGATCTTTTTCAATCAACGTCCCCCCAGTAGCCAGGATGCGCGACCAGGGCTCGCGACTCGCAAGAAAACGTCCGCCCTGAGGGATGCGAGGCTTCAGAGTCCCATGGTGTGCCCGGAGCACCATGTCGCCTTCCTCGCGCAAGAAGAGCGAAACATGCGACACCTGGAAGGCGTCCTGGATCAGACAGCAAACGCGCGACAGAAGCTCTTCCAGATCAAGAACGGCAGTACTTTGCTGCGCGATTGCATTGATGGCCTGAAGTTGACGTGCCCGTTGCCGCTCCAGCGAATAAAGGCGCGCGTTCTGCAGCGCCATGGAAGCCTGGGTCGAAAACAGAGTCAGCAGATCGATGGTGTCGTTGTCGAAGTGATCGATGCGATCGCTTTGGCAGTCGAGCACCCCCACGACTTCATCCCGGACCATCAGGGGAACGGCCAATTCCGACCGCGTAGACTTTGCGGAACAAATATAACGGGAATCCTTGCTTACATCAGGGGCGTAAACCGGTTGCTTCTTCAGTGCGGCGGCTCCCGTAATCCCTTCGCCGAGCCCCAGGGAAAGTTTGTCTTCCCCGGCATCCCATCCAATCTGCGAGCGGACGCACAACCGCTGCGGCTCCTTGTCAAGCAACAAGATAGCCACGTTCTGCAGATGGAAGTAGTCGCGCGCGATCCCAAGGATTCTCTGCAACACCTCGTCCAGATCAAAGGTGGAGAGAACGGCTTGGCCCGCGTCGTACAGAACCGCAATTTTTGCCATTCCAAGGGGATTCTATCGTCAGGAGCGGCCCTTACCGAGGTTCCGAAAGTAACCCGCTTTTTCGCGCGCAATAACGCCTTTCTTACAGCTACCTCACCTATTTCCACTTTCGGGCGGTGCGGATCAGGCCGTAGGCAACCAGACAGAACCAGAAATCCAACACCATTCCTAAATCCAGCCGAAATGGGTGGTGCCGGGCCACGGGCGGGAGAGAGGGCGCTAACAGGAAATAAACAACATTTCCCAGCACCACGGCGAGCAATGCCTGGACGAGGTTGACCAGCACCGAGTTGACCAGCACACATGGCTTAGACACCGCCCCACCTCTACCCGGTTGCCGGCCACTTCCTGGCAACCCCCAGCAACCGCCGTTTGTCCCTGCTAACATCCTTTGAGACCTTCTCGCATGCTAGAGCTTGCTACGCCTGTAAAGTACGTCAAGGGTATTGGTCCGCGCATCGCGCAGGTCCTGGCAGCGAAAGGCATCCACACCGTCGACCACCTGCTGCACTATCTTCCCTTTCGCTATGAAGACCGGCTGAACCCGCGCGGGATCAATGAATTGCGCCCCGGAGAAATGGCTTCCGTCATCGGCGAAGTGCGCAACTCCGGCCTCTTCCGTACGCGCCGCATGCCCATCTTCCAACTCACCATCGGACAGGGACGCTCCCGCCTGCGCTGTCTTTGGTTTCACGGCGCCTATCTGCAGGACAAGTTCAAACCCGGCCAGATGGTCGCGCTGTACGGAAAAGTAGAGCAAGATCAGCGCAGTGGGGAACTCCAGATCATCCAGCCGCAGATCGAGATGCTGGGCGATCCCGCCGAGGCGGGCAGCGATACCGGGGAGGAGAAAAAGGCGGCGGAATCGCTGGAAATCGGGCGCATCGTCCCCATCTATGAGTCCATCGGACAAGCCCGCCTCACCCCGCGCTGGTTTCGCCGCGTCATTCGGACGGCGCTGGAAAGCCTGACGCCGGATCTTCCAGAGCCCATCCCCGCGGCAATTCGTTCGCGCCTGGGACTGGTCTCGCCGCAACAAGCGCTCTGGAAGGTGCACTGGCCCGAGCCGGGCGAGAGCCTGCAGGACTTGCAGTCCTGGCGCACTCCGGCACATATCCGGCTGATCTTTGACGAGCTCTTCTTTATCGAACTGGGCCTGGAACTGAAGCGGCGGCAACAGAAAGCCGAAACCGGAATCGCCTTTGCCTTGGAAGAACACGTCCGCGCGGCAATCAAGAAAATTCTGCCGTTTCATCCCACTGCGGCGCAGAAGCGGGTACTGAAGGAAATTGCCGGCGACATGGAGAAGCCTTATCCCATGCGGCGTCTGCTGCAAGGGGACGTGGGATCGGGCAAGACCATCGTAGGTTTCGAAGCGGCGATCATCGCCATTGAAAATGGATGCCAGGTGGCGCTCATGGCGCCTACCGAGATCCTCGCCCAGCAGCATTATTTTTCCGCGCGGCGAATTCTGGAAGCTGCCGGCTACCGCATCGTCCTCCTCACCGGCTCCTTGGAAGCCGACCGCAAACGCGACATCCGCCGGCACATCGCGCAAGGCAACGCACAGTTGGTCATCGGCACGCATGCCCTGCTGGAAGAAAAAGTTGAGTTTGCCAGGCTGGGCCTGGTCATCGTGGATGAACAACACCGCTTCGGAGTGATGCAGCGGCTGAAGCTGATGAAGAAGTCGACGGAGCCAGTCCAGAGTCGCGCATCCGGTGCCGCCAATTCCGATCTGAAGGACACGGCAGGAGCCGCTGCCAGTACAGGATTTCAGGGCAGAACCCCAGACAGGAATTCTCCTGAGCCGGACGTGCTGGTGATGACCGCCACTCCGATTCCGCGCACTCTCGCCTTAACTTTGTACGGCGACCTTGATCTGAGTGTCCTCGATGAACTTCCTCCGGGGCGCACGCCCATCGTCACACGGCGCGTCACCGACGAACGCTCTCCGGAAGTCTGGGACTTTCTTCGCAAACACGTCCTCGCTGGACACCAGGCTTACGTGGTCTATCCCGTCATCGAAGAGAATGAAGAAAGCGAGCTCAAGGCGGCAATCAAGATGTACCGCGAACTCAGTGGCCATACTTTCGCCGATCTGAAAGTCGGCCTCCTGCACGGCCGGCTGGATCCCGATTTGAAGGACCAGGTCATGCGGATGTTTCAAAAAGGTGATCTGCAGATTCTAGTCGCAACCACCGTCATCGAAGTGGGCGTGGACGTGCCCAACGCGACGGTGATGGTGATCGAGCATGCCGAGCGCTTTGGCCTGGCTCAGCTTCACCAGTTGCGCGGTCGGATCGGCCGCGGAGCCGCAAAGTCTTACTGCATCCTGATGACGGGGGGCAAGGTCACAGAAGAAGGCGAACGGCGCCTCGATGCTATGGTGCGCACCAACGACGGCTTTCAGATTGCCGAACTCGATCTCGAACTGCGCGGGCCGGGCGAGTTCTTCGGCACCCGTCAAGCGGGCATGCCGAGCTTCCGCGTCGCGAATATCATTCGCGACCGCGAGTTGCTCGAAGCCGCCAAACGCGAAGCGGCAGCCGTAATCGCCGGACCGAGCCCCGAAATTTCGCCCGAAGACATCAGCCGCGCCCTGGTCTACATGCGGGGCCGCTGGCAGCACACGTATGGTTTGGTCGAAGCTGGCTAAAAAAGAAAGAAAAGAAAAGTGAGGACTGTCATCCCGAGCAACGCGAGGGATCCCTAACTTCGCTCCGAATGACAGTGAAAGGCGGCGGCCTCGGCCCGAGGCACCATTTCTCCCCCAGCCCGCTAGTTCTGATCTCCGGCTCCGTGTCTCCCCTTGCAAACCTTGCAAAGTGTCGGTGCCAATGTATTGTCCACGCGGTGATGAACCGGCTTCACAGTCCGCAGGTAAGCAAAGATCGCCTTCAAGTCGTCATCAGTCATGTTGCGCATCACGCCCCAAGGCATGATCGGATTGAGTTCTCGAGCTCCAACCTTACCCGTGCGCATGGCTTGAACAAAAGTTGTTTCGTTATAGTAGGAAATTCCCGAGGGATCCGGTGTAATGTTCGCGGCGGTCACAGTTCCGAAGGGACCTTTCATCTCAAAGCCGCCCGCCAAGTCTAAGGCTGGGTTCCGCCGCCCGCGTTCTTGAGGCGTGTGACAGTGCGAGCAACTGGAGATGTGGACCAGATATTCGCCACGCTTGACGGGATCGGTGAAGTTCTCCGCGGGAACGGGCACAGTCAAGGGCTCTGGGACATTCCGAATCAAATATTTTACCGGGAAGATAATTTCACTCTTCGGCAGCGAGTTGCGCACTGCGGGTAGCGCGCGCAGATAGACCACTAACGATGCCAGATCCTCATCCGGCAACGAGCGAAAATTATCGTACGGCATAAGTGGAAACAGAGCTCTGCCGTCATGGCCGATACCTTCGCGAATAGCTCTAGCCAGCTGATCGTCACTCCAGTTGCCCGCTCCGGTTTCCGGGTCAGGCGTAAGGTTGGGGGCCGTAACCTTCCCCGGTAGGCCGGCGACGGGAAACACGTCGCCCGCGCCCACTCTGCCTTCGACGATTGGAGCACCCGGAGCCTGCCAGTCATGCGTCGAGTGGCAGAACATGCAGCCGGTAACCGCGTTAGCCAGATAGCGGCCACGGGCCAGCCGTTCGGGCGTGGCCTCGAACTTGCGCTCGGTCAGGGCCCGAGCGCGAGGGCCTAGAAACGGCCGCCATCCAATTGTCAGGCTGACGGCTCCTGCGAGAAGGACGGTGAGGACTAGCGCTCCGACAGACAGGAATTTCCAGAATGGTCTCATTTTCACACCTTGCATAGAAAATAGAATTGGTAAACAGCCCGCGAGGGAGATCTTTTGTGCTTGGAATATCGGCCTTGCATTCTAAGACGCTCAGGCCCTTTCGCTCAAGGGCTGAGCCCAAACTGGTAGAATCAAAACGATGGCAGGAACTTCCCAGTTGATCCAGATCGAGGTCGGACCGCCGCCCCGGCTGCCCAAGCCGGAATGGCTGCGAGCCAAAGCTCCCGTCGGCGACAACTTCCACAACCTGAAGAAATTAGCGCGCGGTCTGGGATTGCATACCGTTTGCGAATCGGCACAGTGTCCCAACATTGGAGAGTGCTGGAATCACCGCACCGCTACCTTCATGTTGCTGGGTGATATCTGCACCCGGCGCTGCGGTTTTTGCGCCGTGCCCAAGGGAAGGCCTGAGCCTATCGACTGGGACGAGCCGCGCCGGGTCGCGGAGGCTGTAGCCACGCTCGGCCTGAAGCACGCGGTCGTGACCAGCGTGAACCGCGACGATGACAACATTGGCGGCGCCAAAATCTTTGCCGAGACCATCCGCGAGATTCGCCAACTCATTCCCGACTGCCGTATTGAAGTATTGATTCCCGATTTTCAAGGGCTGGACGAAGCGTTAAAGATCGTGCTCGAAGCCAATCCCGATGTGCTGAACCACAACACCGAGACCGTGCCACGACTCTATCGCGCTGTACGCTCCGGCGCCCGCTACGAGCGCACGCTCACAATGTTGGAGAACGCGAAAAAGTTCGCTCCCGGTATGGTCACGAAAAGCGGCGTCATGGTTGGCCTGGGCGAAACTTCGGAAGAGTTGGTGGAAGTCTTCCGCGATCTCGGAATGCGCGGCGTCGACATTCTCACCGTCGGTCAGTACTTGCGCCCGTCGAAGGATCACTTGCCGATTGCCCGCTTCTATACGCCCGCGGAATTTACCTACCTGCGAGATGAGGCCATGCGCTTCGGCTTCCGCCACGTCGAATCTGGACCGCTGGTGCGCTCCAGTTACCACGCACACGAGCAGGCGGACGCTACCTCTAAGCCGCGAGTGGTATCCTAGCTCGCTCATGTTCCGTTCCGGCGCAGCCGAAATCATTCTTCTGAAATCAGCGATGGGCGGCGCTTCCCGCTGCCCCAGCGCCAGCCGGAGGTTCCGCTCTACGTGGTAAGCGTCCTTCTGCTTGTGCTTGGCTTCTTTGCCGGCTTGCTGGGAGCGATTACCGGCATCGGCGGGGGCATTCTGCTGTCCCCAATCTTAGCTCTGCATTTTGGCATTCCGATTCGTCAGGCCATTGGCACCAGCCTGGTGGCGGTCATCACGACTTCGGCAGCCAGTTCTTCGGTGCACCTGCAGCGGCACACCACCGACATCCGGCTGGGCATGACGCTCGAACTGGCCACAGCGATTGGCGCCGCGGTCACCGCGTATCTGGTCGGCTACTTCAACCGCAATGCGCTCGAAGGATTGTTTGCCGGCTTCCTTCTGTACAGCTCCATTACGATTCTGTGGCGCGGCGGAAAAATCAAGCCTGGGGACGAATCCCCGCCATTAAACAATAGCGAGTTCGTGATCCCACCGTACGAACCCCAGCGCTATCCCCTGGGTCTGTGCGCGTCGTTGGTGGCTGGAGCTCTTTCCGGTCTGCTCGGAATTGGCGGCGGACCGATCAAGGTCCCGGTGATGTATCTCTTCATGAACGTGCCGCTGGTTGTAGCCGCGGCGACTTCCAACTTCATGATTGGCGTGACCGCTACCGCCAGCGCAATCGTGTACTACCGCCGCGGCGACATTCTCGTGGACATCGCCGCGCCTCTGGCTGTCGGCGTTTTCCTGGGCTCGCTGCTGGGCGCACGGCTGGCGCCTCGCATTCACACCCGCTACGTGGTTTATCTGCTGGTCGCGATCATGCTGTATCTTGCCGGACATTTGCTTGTGCATCTGGCGCGCGGAGGCGCCGCGTGAGCCAGGTGCGAGAACCCGAGTTCGACCGCGCAGTCGGCCTGGTGCTGCGCATCGGAGCCTTCGGCTGCTTCTTCATCATGCTGGCTGGCCTCGTCGCCGGATTATTTGTCAGCGGTCATCTTCCCTTGGACATTGAGCGCGCCGGCGTGCTCCTGATGCTGGCCACTCCCGTGGTTCGCGTGCTTGTCGCCTGCGTTCTTTTTTTTCGCGAAAAAGACTGGAAGTATGGTTGGATTTCCCTGGGCGTGCTGTTAATCCTGCTGCTCGGCACAGTCTTCGGAATCGGAGAGCACTAAGCGCTGCGTGTGCGAACTGAGTTTGAATTGTGTGTGTGCTTTTGGGAGGCAGCGCTTCAGTGTGCGCCTGAGAAATGCGATCTTGGTTTTGATCCTAGGAATTTCTTGTCGACATGTTTTGTCTTAGGATTCTTGACGACACGTTTTGAAAGGGCGCGGCTTTAAGCCGCGCCATAAGCGCAGCAAAATGACCACGGCTTTAGCCGCTGCGGAAAAACTCCGGTTTTGGGTGGCGCAGCGCTTTTCAGCGCTGTGATCAGGTTTCTCTTTTTCTACGGGCTTCAGCCCCCGAGGGGCCTCGGAGTCCTCACCTTAGAAGACGTGCAGTTTTATACTGAGATACTTCTTGGGATTCTCGCGGATAGCTGTGACCAGATTGCGGCTTTCGACCAGCATCTCGCTAGCGTTGTTATAGAGCGATTCATCCTTGAAGAACCTTCCCGCCGTGCCTTGGCCTGCTTCCAGTCCACTGGTCAGGGCTGAGAGTTTGCTGATCGTGTTATCCAATTTGCGGGCCAGCTCCTCGTCTTTCGTCAGCTTGCCCAGGGACCCTTTGCCGGCGTTGATGTCCTCTGTCAGCTTTCTCATGTTTGCAACCGTGTCGTTGGCATTGTTGTACAACGACGGATCTTTCAGGAACTTTCCGGCCGTTCCCTTTCCTTGCTGCAAGTCATCGATCACGGCATTCATTTTGTCGAGCGTGGCGGTGAACTTCTTGTAAGCTTCGTCGCTGCTGATAAGCGATCCCAGACTGCCTTGTCCTTTGGAGATCTGGTCCACGATTCCCTTGAACTCGTACACCGTTGAGGAGAAGCGGTCATACAGGGTCGGATCGTAAATCAGCTTGCCAATGGAACCCTTGCCACTCTCCACGAAGGCCACGAT